>Ga0247734_1002478_pt1 | contig 12084 bp, 10 predicted proteins | sample UWRJL103311B2_FD_180933 | JGI IMG/M metagenome (GOLD analysis project Ga0247734, IMG submission 180933) | Plant litter microbial communities from Arlington Agricultural Research Station in Wisconsin, United States - UWRJ-L103-311B-2 | ecosystem: Environmental > Terrestrial > Plant litter >... | reverse complement strand
GGGGGGGGGGGGGCATTTTTGGTAGACCTCGTTAGTGCGAGATATACAAAATCCAATTTCTGTCAAGGAGGGTGGGAGTGGATCAACAGTGGACCTATTGGTATACCAAAGAGCACAGCAACTGGAATCAAATCAGGAAACAAAAACCTAATTGCTTGTCGTGAACGGCAATTGAGCGCGGACGAAAGCTGGTTGGCATCTCGAGAGCTAGTGATTGATCTCCATAGCGGAGTTTGCCAAGATTTGTTCTACCAGCTTAGGCTCTATGAGCTTGAAGAGATGGAGATTCTTCTTGAAAAATGTGGCCTGTCGTTACATACTAAAGACTGCAAGCAGCTTTCTGGTCCAACGACTGACCGAAATGGCGACTTAGGCATGATGGCCGCTCGGCACTTGCTCGTTGCGCAAAAGACGGAGTTGCCTGAGAATTCCGAGGCAATGGATGATGTAGGCATGGTACACTACATCAATCAAAGCCTTGTGGTAGCTACCGATCCGATCAAGGGAAGAATGATTAGAACTACTATATTCTTGAAGGCGGGGACACTTTTGATGAAAGATAACCCTTACGCGTTAACTCCCGACGTGGAGGCAGACAGTGGCGACCTCCCAACATGCAGCAGATTAGAGTATGTCAATCATCCAGGCTACCTTCCTTCTAATTTTCATCCGTCAGCTTTGTGTTAGCTGCGAATATAGTGTGCAGCGTTGCTTTTTGAATAAAACACTGACACCGAGGTCATCTAGATGCAGTAGAAGGGTGTCGAATTCAGGAGAAAGTGTCTCTTGTCCAAACAACTGTGTTTCTGACGTCGTTTGGTGCAATGAAAACTGTAGACTTTTGGGACAATCTCGGCACGAGTATGAATGCTCTTGGCTCAAGAAACACTCGCAGTTGATTCTGCGTGAGGCTGGCGAGTATGACTTTTCCATGCTTTGGCTAGTAGTCAGGATACTTGCAGAGCGTTACTTAGAGACGCAAACAGCCGCAGTGGGCGAAGACTTGAAAATTCCGCTGGATGATGGTAGTTCCCAGGGCTTCCGACATAGCTGGAACGAAATATGTAAGTTGCGGTCTAATCAAGGGTCAATCTCGCCTAAAAATCCAGCATTGGACTATGCTCGCCGAAAACTATATGGGGCGCGATTCCATGTTACCAGATCACACCGACACTGCTAGCATTTTAGACCTCATCTGTAAAGAGGAGATGAATGCGTTCTGTCTCTATCCAAAAGCCACTGGTGGCATTGCACCTCCTGGACCACATGTATCCCGAGGAAGGACGTACGGGCTGGCATTTTATACCAGAGGAACACTGATGAATCATGATTGCATTCCAAACGTAAGAAATTATTTTCGTTCCTGCCATACTATTCTTCATTTATATGCTAGCTTTGGTCCATTTTGCTAAGAAATTTCAAGGTCACTCACAAGCCAGACTATCGAGGGCGGATGACGTTCCACGCATCCCGAGACATCGCGGCCGGAGAAGAGTGCACTATCGCGTATTTCGATTTGGCAGAGCATAAAAATGTTATGGCTAGGCGTAAATTTCTTGAACATTGGTTCACTTTTATCTGCATGTGCGAGAGGTGTATTGGAGAAGCGCAGGTGGTTGATAAGAGAGCGGTTTATCCGTGATCAGGATTTGAGAGAGGCGGGGTGGTAAGTGGTAAGCAAGACCTAAATGTTCAAGAAGGTCTTTATCGAAGAATGATTTTTGAAGTTGGGATCATGCTCATACCAGAGAACAATAGCTCGGTAGCTGTAGGAGAGAAAGTCAGTGGCATTGCCTTCCTTTCTTCCCATCGTCTGTCGATCCCCAGAAGCACCACTTATTATGAGTTAAAATAGATGACCTGGAGGGCACACGAGCTGTTCCGCAAGTTGGACAAGTTCGTCCATTCTAGCGGCACAGTTTCTTGGGGCGTGGCGCTGTACTGTAAATGTGGGGCCGTGAGGCTCCGCACCTCACATCCTTCTATGTAACTAACCGAGCCAAACCCTTTACACGCATAGAATTCCGATGTATCAGCCTCAAAGTTCACCCGGACTATCCCTGTTAAAGATACCCCCCAAGAAGATGTGCAAAATCCTGCTCTCAAATAGTGGTGCAACCTAAGTTTAAAAGGTTGAGGCTCAAGCTTTGGGCGTACCGAGCAGGCAGCATTCATTCGTAGTGTCGGCTATAGCTTGGACTCTAGTACAAATCCTCGAATCCAAAATCTTAGCGTGCCAGGGCTAAGATCTAAGGATTAAGGTTTCGGCTTTAAAAGCTGGGAATGCGGAGAATATTCTAACTTGATTCATTGGTTGAAGCTGTCGATTTTGCTCTTGCGGTTCAACTGAAGGATGGAATGTTCATGGTGGAAGGCTCAAACTACAATTCATCCTTTGCCATTATAGAAAAGATCTAGCTACGGAGATCTTGGAGGCTTGGATATCAGATGGGCGTTGTAGTATATATAGAGGTACAGTTGTACTTTCAAATAATCATTCCAACAATCATACCCATCAAACAATCTCTACACTGAGCTATCAACTACCCATAGAACTTCATCCCATCCCATCCAACTATCCTCTTCTCATTTTCCCCCTCCAACAACAAATCAAAGTTTCATCATGCAGTTTCTCAGTGTTCTTCTGATTCTCGCATCCAGCACCTCTATCGTGCTTGGTGCTCCCACCAGCGACAGTGGAGTTGAAGCCCGAGCAATTCTTGGATTCGGCAAATCCGCATCTACAAAAGTTAATGAGTGCTTCCAGAAATGCGTAAGTTTCCTTACCAAATTTTCCATTTTTGCAAAAATCCACTTCCCAAAAATAAAATAACCCAAAACTAATATCTTACCAGGGCTTGAAATACAGCAAATGCATGGCTGAGAAGAACCCTAACATGCTAAAGTGCCAGCGCATCGAAGCAACTTGCCAGAAGCCTTGCGCTGATATGGCTGTCAAACAAGACGGCAAAGCACGAATGGCTCGCCATGAAGCCCGAGCAATTCTCGGATTCGGCAAATCCGCATCTACAAAAGTCAACGAGTGCTTTCAAAAATGCGTAAGTTTCCCCCGAAACAACAAAGAAAAACAAGGCTGATTGATCTTTGATCAGGGCTTGAAATACAGCAAATGCATGGCTGAGAAGAACCCTAACATGCTGAAGTGCCAGCGCATCGAGGCCACTTGCCAGAAGCCTTGCGCTGATATGGCTGTCAAGCAAGACGGCAAAGCACGAATGCCTCGCCGGGAAGTGGTTGCGGCACGCGCACCAGTGCTAGGTTTTGGAAAATCCACCTCCACAAAAGTCAACGAGTGCTTCCAGAAATGCGTAAGTTTTCCTCAACAAGGCTTCCCATTTTTTATGCAATGGGCACCGGTCCCAAAAGTCAAACAAAGCTAATATCTTATCAGGGTCTTAAATACAGCAAATGCATGGCTGAGAAGAACCCTAACATGCTAAAGTGCCAGCGCATCGAAGCAACTTGCCAGAAGCCTTGTGCTGATATGGCTGTAAAGCAAGATGGCAAAGCTCGTGGTCGTCGTGACGTTGAGGAGCAAGAGGAGGATGATGAATAGATATCGGAAGCATTGAAGTCTACTGTATATAGGTATTGCGACAAGATCTCAGACTTGGATCTAGGTCACCTGTAGAAAATCATTGGCAAGGGAGTACAGGAGTTAGGATCTGTTAAAAGTTTTAAAAAGACGAGGAATAAAAATTGGTATTCTATATTGAAAAATGTTCTGGTTTTTATCTATGCCAACACAAAGTGTCACCGTACTGCGGGTTCCAGAGATGTTACAATCCCAACATGGAGAGACCCTGCCGCTATCTAGTCGTGCATTAGCAATGATTTGGCAGAAGTCAAGAATGCAGAGTATTAAATTCCTCTGAAACAGATAGTGATCTTACAAATAACGGCGTACGTCCCTCTGGATCTCTGTCCCATGGTGAAGCATGGCCATTCTTTAACAGCGTCCTCACCACTTCAAGATTGCCATCTCGAAAAAAATCAAATATAGGAGCGGTTTCAGGTGCAGCACGAAAGACTTCAAGGGAATGTTTCCATCCAACTATAGACATCGTGGCAACCTCTATTCCATATGGCACCCCGAGTTTATTTAGGAGTTTTGGGGGGTACAAAAAGTAGCCCCTTTTTAATGATTTGATTGTGTTTATTTTGGGCAATCGTGTGCGAAAGGGAGGTTAGCGATTGGGGATTGAAGCAAGTTACTTCCTCCGATTGTCTTTTCATAGACCTTACAGAACCGTATTGGAGAAGGCGAGCAGCTTTTCAGAGTCCGAGGATTCATAATTGGGCAAGTCTCCCTCTTGGATGGACTTGGTCTAATAAATGCGCATATTTACATCAACTTGTGTCGATGTTAAATAAGCCAGTCCTTGGTTATGTTGCGGTTGGACAAGGGCCAGAATCTTCTGCGAAGTGTACTGGTTTTCTTGTGAAGGTGTCTAAGAGAGTTAGTAACGACAGACTTAGAGTCTGCCGGCTCAACTTACATTAAAGAATTGATCTGAGCTCCAAAAACAAGACGGTGTGCTTCTTGGATGGCGGGTTTTAAGTCCTTGATCTCCTGGTCCTTAAAAGTGATTTAAAAACCTTCCCACTTACACGCAAAACGATTATTTGAGTTGGAATGCCGACTTGCAATCTCAAGTTTTCGTCCGAGTTTCAATACCTTCTCTTTCCAATTCCAGAGAGACACCTCTAAAAGCTTTGTGCGTCCATTTTCCTGGTATGTGACTTGGCCGTCATTTAGTAGCTCAGCGAGCAGTTCAAGATGAGTGAACAGCTCCTCCACCCTTTTTGGGGCGTTCTTGACAGCGGCCCAAAATTCTATTAGTTTATGGATGCCTTGCACTAACTGAAAGGTAATAGAAACAACGGCAGTGACGCCAGAAGCACAAGATAGCCCATCCATAGCCAACAGAGTGGATTTTTACAATTGGTAAAGCAAAAGTTCAGGAAGCAACTAACTAAAACCCCAAAGCTGGAAATCGGGGATAAAACTGCCTTGCTTAACAAACTGAAGCATGCAAGCATATTAGACGCTAGTATAATGTGCGACGCTGCGGCTATTTTGCATCGCTTAGCTGCATGTTGGTGGAGAAGCAATAGCGATTCGACAACATATAAGGTAGGCAGTGAGGGATGCCTGGAAGGGCTCCCTACGTTCCTGAAATAATTGCGGCGGAATTGAAGATTAATTCTTGAAACGCTATAGTGGAGAAGCAGCAATTGGACAGCAATTGTTTGGCACTGACTTGACTCTTTCATTTTGGTTTCCCTAGTCCTCTCAATCGCAAATACACATCGCTACCCCAGCCGTACAAACTTTGCACAGCAATTCCCCCACCAAAGTACTCTGCGTAGGCTCTACTCAGAGGAAGGCCGTAGCCGAGGCCAGCAATCGAGCTTCCTTCACCTGACCCAGAGATGACATTTAATGCATCCATATTCATGCTGTTAGAACTCTGTCCGGGCAGCTCATCATCATCGGAAAACGTAGTGAATGAATATGACCATATGTTAGGCAACACATCTGGACTGATCCCACCTCCTCGGTCGCGAATTCGAATTGTCACACCAGGTGCAGAGTCATCAAATACTTTGATTAACGGGTGGCCATTTTGGAGATCTTCCAGAGATTTTCTTTCTTTTGCGGCATTTCCAGAACTTTCTGGGTCTGCCGCTATAGTTATTATTATGGGCTCCTGCGACTTTCCCGACTCTACCGTAGCTCTGAAAGCATTTTTGAGCAGCTCCGTGAGAATGTACTCTAAGTGTACTGGAATATATGCAAATGTAGTTTCAGGCTCCCCATCAATAACCCAGGTAGGCCGTACACCGTATTTCAGCTCACATATCTCCGATACAAAGTTTCCACAAGAATGGATGATCGCAGCAGGCTGGAGGGCAGTATCTATCACTCCAATGTAGGAAGAATTATGATTCTGGTTACTGGTACGTTCATCTTGGTGCGGTTGTGAGGAAACGTGAAGACCAATGTGCTGTTCTGCTATCAATCGTGTTCCAATTCGGGCCCTCAAATGCTCATCCAAGAAGCGCGTAACTTCTGAAGGATTGATATACTTTCTGCATTCTAGGAAGCCTCTTGCAAGCGTAGGAATGGTATGTGAGTGTGTCTCAACCAAATCAGCAAGGACCGCGGTAAATCGTATCTCGTCCTCGATTGTTGAGATCGACTTGGACTTGTAGGGTAGCAATGTTGACAAGGAGTGGAGGTAGTTGTTATAAATCTTCGATATGTTTGGATTCGAGACTACTATGAAAGGGAGATTTCGTAAAGCCTGGATTCGATGAGCAAGACGGATTGGGAGGAGGGAAAGAGTGAAGTTGGCGGATTGAAACAACGCGTTTTCAGGTAGTGGAGGCCGGCCGTGCCTGTAGAGAAGTCAACCAACAGCCATTGAAAGGTCGGAGAGGACGAGATTACTTGACTAAATCAGCCAGACTCAAGGCATGAAGAGGCTGGCTTGCGAGGGCAGCAACTTCATCGTCGGCAATGGTCGTGGTGCTAGGTGGATGGGACCATTTCTGCGCGGAAGGCGAAGGATATCGACTTAGGCTACTATAATCGCGCAAGAAACATGGGATTGGTCGTACACGCGATATCTGGTGACAATTAAACCTCGATGGTCGCACCAAACATTTCATGGTGGCATTGAGTGAGACGTTAGTAAAGATCTAGAAGCTTACCACCATTGCATAGAAGAAGAGCTCAACCACCACATGCCTCGGATGCCAAGCAATATAGATGTTTACGTAAGAAGCAAATGGGAAGTCAAGGATAGGATGGTGTACATTCCAGGGCCGAAAGACATCATGAAAAAGTGCATCTCAGATGCCGACAGTCTGATCAATGCAACAGATTATAAGTTTGATTTCTACGCCATATGACTTTAAACTCTAAACCTCCTTCCAGCTGCGAAGTTTGGCAAAGTTAGAGACTTGTGCACTTCGGATTTGTATGTTATTACCCTCCAAACAGCTATTGTGTCTTCACTTCCTTATCCCCCAACTCCACATCCTTGATATGCTCGTTCGCAGAGAGTGTAGAGATGGAATCTTTGGGGAAATGGGCCCTGGTTGACTATTAATGGATGTTGGACATCTGGAGAGTTTGCAGCCAGCCTTACTCAAAGCCATGATAATCACCAATCGCAAAAGTTGTGGTAATCTCTCCGCCCTGCGATTTAACGAATTCTTTGGCAGGCTCGACGGAAGCTGCGTCCTTGCAGGTGACCTAACTCACGTCTTAGTGATTGCTGTGGGTTGTAGATGGTAGATAGATGGTAGATAGATGGTAGATAGATGGTAGATAGATGGTAGATAGATGGTAGATAGATGGTAGATAGATGGTAAATAGATAGTGGATGATGAACAATGAAAGTGAGAGGTAGCATAGCAAGCACAGCTGCAGCGTTTGATATTCTCTCGCGAGGACATCGAAGTGGTGGTAAATCTAGCTACTTACCATGTGGCTTATTTTGTTGTTAGACATGTTGAAGAGATTGGTGGTGTTTGATGTTTGAGCGAAAGACAGCTAATGGTTTTGATCTTCAGCAAGCGTAGTGAGCTTTGGTAACTCGACAGTAAATCTATGAAGCTGAAGTGAACGAAGTATTATCTTGGGAATAGAAAGTGAAGTGAAGGTTGAGTTTACGTTCACGTTCTATATAAAACACCCCACTAGGCTCGTCCTTGGCAAATGCGTATCAGAGTACGTCATTTAAGGCGCCAGCTGATGCTGCGGTACGCCATATATTATCTATGAAAGTAATAGAAACTAGATTATACGCTGTCGTGCAGCTATTGGCCCCTTCTGCTCCTGCTGCTCCATAGACCGACCTATGGCCAGAACTTGGAGGGGATTAAGTTGGATGGATGATGGTTGGGAAGTAAATCAAGGTTGACGAAAGGAAAACACTAGTTATAATAATGTAATAGTCATTCCGATTTCGAAAGACGTGGTTTATTACAGTATATATCACACTATCTATTGTCTATCCTTGATATAGATTAGCTCATATGCTTTCGTGTAACCCCAGAGATAGGATAGACGGGGTTGCGTTGCGTTGCGTTGCCATGCCATGCAATGCAATGCCAGGCCCTGCTCCTACTACGGTTTGGCCATCTGGGCTACAATAGTCTTGATGGAATCGATATGCTCAGTTATTTATTCTTCAATAATGATATGTTGTCTACAACCACTACTCAACTGTTCCATGACTCCCGGTAGACTTGGACAGAATATAATATCTTGTTGCTTACTGTGTGCTCTAGAAATGCAATCACAGTTGTGTTTGGAGGAGACAGATAGAGCCACGGATATATATTTCTATTCGAGGTGAAGCTATAGGTAGATGGAAATCATGTCAAAAAGTCAAGACGTGAGGCAGGGGTGTGCATACAGCAAAGTCTATATACCTACCTACTACAGTCCTACAGAACCAGAAGTATACTCTACAAAACTATAAGTATATAGAAACTATTCCGGTAGCACTTGGGATATATTATATTATACGCCATCATGCAAGGCGCCACATTGCATGAAATCGTAATGCTGTGTTTGAGTTCCATCTGCTCCATAGAGTCATGGACAGAGCTTAAGAACAAGCCGATGATGGATGGAACTCAAAGGTGACGAAAACGAAGCTATACACTACACTACTACAGTATATAGAGAGACTCAAAAGGTGGGATGGCGGGGTGATTGTGGCTGGTGGATTTAAAGTTATCGATAAGGAACGCTAACCAAGACACTAGCGGCACAAGCACAGCCACAGATGCGGCCGCCCCGCCCGCCGGGGGAAAGAAAAAAAAGACGGCGAGAGGTGCTCAATAGCGTAGAAATAGCAACAATGCAGTTCTAAATCCTGATAATTGACGATGGAAGACCAATCCAACAGGGCCCATAGGCCTACGAAGGCGAAGAAGAAGCACACCGGTGGTTTGTACCACTTCCCTATGAAACAGACCCGGCAAAATTAACTCCCTCTCCTACAGATAAAAACCCCAAAGCTTTCGCATTCGCGAATACTGGGCGTCTGGCCAAAACTGCAGCTCGGTCTGCCGATGTATGTACTCGGAAGTGATGCGCGATGTGATTGATCAGGTCTAATCCAGGTATAGATCAAAGAAAAACGATTCCATGTACCGCAAGTCGACCGCCTCCCAGATGAACCTCCGCCACGCCTCATCATTATCGTTGGCCCGCCTGGTGTTGGGAAGACCACTCTGCTCAAATCTCTAGTCAAACGATACTCCAAGGAAACCCTCTCGAATCCACAAGGACCTATAACAGTGGTCTCGTCGAAAAAGCAGCGATTGACATTCTTAGAATGTCCCAACGAGCTCGAAGCCATGGTGGACTTGTCCAAGGTTGCAGATGTTGTCCTTCTGATGATCGACGGAAATTTCGGGTTTGAGATGGAGACTATGGAATTTTTGAACATCCTCGCCGCAAGTGGTATGCCCGGAAATGTTTTTGGTATTCTCACGCATCTGGATTTGTTTAGGAAACCACAGACACTGAAAGACGCAAAGAAGCGACTTAAGAACAGGTTCTGGAGCGAGTTATATCAAGGCGCGCATTTATTCTTCCTGTCTGGTGTGATCAATGGAAGATACCCGGATCGTGAGATTCACAACATGTCTAGATTTATTTCGGTCATGAAAAATCCTCGACCTTTGATCTGGCGGAATTCCCATCCATATACCATCATTGACAGCTTCCGCGATATCACACATCCTACAAAAGTCGAAGAAAACGAGAAATGCGACCGAACAATCGTCCTCTCGGGATATCTACGAGGCACGAACTTCGCCGCACAAGGTCAGCGTGTTCATATACCTGGGCTAGGAGACTTCACAATATCTGCAATGGAGGCTCTTCCAGATCCGTGCCCAACTCCTCACATGGATCAGGTCATGGCAAAAATAACTGGAAAGACTGGGCGGAGACGTCTAGATGAAAAGGAAAAGCGGTTGCATGCTCCTATGTCCGACAAAGCCGGTCTGAAGATTGATGGAGATCAGATATGGATCACCCGCGAAAAAGGGTTCAACTTTAACAAGGATGATAATGACGAGGAACGCGGGGAGGGTGAACGCCTGGTTGTAGGTCTCCAAGGGGAAAGAAAGCTTCTTGGAGAAACCGCAGAAGGAATTCAGCTTTTCAGTGGTGGTGAAACAATCGCAAATATTCCAGATGAGGAGAATACCGGTCGGAAACAACAACGATCAGCAAGGTTTGCTGAGGGCGATAATGAAAATCAAGACAATGAGGAGTACGGGGAAGGGGAGAGTGAGGAAGAGAATAATAATGAGCTGGCTAGTGGTGATGAGTCGGATGCCGAAGAAGACTGGAACATAGAAGAGGAGAAACTCGGGAAGCTGTTCAAAAAGTCCGCAGATAAAGACGGAGGTGACGTTGATTTTGCAGACAGTGATTCTGACCTCGGATCAATTTCTGGGGATGAACAAAGCGAGGATGAAGAAGGATCTGATGACGGATCTGAAGAGGACATCTCAGATGACGATGATGGAGCCGCAAGATGGAAAGAGAATCTAGCGAACAGAGCCCACAAACTCCAAAGCCGGAGAACTTACCGAACAGTTGATCTCGCAAAGCTGATGTATAAAGACTCAATGACGCCAACGGAAGTGCTGAAAAAGTGGCGTGGTGAAGATGAGGAGGAAGAAAATATCGAAGACGATGACGATGAAGAAGCATTCTTCAAGAAATCAAATCGTGAGAAAAACGACGAGCTTTCTGAAGACCGAGCGATACCTATCCTCGATTACGATGAAATGGAGTCGAAATGGTCAATAGAAGACAACATTGAGGTGTTAAGACAACGCTTTGCAACTGCAGATTTACTGAAAGAAAAGACTGCTGGGAGTGGGAGTGACTCTGAAGATGGAAGTGATGACGAGAACGACGAGGGTGACGGAGCTTTCGAGGATCTCGAAACTGGCGAAGAACATAAGCCAGATGATTTGGATGCAGAACGAGAAAAGAATGCTCGGCGGAAGGAAGAATTAAAACTGCGCTTTGAGGAAGAAGATCCAGAGGGTTTCAACAACGACAAAGCCAAAGAAAAGAGGGATGGAGCAGCGGAAGAGGAAGAATTCGGAGAAGATGATTGGTACGATGCCCAGAAAGCACAGATCCAAAAGCAGTTGAACATCAACAAAGCCGAATTCGAGATATTGGACGAGGGTCAGCGTGTAGGCGTTGAAGGATTTAAAGCAGGACAATATGCTAGGATAGTGATCGAGAATGTCGCGTCTGAATTTGTAACGAACTTCAATCCGTTCATGCCAATTATAGTCGGTGGTCTCTCCGCAACGGAAGATCGATTCGGTTTCGTTCAAGTCAGAATCAAGCGTCATCGATGGCACAAGAAGATTCTGAAAACAAACGATCCTCTCATTTTCTCCATGGGCTGGAGACGCTTCCAAACTCTCCCCATATACAGCATCTCCGACAATCGTATCCGAAATCGTATGCTCAAATATACCCCAGAGCATATGCACTGCTTCGGTACCTTCTATGGGCCACTCATCGCGCCCAACTCCGGATTCTCAGCCTACCAATCCTTTTCTTCAAAAACTCCCGGATTCCGGATATGCGCTACCGGCACCGTCCTAGATGTCGAAGAAGCTCCCGAAATTGTGAAAAAGCTCAAGTTAACAGGAACACCCTACAAAATCTTCAAAAACACCGCCTTTATTCGCGACATGTTCAATTCCTCTCTCGAAATTGCTAAGTTCGAGGGTGCCTCTATCAAAACAGTCTCCGGCATCCGAGGACAGATCAAGAAAGCACTAAGCAAACCCGAAGGACATTTCAGAGCTACATTTGAGGATAAGATTCTGATGAGTGATATTGTATTTTTGAGGGCCTGGTACCCGATTAAGCCACATAGGTTTTATAACCCGGTCACGAACATGATTGGTTGGGAGGGCATGCGTCTTACGGGACAAGTGAGAGCTGATGAGAATCTGCAAACACCAGCGCAGAAGAACAGCTTA
>Ga0247734_1002477_pt1 | contig 12090 bp, 11 predicted proteins | sample UWRJL103311B2_FD_180933 | JGI IMG/M metagenome (GOLD analysis project Ga0247734, IMG submission 180933) | Plant litter microbial communities from Arlington Agricultural Research Station in Wisconsin, United States - UWRJ-L103-311B-2 | ecosystem: Environmental > Terrestrial > Plant litter >... | reverse complement strand
CTTGGCGGTGACGTCCATCAAACAGACATCCTCGCTTGCAAAAGAGAGGCGAATTTTCGAGTAGTCCTCCACGTCAACCATGGGATCAAACACAGGCTCATCAGTCCGGATCTCCTCGGGGTGGGTATGTACGGGCACGGTCGACTGGATATCTTCAGCTTGAGATTCAACGTGCCGACTTTCATCCTGGCCGACCTCCAGAACCGAGCCATGTTGAGGCTCCAGACTTTCCTCGCTCGCCATCAGCCCCTGGGCATCCAGGCTCAGCAGATGGGGAATGTAGATGGCGCCGAACAATGGCTCCCCAGTGTCGATATCAATCAGAGAGGGCTGTTCAATACCATCCAGTTCGCTGCGGCTTTTGACCACAAACCGCTTCTTGAAACCCTTGAGCTCAGTGCCTATTGGCAGGGCCAGGAACTGTTGAAGTTTCATATTTTTAAACCTGTCAGTGGATTGTGCCCTGGGGCATAAAAGATTCTGGACGATTTTGCCAATATATTGCTAAGTCGTCCAGCCTTTCTCAAGGCTCAAGTCCCAGGACTGGCTTGCGTGAGGTCTCGTTAATCCGATATTCCACCGATGCCGCCTCGGTCGGCAGTGGCACTTCCCAACGGAACAACATATCCCGAATACCCTCATTCTTGAGGGAGGTGTCGCGCTTGGTGTTGCGTTGGTAGATGACCTTTTCGGGCTGCTCCAAGTACACCAGGCGCACGTCAGCGTGATAATCGTGAAGGAAGTCCAGTGTCTGCGACCTCATTTGAGAGGAGAGTAGTGTGGTGTTCCACACAAAGGGCTCCTTGTTCTGCAGCAGCTTCTTGGCTTTGTCGAAGGCAAAGTGCGTCGCTGCACCGTTATTTTTGCCGTGGCGTAAGCCCAGCTCAGCACGCGCATCATCAACCGATACCACCGGGAGGTTCGGGAAATTCTGACTGACCCAGTGATTTTTCCCCGACGCCGGCATCCCGCACATGACCACGACATCAGAGCCTTTTCGCTCACGGTAGAAGGGGTAGTCGGGTGAAATCGAATCACCCAGTAGGTAGCGCAGTTTGGTATAGGAATCAGGGAACTGCTTGGCAGAGCGCAGACAGCCTTCTTCATCAGCCAGCATTCTAAATAGCTCGATGTCTGCCAGCACGCCAGGTTTGTCGTGGTACACCCGGCCTTCCATGTCGGCGGTGGCCATGGCGCAAAGCATCCAGAGATTCTGCTCGCAGGACAGCTTGTGGATCAAAAATTCGGCTGGCTTTCCGCTGCGCTTGTCACCCGCCAGGGCGAAGAACGGTAGCTGGTGAACCGTAATGATCCTGCAGATCTCTTCGCGCAGGCCAAATGGGACGCCAGCGCGCCAAAGCATGATTCTGGCATCGATCGCACCGCGCTTGGAATGCCCAGGCTGGCCAATTCTGCCGGTGATTTCGTCGATCACCGTCGTGGACGGTTTCGCGATGTCATGCAGCAATGCTGCATAGAACAAAACAAATCGCTCATCTTCACTGGCAGTGTTGTAGTCAGGCCCGTTGATCATTGCCTCCAGCACCATGTTGGTGTGGATGAAAACGTTGCCTTCACCGTGATACTGGGGTTCCTGAGGCGTGTCCTCCAGCAGCGCAAGTGCAGGGATCATCTCGACCAGGGCTTTGATGTCATGTGTCTGGCCGGGGCCAACCACAAGTTTTTGCATGTCTTCGTACTTCATGATTTTTGCTCAATGGGTGCCTTATGGGGACGGAGATCGATCGAAGATGGAGACCTTCACGCCCGCTAACTTCAGCCTCTCGAAGAGGGGCTCGTGATGTTCGAATTGAGGTACAAGCGAATGCTTGCGTTTGTTGAGCTTGTCACGCTGGGCCTCGGTGTTTCTGGGCGCATCTTGCATGTCAAGGTAGAGGATGGCGAAGTAGCCCTGGTCGTAGCCGAAGAAGGCCTGAACTTGTGCTCCGCCGCCGACCATGACCCAAACAGGGCCTTTGTCCAGCGACAGACAGTGATTGTAAACCGATTTGATCTTCTCGTGGTAGCAGTCAATCATCATTTGGCGGTGGCTGATTAATCGATGAATGTCGCGATCGCTGCCATCTTTGAGAAGATGTGAATGTTCATCCACGCAGTAGGGGATTCCGTTATGCTCGGCCAGCATCATGGAATCGCTGAAGTCACAGCGCCCTGCAGGCACCGATACCTCAAGGCCGTATTTGGCCCACATTTCGATTCGTTCGTCGTCGGTTTGCGAAAGCTCTGGATCCGCCAGACCCATTCCCACCAGATGCCTGGCTAACAATTTGGCAGTCTTGATGTCAATCTTGGTGAGAAAATCGATATCCTTCCCGAAGTACCTGGCCATGATCAACATCTCATCTTGGGGAAGTCCTTTCAGATAGGCTTGCATATCCTTTATGGACAGGGGCTTGGCTTGGGTCATTGGTGCTCAACTTTTTCAATTGTTCTTAGCCAATAATAGCGGCAGCCAGCATTCAATATCCATGGAAAAAGGCGCTTTCGCGCCTAATTCCCCTCACCAGAGACTGCCAGCTTTGTGAGTGAGGCCATCCATGCTCGCTCACATTAATCTGGAATTTTGAGTGATTCCGACGGGGTTATTCGCCGCAATCAAACAGCTTGACGATTTGCTTGCCGCGCTTGTCGATGTGCTTCCATTTGATCTTAAAGGAGGTGCTGTCAATTCCTCCAAACATCGAAGCGTTAGCATGAATTTCACAAAGACCTGTGAGCAGCAAGGTAGCCGCCTCACGCCTTTTCGCAAAGTCCTCCTGCCCTTCGGCTTTGAGCAGGTGGATATCCATGTCCATGCCCATCAGCCTTGCAGCATCCGCATTGCCACCCACATGAAGCCAGATGGCCTCAGATGCCTTGGCATGATCGGGAAAATGCACTTTCCCATCCTCGCCCAGGGTGCGCACCAAAGGTTTCGAGCAATCATGGTTGACCTGATACTCTTCGATAACGCTTTCGCTGAGGCGCAAGCGCCACAGGTCTTTGCTTGCAAACCAATCCGGCAGTTTCCACTCGTACTGCAGTGGCGCGCCTTGTTCAACATGATTGCGCAGATCTTGGTAGTAAGCGTGCACTAGCTCGCCATGGGCAAGCACAGACAATCCTTTGGTCTGTTCACAATCTTTCATCATTTGAAGCAAACTGTCTCTGTCGAGATCCGGCCTGGTATGCCGTGGGAAAGAGCTACAACATTATCGTCACCATAAGGGCAGGGTAAGGGTGCCAGCCGCCCCCTGGAGCAGCTGGCGGTTGATCAGCTGGCCAGTGCGACGGTCAGCAGTTCGTCAAGCTCAGCCAGGACGCTGGCATCCTTGACGTAGCGAGCCCAAGCGTACGGCACCTTGACCTCTGCTTGCTTGAGAGCAGCCTTGAGCGAAGGCTGCAAGCCCTCAAGTACCTCACGGGCATTGCCGCCGTCTTCAAGGTGGCTGGTCTTCTTCCAGTCGGCGCCACGCAAAACGGCGTAGACGACGTAGTCCTTGAAGAATAGTCGAGGCAGCTTGTTGCCGTACTGGTTGCGCGGGATGCGCAGGTTTTCCGGGTCGGTGAGCATGGCCTTGACGTCAGCGATCAGAGCTTTGCGGGTTTGGGTGAACGGGGTGAAAGTAGTCATGGTGATTCTCCGGTATTTTAGATTTTTGGTTGTTAGAGGCATTGGAATTTTTTGGTAACTTCCCGGCATTCGGCTTTCGTGCAGGGGCCAATCCCCAATGCCGTAATGATCGGAGAGCCATCGAAGTGAGGCAGTAGGATGTGGTGCTTGTCGACCACCAAGGCGCAAGGAATCCCCAGTTGCCGAATTTTGGCAAAGGCGGTAATCAGCTGTTGCTGGTTCTTGGCTTTGAGGGTGACTTTTGAGCCGCCGTGCGCAGCAATCCTATAGCGTTCAGCACGCTCTGGATCCATACGTTCAGCAATTTTGAGGCTGTCACCATACGCGTGACCCGTCTGAGCTGAGAGCTTGCCAGAAGGCATCTCCAGAGACATGGGAATGACGGCGTATTGGTAGAGATGATCTTCATCAGCCACTGGCATGTCGTCAGCCAGAGCCAAGGCAAGATCCTTGGGGGAGATCGACTCAAGGTCGATATTTGCAAACTTGTCCGTTTCCGGATGCGGTCGGTTCCGTACGCAAGAGCTACAAACGTTTCATGGTGGCTTTCTCTTCAGTTGGTGGCCTCTCTTAGAGGGGAGACCAAGCCTCTTCACTTCAATGTACCACCGCCATACATGGCGATGCTAAAAAATTTGGTGATCACAGCGAGACTCGAACTCGCAAACCTTCCGGGTTAGCACCCCGGCTGCTCTAACCAATTGGAGCTATGTGACCAGTGATTCCAATATTACCAGGCGTTGATTTTATGTCAATAGATCGCAAAGGCGATTTTTGATATTTTTTTGAAATCGTGTTTTTTTAAAGCAAATTCAATAGGTTGCGTAGAGTTGATAGGGACTTGTCAGGCAAGATCTGGTGTGGGTGTTTCAGCCATTAGGTCAACGACAAGCTTTCTGGCTTCTGCTGGGCTCATTATGTCGAAATTCACGGAGTGCTCGGCCTTTATGCAATCCAAAGGTGCGAGCCATGCGCCACTGACGTGAGCTCTATTCACCCATCTGAGCAATTTCTTCAGGCTTTGAATGTTCTTGGCGTGACGCTCAATCCGAGCCTTAATGGATTGAATTTTATCGTCCATGCACTTGGTGAAGCGAGGATCGTCCTGCTTGATGATGACGTGGTAACGCTCGTTTCCAGATAAGTTAGGATTATGGTGCGGCCCTAATTCAGACGGGAGCAGCTGTAGGACTGATCCGTCCATGTGTCGACCCAAATCTTTCTGACTACCCGCGATAGCCTGTCTGTGCCGCTTGATAGCCCACAGAAGGCCGGCAGGTGATGATTCAAGAGGAGGCAGGTATGAGCCACCGCACTCCATCCGCGCTGGATAATTCTGCTCAAGACAAGCCAGCTCGTAACGACGGTCTTCACTCTGCAGCAGACCTTCGTGGCACCATTTCTTGAATTTCCATGAAGCGAGATCTTCCCGGTGTTTTTTCAGATTTCCATCAGCACCAAGGACGTTTCGGTGAAAGCAGATGGAGCAAAGACCGGTAGGTTTGGGGGATTTACCGGATGACATCTGGAACACTTTGGGCACAATGCCAAGGTTTCTGATCAGGTATCGCTCTGCACAGCCCTCTGGGGCTTTGAGGGAGATCGTTGGAGAGCCCTTGCCCTCGAACGAGGCCGTACTGAAGATTATGTCGAGGATAGCCTCGTCTGGATGCCCTGGCCTCTTGAACACTTTAATCCCACGAATTGGATAGCTGGCGGGGGCCTCTAAAGAATCAAAAAATTCCAGAGAGGCCGCATCCTCGGCTTGTGCACGAAGGGTGGGTGATTCTGGATACTGGCTGCTGAAGTGACCCATATCAGTTTTCAGAACCACCTCTGTGATCAATCCGAAGGATTTGACGACTTCGATGGCGGTGATGCAAATGTCCATGGGCGTATCCTGCTGATTGACCATTTGAAATCAAAATGTATTGGACGGCTTATTCACAATGGCCAAGAAGGGGCCATCGTTGCTTTGATAGAGACCAAGCCAGGTAGAGCGACCAGGGCCATCGAAACGAACGAGAGAGCTCACTGTCGGGTCTTTGAAGGTGTATTCACCACCCAGGCCACCCGAAGCCATGACCCACTTTCGGTAGACAGGGTTTGCGCCGGCAATGAAAATAGGCATAGAGCCGACCCTCTTTGCAGCAATGCCCACTTCTCTCAAGAAGGCGGACTGGCCGTCCCCTCTCAGTTTCTTAACGGCAAGAATAGTCAACATGTCACGATTCATGCCCCTGGTGCCATAGTAACCGACGAGGGTGGCATCTGATACTCCAGCCTCCACATAATGGGCTGGAACCTCAAGATATTGGTTGTACTTGTGGCGCAGGTCATCATCCAATGCTCGCAATAGACACCAGCCCATATGGGAGACGCACATTGACTGTGAGCTGCTCCGTGACCACTGGTCTTTTACGCTCAGCATTTGCTGTATGGGGGCATAAGTCACCAGGTTTGGAGTTTTCACATCTTCACGATGGAAGTTAAAGCGCTGGGAGTCTTTTATCGGATGGCAGATGTATAGCGCTGCTATTGAACAAAGCGTGCAGAATATAAACGCGCCATAGCCATATTTCTTGATGAATTGGTAGCTTTTTTCAGTCTTCATGGTGATCAAAACCCTGTCCCAAAGGGCCTCTAAAGGCCCACGTTAACCGCAACCACTGCATCCCGCATTTTGGAAGAAAGGGTCTGCATCTGCGCCGGAGTAATGGCGATCAAGCTCGCCAAGCGTTTGATCTGGCTCACCTTGGTTACAGCTGCAAATGCCTTCTCACCGATGGCTGGATATTGGCCGATCGACGCCATTGCACGCTCAAGATTTGCATTGCCACCTTTGTCCAGAAAGGTCATCACTGCGGCCAAGCTTGCATCCTCACCAAAGAGGTGATTGAGACGCTTACGCTCGAACCCGTAATGCCATTCGTTCTTGGTCATCATATCGTTGATGATGGCGCGAGCCGGCTCAAAGTCTTTTACACCCTTGAACCATTTAGCCGTGCAAGTTCCCCATTTGCGCGCAATGTGCAAAGGATCGTACAGGTCGGGATATCGCTTAGCCAAAGAGACCAGCATGCGGTCGCCAAGGTTTGATCCTGTGCGGTTCCTAGAGATCAGTGAGTCGCGCCAAAGAGTGTTTGACCAGTGATCTCGTTGCTCTTGTGTCTCAATAACTCGGTAGTCCCACCCCAAAAGATCGCCAGTGGTAAGCTCGAATTCAGCCCACAACTCAGGGCAGTCCCACAAGATGTTCATCAGCATGAGGCGCTTGTAGGCCAGCTCGATAGGGGTGACTACGCCGGCATCAAGTTTTTCACTGTAAGCGTCCATGATGTCCGAGCAGCGCTGAGCCACAAGTCGAGGGCTGATGCCCGCATGCTTAGCCAGCGGGACGGCCTGTGCCATGATCTGCCCGAAGATGCGACTTTGTGTGAAATCATATTTTTCGGCCTCATTGCGAAGGCCTGCAAATGCCGATTTCCAGGCGTCGCCCTCATTAAAGCTGATGAGCGCCTGCACATTTTTTGCAGTGATCCTGTCATTCAAGTCTGGCGGAAGTTGAGCCCCACTGTAATGAGAGAAAATCACTGCTGATGCGTAACAATGTACTTCCCGAACCTCATGTAAACGTCCGTCCGCAAGGGGGAACAGTGGGTTATCCATCAGCCCCTTTGACCAGATCGCATGAAACGCACCGGTTTCGATAGCTTTTTTTAACCTATTGAGCAGGCCTGACAGGTCAAAAACCGAGTGCTCCACCAGGACGTTATTTAGGTTGGCACCTGCTACCAGATCCATGATGGGGTAGGAATTATAGCGCCGCTCGCCTGTTCGTGAGTTTCGAAACCACAGATAGCGGAATTCGTGCTGGGTGGATACACCCAGCGAGGCCATTTGCAGGCCCATGGAATCCAAGACACCACTTTCTTTCCAGCCTTCCAAAGTTCTTCGGTTAAGGTTGCGCTCGTACAGCGATTGGCCAATCACCTTTTCTGGCTGCGAGGTCGAATCAAAGCTGTCGTTGGGGATGACTTCACCCTCATCAGTGTAATCAAACGGTAGCAACATCGATTGAAGACCTGGCACAACCTTGCTTTTGAAATAGCCTTTAGGTAGCCCTTGGCCAAACCACGTCACAAACGCACTATTTTTCATTTCAGATAGCCTCAAGCTCGGTACGGGCCGCTTGAGACAAGTCTGTGCTGGCCAGCAGGGATTGCAGGATCTCATCGGAGGGTGTCCGATCTTCGTGCAGGATCAGCGGAAACTGGTTCAGGGCAGCCAGGTAGGGGCCAACCTCTTCCATTTCCTCGTCGAACGGCAGCGTAGGGTCGATCTTGCACAACAGATCAATGATGTCCTTGTCGGTTTCGTAGGACAGATCATGATGCGGCAGCATGTCTTCGAACATGCCAGGATCGGTGCAGGTATCCAGGACAAGTCCCCGGTGACCAGGCACGTTGGGCAGCACGCCCAGCAAAGGGCCGAATTCATTCAGAAACACGAAGGGTGTACCGATAGCCTTCAAGCGCGCCCAGTTGTTGCTTCCGCGCTTATCCAGCCAGTCATCGTTACCCCACAAAAGGGCCAGATCTTCGATGCTGCGCGGCTGGTGGATGCTCAAGCCACCGCCTTCCATAACACGGGTATCCTCAATCACTTCAATCGTTTCGAGGGTGTCCGCAACGCGCTTGGACAGGCGATCGATGTCATAGGCGTATTCGGCCAGTACGACGCTGATTTCCTTGATCGATTGATAGGAGAGGATGTTGCGCAGATCTACCGGCAAATAGCGCTTTTTGTCTTCAAACCAGGCCAGCGCTTTGTAGGTACTGATGCCAGAATCCGTGAAATCGAGATCGAACGGCTTCGTTTCAATTTGCTGCAAAAGGCTCGATAGCAGCCAGCGCTGATACTTGCCCTTCTGGGTAGGGTCGCATTCACGGACGTAGGCGTCAAAACCCTCGAAACTGAGCTTCAGACCCTGGTGCTTGACGGCACTGTCAAAGGCAGCGCGCTTGGTTGCTTCAAAACTGCGGTTGGTCATGATGCTCTCCTGATTTGTACAGGAAAGATTACCCTGGCATGTCAATATATGCAATAACCGCGATTAGTCAAATTCACACCATTCGCGGTTCGCAGGGCCTGTTCTAGGAATCAAAGACCCAAATCAGCCGCCATCATCGCATCACGACCGCTCGGCTTGGCTGCTTGCATAAAGACTTTATCCTGACCTTGCTGAGCAAATACCTTACGGGCTGCAAGAATACCCTCTTCATAGGTTAGGCAGGTGGCGATATCGATGGGCCCAAGCGTGAAGGTCTCGATCAGCCGCTCCCATGCACGGTTTATGAAAGGCGAATCGCCAAAATCGAACGGCATCAACTTTTGCAAATAGGTCAGGGCCTCCATGAGCTTAACTCGATCTTCAACAGGGCAGATGGCAGTACGGTCGCCTCGCGCTTTGAACTCCATCATCAACTGATTCACTTTGCCATGGTGTTCCTGCGAAGGATCGCTCAACTCAGGCCAGAAAACCTCAGCAGTATCGTACAGCCGGTCAAAGGTGCTGTATTGGACGCTTGGCATCCGGGAGACAATGTCGAAAACATGAAGCATGAAGTTGTTTGCCAAAACGTTCGGCTCAGTTTTACCACCGCTTCCGAATTTTTCCTTGGTGTAGGGCATCTCATTGACGTAACGATCCAGCGTCGATGCGCTGATTTTGTGGGTCATCTCATTGAGCGTGATAGCGCCTGCAATGTCCTTTTCCCGGTAGGCGGCGAGCATCCGGTCGAACACCTGCTCGCTGAAAGCTGCGTCATTGCGCTTGCACAGTGTTTTGAGGATTCTGCGGTAAGGAGAGCGACCAGTGTCCAAAGGCTCAGTCAAAGCCTGCTTGGAAAGCAATGAGGTCAGCGATTCATCACTCATGATTGCATTGATTACATTTTGAGTATGGCCCAGCATCAGCGCGGCCCTGACAGCAGTATCCAAGGGCATGAAGGATTCGCGCACCAAAGTGCGAACCTCTGCAAAAGCAGATTCTGAAATCGCACCTTCAGGATCTTGCGGCTTGGCGCGCTTTTTCCATTGATCCGCAAGGGCGCGGTCTAGGGGGAGTCGTTCATCTTCCGCCACCAGGGTGGCGAGCTGCTTTCCATCAAACCCTGCATGGTTGACGACATGACTAACGGTCTCTTCGAGCAGGATCAAAGGCTTGATAAGACCCAGCGGGATCAGGCCGGTACGAAGAACTTGCTCCAACGCCCTTAGATGGCCGTAATTTTCAGTCAGATTGACACTGGCAAAATCGACCAGAACCTGACCAATGTATGCGGCGCCCTTCACCTCAAAATCAAGGAATTTCAGATTCTTGAGCGCCTGCTGAATCACTGAGGGGTCACTCTCAGGCTTCATCCCCCCAATCAGCAATTTGAGTAGAGGTAACTGCCGAAACTTAGAGTGCGACAGATCCCTCGTTGCGCGCTCAAAGAGCGACAGATCAAAATGCTCTGTTCCCTGTAGCCAGGACAAGAGGTTGATATCGACGTCTACATGAGACGTTGCTCGGCGACCACTGTTTCGTTCGGCAAGCTGGGCATCGATAACCTGAGTGATTCGCTCGGCAACTTTGTCCAATGGGTAGCCCAGATAACCCAGGATAGGAACCATGGGCCCATGGTCGTCCAGCGTCATTGCCGGCGCCTGTGCACTAGGGTGCAATGGATCGTACTGTATAAAATTATCGCTCAGCAGCCTTCTGGCCTCAGGCATCAGCTTCAGGTATTCGCGAAAGAACAGCCTGACTCCTCGCGCTTCATCTGAATCGTTTGGGTAGCGCGCACTGTCCACGCCGAAGCGCTCATCCAGAACTCCAGGGTGATCCTTATGGAAATTCTGGTTGTCAGCATGCCGCCAGACGCCCGTGAGTGCACCTGCCATGGCAATCTTGCGCAGTGCGCACAGGCCGGGTTCGGCCTGAAAATAACTGGTAATGGCTTCCGCCAATATGGTCGATTGGCGATCGATCATGAACCCCATCGTGCGAGCAAACCGTGTGTCGTCCAGACCCATGGCGGTGATATAGCCTACCGGATCCTGCTCGAACCTACGCTCCAGCATCAGGCCAGTAGCCTTCTCCAGCTCTTCACCCAAATTCATGGAGCCAGGCTCTCACTAGGGAGTTCGCGCTTTTTATACAGCGTTTTGAGTACATTGGTGGCCCCCACCTCGACGCGCAGCTCATCCAGCTGTTCGACGGTCATTTCAGAGCAGGCCATCTTGAGCAGGCGAGGGAGCTCGTCCAGGGGGCTCTGCCACAGATATCGACTACCTATTTCTTCGCCACCACGGGTCACCGTGGCCTTGACGTAGATCCCGGAGTTGAGGGCTTCAAGGGTTTCATCGCCACAATCCCAGGTGTCGCCTTTATCACGGTAGGTGAACACAGTGCCAAAGATCGCCACATCATCTTTGCGCAGTAGAGCCGTGTTGATCACGCGAGACAGGTGATTCATGGATTCAGATCGAGTGTTTTGCATGGGTTCTCCCAAACGCTTCTTTAAGCGGTTTACGTATATATTGTTATAGTCTCACGATCATGGTAGAAATAACCATCCAAAAATACCAATAGTCGGAGTTTTCAAATGCGTGTCCAGGCCCTTCTGGCGAGTGCCGCCCTTACATTTGCCATCGCTGCGCAGGCGGCTCCTCTGATCGAGGGCAACACCCTCATTTCCAACGATGTCATCAGCCACCATCTGGGCACTGCAAAGCCCAAGAATGTTGAAGAGGCTGCGCGCATCATCGTCGGTATTTACGATCAATATGGCTATGTCGGGGCCAAGGCTTCGATTGAAGGCGACAAAATCAGGATCATTGAACCTGGGGCCAGCATCAAAGGGGACTACGACAATGCCTGGCTGAACGAGAAGGGCGGAGTCATCGAGGTCGGCACTATTCAGAATTCCATGATGATGGCGGATGTGGCCAACCGTTTTGAGGTGCTTGATGTCACCGTCGGCAATCTGAAGCCAGATGGCACTGTTGATGTGGATGTCAAACGCAGCAAGGCCACCAAGCCTTACGAGGCTTCGATCAACTACAGCACCTACGGCCAAGAAACAAGTGGTCGCGACGTGGTCACTCTTGCTGGCGCCACCCACGTAGGCGGCGGCGTCCGTGTCGATGCCTCCATCAGTCAGAGTGCTGCAGATCTTCGTTCTGAATCAAAGGGTGGCGAGTACCGATCTGCGACCATCGGCGCACGCAAGGCCACGCCCTACGGCGAGGTCTACGGCTCCTACAGCAACACACACAACGAGATGGGTGGCAAAGAAGCCTCCTATTACGACTATCTGCTGGCAGGCGACACACAACGCGCTACGCTGGGTCACAGGGTCATGGTAGGTGGCAACACTACCCTGCAGAACAGCCTGGTGTGGACA
>Ga0247734_1002476_pt1 | contig 12100 bp, 10 predicted proteins | sample UWRJL103311B2_FD_180933 | JGI IMG/M metagenome (GOLD analysis project Ga0247734, IMG submission 180933) | Plant litter microbial communities from Arlington Agricultural Research Station in Wisconsin, United States - UWRJ-L103-311B-2 | ecosystem: Environmental > Terrestrial > Plant litter >... | reverse complement strand
GGTCAGCGGCTTGACGTTCCAGTCCCGAGCCATGGACGAGCTGCCGGCGCCGCGCCTGCCCACCCAGCGCGTCCGCGAGGTCGCGTCGTCCATGAACGAGCTGTGCGCCGATCTGCAGCGGCTCGAGCGCGACCACCGGGTCAAGTTCCTGCACGCGCCCGACTTCGGCTTCGCGCAGGCGGTCCACCAGTGGTGCAACGGCGCGACCCTCGACGACGTCCTCGGCGAGACCGATCTTGCCGCCGGCGACTTCGTGCGCGCCATGAAGCAGCTCATCGACGTCGTCGCCCAGGTGGCCGACGCCGCCGGACCGGGTCCGCTGCGCGACACGGCGCGCACGGCTCTCGACGAGCTGCGCCACGGCGTCGTCAGCTACACCAGCGTCACGAGCTGACCGAGCGCGCTGCCAGAGCCCGCTCGGTCGCGCCGCCCAGACCCCACGTCTCGCCGAACCGGTTGAAGGCGTCGACGTCGACGGTCGCCGTCAGGTCGGGCACGTCGCACACGTCGCGTCGCACCGCGACCACCTCACGCGCCGCCGCGATGTAGTCGCCCGAGTCGAGCAGCGACTGCCGCACCCGCGGCTTGATCGACGACGACCGGTCGGCGGCCGCCGCGACGATGCCGTCGAGATCGCCGAACTCGTCGAGCAGGACGGCCGCGGTCTTGTCGCCGATGCCGGCGACACCGGGCAGGCCGTCGGACGGGTCGCCCCGCATGACCGCGAAGTCGACGTAGTCGGACGCGTCGATCGCGTACTTGGCGCGGATCCACGCATTGTCGACCACGTCGTGCTTGGACACGCCCTTGGCCACGTAGAGCACCCGGATCTGCCGCTCGTCGTCGACGAGCTGGAACAGGTCGCGATCGCCCGTGACGATGTCGACGGGACCGTCCCACCGATCCGCGAGCGTGCCGATCACGTCGTCGGCCTCGGCGTGGGGCGCGCCCACCACCGGGATGCCCAGCAGCCCGAAGGCCTCGGCGATCAGCGGCACCTGCGGTCCGAGCAGCCCCTCGGTCGTGTCCGCCTCGCCGCCCTCGGCATCGAGCCGCTGGGTCTTGTACGTGTCGAGCAGGTCGACGCGCCACTGCGGACGCCAGTCGTCGTCCCAGCACGCCACGACGGCCTCGGGTGCGTACTGGGTCGACAGCGTCGACGTGAAGTCCAAGATGCCGCGCAGGGCGTTGACGACCGTCCCGTCCGGCGCCGTCAGCGTCTTGGGGATGCCGAAGAACGCGCGGAAGTACAGGCTCGCGCTGTCCAGGAGGAGGAGTCGACCGTGGGGCATGACCAGACTCTAGGACATGCCCCACGGTCGGAGCAGGTCAGCGCGACGACGCGTGGCCTGCACTGCGCGGCGCCGCCAGCTTCGCGGCCGAGGCCGACGACCGGGCCGCGTCGCCGTAGAGCCCCTTCTTCGACAGGACCAGCGTGGCGACCGCGTGCGCTGCCGCGTCACCCAGCTGATCGAGCGACCGGGTGCTCACGTTGGTGATGTCGTCGCAGGCCTGGTGGTAGCAGGAGTCGTAGGCCGCTCCTGCCGTACCGCCGAACAGGGCTGCCTCCTCGGGCGTCTTGATGCCCTCGGCCCCGCTGAACAGGCCACCCGCGGGGATGCCGACCTCGATGAACGGCCCGTAGTCGGACCGCCCGTCGAAGGCGGTCGGCGCCGAGGCGAGGCCCTTGCGGTCGAAGTAGTCGGTGAACACCTTCTCGATCTCCGCCGAGCCCGCGGGTCCGGCGTCGCCGCCGTCCGATCCGTCACCGTCGTACACGAAGCGTGCGAAGTTGGGCGAGCCGATCATGTCGAAGTTGAGGTTCGCGTAGATCGCGGCCCGCTGGTCGTCCGTCAGGCTCTCGACGTAGTGGTACGCACCGAGCAGACCCTTCTCCTCGGCACCCCAGAACGCGAAGCGCACGGGTCGCTGCGCCTTCTTGGTCAGACCCGTCGACGCCAGCTGCTTGGCGATCTCGAGCACGCCGGCCGTCCCCGTGCCGTTGTCGTTGATGCCGGGCCCCTCCGCGACGCTGTCGAGATGTGCGCCGACCACCACGACCTGGTCGGGGTTCTTGGTCCTGCGCGGCAGGTCGGCGATGACGTTGGTCGTCGTCCGCTCGAGGTCGACCTCGGTCGTCGCGGTGACGTGCACCGTCGCGCCGGCCGTCTGGGCCAGAGCGACACCGTCCTGGTACGAGATGCCGACGACGGGGATGCCGACCGGGGTGCCGAGCGTCCCGGTCAGCAGCTCCTGGCGGCCGTCCTGGCCCTCGTTGAAGATGATCGCGGCGTCGTAGCCCGCGGCCTCGGCGTTCGCGGCCTTGACACCGAAGTCGCAGAACCCCCGCTGGATCAGCGCGACGGACAGCTCCGGGCCGGCGGCCGGGAAGTCGGCCGGATCGCACCCCGACGGCGTCGTGCCCGCCTCGCCCGGCGGGATGACCAGCCCGATCGGCGTGACGGGTCCGGTGACGTCACCGGACCCGGAGTAGTCGAACGCCGCGGTGGCGATGTCGCGGCCCGTCGGCGCGACCTGCGCCAGCGTCGCCGGTTCCAGGTCACGGCTGAACGGGAACGTGAACGTCTGCTTCGTGACGCGGTAGCCCGCCTTCGTGAGCTGCTTCGCGACGTAGTCGGCGGACGCCTCGTAGCCCGGAAGGCCGGACGCGCGGTTGCCGTCGTTCCGATCGGCGATGACCTGCAGCTGGCGCAAGGTCTTGAGCTGGCCGTTGACCGTGACGGCCTTGGTCAGTCGACGGGTGTCGACCGATGACGTGTCGTGCTTCGACGTGGCCACCGCTGGTGCGGCGACCAGGAGGCTGCTCGTCAGGACGACGGCAGCTGTGGTGTAGAGCGCTGTGCGCATGTGGACCCCCCGATCCTCGTGGTTGTCGTTTCACGGTAGGTCAGCCCCTCGCGTCTGTCATGCCTCCTGCCTGGGCCGGGCCGGTATCGTCGTCGCGTGAGCACATGGCGCAAGGCACAGGAACTGGCCGCAGCACAGGGGATCGACGCCCTGCTCGTGACACCGGGAGCGGATCTCCGCTACCTGACGGGGTACGTCGCGCTGCCCCTCGAACGGCTCACCTGCCTCGTGCTGCCCGCGCACGGCACCCCGACCCTCGTCGTGCCGGCGCTCGAGCGTCACGCAGCGGTCGCGTCGGGCGTCGACGTCGACATCGCCACGTGGCAGGAGACCGAGGACCCGTTCGCGCTCGTCGCCGACCTCGTGGGCGATGCGGCGACGATCGGGCTCGACGACCACATGTGGGCCTCGCGGGTCTTCGCGCTCGGCGCGGCGATCCCGACGGCCGACCAGGTCCTGGCCGGCTCGCTCGTGCAGCAGCTGCGCATCCGCAAGGACGCCCACGAGGTCGCCGCCCTGCGCGACGCCGGCCTGGCCATCGATCGTGTGCACGCCCGCATCTCCGAGTGGCTGCGCCCCGGACGCACCGAGCGCGAGGTCGGCGCCGACATCGCCCGCGCGATCATCGACGAGGGCCACGAGACGGTCGACTTCGTGATCGTCGGCTCCGGCCCGAACGGTGCGTCGCCGCACCACGAGCTCTCCGACCGCGTCATCGAGGTCGGCGACCCGGTCGTCGTGGACATCGGCGGCACGATGCCGTCGGGCTACTGCTCGGACTCCACCCGCAACTACCTCGCCGGCGGCACGGTCGATCCCGCGTACGCAGAGGCCTACGCCGTGCTCGAGGCGGCGCACCAGGCGCAGCGCGACCACGCCCGGCCGGGCGTCACCGCGGAGTCGGTCGACGCGATCGGCCGCCAGATCATCGCCGACGCCGGGTACGGCGACCTGTTCATCCACCGCACCGGGCACGGCATCGGCCAGGAGACGCACGAGGAGCCCTACATCGTCGAGGGCAACGACCTGGTGCTCGAGGAGGGCATGGCGTTCTCGATCGAGCCCGGCATCTACTTCGACGGACGCTTCGGCGCCCGCATCGAGGACATCGCAGTCTGCACGACGGACGGGCTCGAGGTCCTCAACAACACACCGCGCGGGCTCGTCGCCCTGTGACACCTCCCGCTCTCGGGTGGAAGATCGCCTGGCCTGTCGCTGCGGCGCTCGGCGTCGTCTCGGCGCTCAACTTCGACCCGGTCGGGCTGCCGTTCGCGATGGTCGTCGGCGTCGCCGGGCTGATCTGGCTCGCCCGGGGGCTGTCCGGCGCCCGCAAGCGGACCGTCGCGGTCACCGGGCTGCTGTACGGGCTCGGCTTCATGGGGCCGCTGATCTGGTGGATGAACGCCGTGAGCCACGGGGCGTACGGAGCGCTCGTGCTGGCCGAGACGCTGTTCTTCGTCCCGATCATGCTCGCGCTGCGAGCCGCGACGCGTCTTCGCGCCTGGCCCCTGTGGGGTGCCGGCGTCTGGGTCCTGGGCGAGTGGGCGCGCGGCCGCTTCCCCTTCACGGGCTTCCCGTGGGGACGCCTCGCCCACACCTCGATCGACACACCGTTCTCCGCGTACGCCCGCCTGGTGGCGATGCCCGGCACCAGCGCCGTGCTGTTCGTCGTCGCAGCCCTCCTCCTGGTCGTGGTCGTCGGGCCCGGCCGACGGGCACGGATCGGGGCCGCCGCCGGCGTCCTCGTCCTCCTGGGCCTCGGGGCGGTCCTGCCGACCGGCATCGCCGGTGCCGACGGCACCCGGCAGGTCGCCCTGGTGCAGGGCGACGTGCCCGGCGTCTTCCTGACCTGGCCGCGGGGGGAGATCTTCGACCTGCACGCCGCCGAGACGGCCCGCCTGGCCGCTGACATCCGGTCCGGCGCGGTGCCACAACCCGACATGGTGCTGTGGCCCGAGAACGCCACCGACATCGATCCGTTCCACGACCCGGGCGTGCGCGACCAGATCGAGACGCTGTCCGCCCTCCTCCGGGCCCCGATCCTCGTCGGCGGCATCTTCGACGGGCCGACGGTCGACACCGCGTACAACCAGGGTGTCGTGTGGACGGCCGACGGTCCGGGGGAGCGGTACGTCAAGCTCAAGCCCGTGCCGTTCGGCGAGTACGTCCCGTTCCGCAAGGAGGCCGGCGCCGTCGTCAACCGGCTGGCCCGCGACATCCCTCGCGACATGCTCGCCGGCGACGAGCCGGGGGCCATGACGATCGGCGACACGCTGATCGGCGACACGATCTGCTACGACATCGCGTACGACAGCGTCACCCGGCGCGCGGTCGACGGAGGCGCGCAGCTCATGGTCGTCCAGACCAGCAACGCCGCCTTCACCGGCACGTCGCAGCCCGAGCAGCAGTGGGACATCTCCCGGCTGCGGGCCATCGAGACGGGACGCTGGGTCGTCGTGCCGTCCACGAACGGCATCACGGGCGTCGTCGACCCCACGGGCCGCAGCGTCGAGCGCGCACCCCTGCACGAGCCGGCGACGGTCAACGCCGAGGTCACGCTCGCATCGGGCCGGACTCCGGCGCTGGTCATCGGCCGCTACCTGGAGTGGGTCCTGGTCGCCGTCGGCGCCGGGGCCTGGTGGTTCGGCACCCGCCGTCGGTCCTGAGACGCCAAAGACCCCGGCCGGGGCCGGGGTCGTGTGGATCGTGCGGGCGTCCTGGTGTCAGGCGCTCTTCTTCTTGGCCGCCGACTTCTTGGCCGGGCGGTGCAGGTGCGGTGGGCCGATCTCCCCACCACGGAGCAGCTCCAGCCGCTCGGTCAGGATCTCCTCGAGCTCGTCGACCGATCGACGCTCCAGGAGCATGTCCCAGTGCGTGCGGATCGGCTTCTCGGCCTTGCCCTCGGGCTTGACGCCGTCAGCCAGGCGGCCGATCTGACCGGTCTTCGGATCTTCCCACTCGAACGGGATCTCGGCCTCGTCGGCCATGATCACCGTGAAGGTGTGACCGTCGGCGCAGACGTACTCGACCTGCTGGCGCGGGGCCATCTCGACGCCGCGTTCGTCTTCGAAGCTCTGTGTCCCGAGTCGGGCACCTCGTAGTGCACGTTCAGCCATGTGCCTCCCCTTTCGTGTGCCGTACCACTGACAACGTAGATGACACACATGAGATTCCCCTGAACGGCTTTTCTATGTGTCCGACGCTCGATCGCGTGTCAGAGCGGGCACCTTCAGGAGGGCCAGCAGGCCGATCAGGAGCACCAGCATGATGCCGATGATGCCCCAGCGGTCGTCGCCGCCGACGAAGGCGAACAGGCCGAACAGCGTCGGGGCCAGGAACGAGGCCGCTCGTCCTGTCATGGCGTACAGGCCGAAGTGCTGGCCCTCCTTGCCCGGCGGGGTGAGCCGCACCAGGTAGGTGCGTGACGCGGACTGCGCCGGCCCCACGAACAGGCACAGCACCAGGCCGAAGACCCAGAATCCGGCCATGCCGCTGACGAACAGCAGGATCGTCCCCGCGGCCAGCATCGCCACGAGGGAGACGACGATGACCCGTCGCGGGCCGAGCCGGTCGTCGAGCCGGCCCGCCGCGACGGCCCCACCGGCGGCGGCGACGTTGGCGGCGATGCCGAACGGGATGACGCTGTCGTCCGTGAAGCCGTAGACGCTGACCGCGATGACCGCGCCGAACGTGAACACCCCCGCCAGGCCGTCGCGGAACAGCGCGCTCGCGATCAGGAACTGCAGCGTGTGCCGGTCGTCCCGCCACATCGTGCGGATCTCGGCGAACAGCACCCGGTACGACTGGACGAAGCCGACGCTCGGCACCGGGCTCGCACCGGCCGGCAGCTCGGGCACCGCCAGCAGCACCGGGATCGAGAAGGCCAGGAACCAGGCGGCGGCGACCACCGCGACCCAGCGGATGTTGAGACCGTTGTCGGTGGACACGCCGAGCACGCCGCCGTCGCCGGCGATCAGCCCGACGTAGACGATGACCAGCAGCACGATGCCGCCGAGGTAGCCGAACGCCCAGCCGATGCCGGACACCCGTCCGACCGTCTCGGGTGTCGACACCTGGCGCAGCATGGCGAAGTACGGGACCTGGGCGAGCTCGAACAGGACCGTCCCCACTGCGATCAGCACCAGACCCAGCCAGAGGTGGTCGTGGCTGTCCTCGACCAGGAACATCAGCGCGGTCACGGCGACGACCGAGAGCGTGAGCAGGGCCAGCGACCGCTTGCGGTGTCCCGAGGCGTCGGACCGCTGCCCCATGACGGGGGCCAGCACCGCGATGACCAGGCTCGCGGCGCCCACCGACCAGCCCAGCCACGAGCTGGCCGAGATGGGCCCCGGCAGGTCCTCGCCGACGGCGTCGGTGAGGTAGACCGAGAACACGAACGTCACGATGACGGCGTTGAACGCCGCCGATCCCCAGTCCCAGAGGCTCCAGGCGAGCACCGGGCCCCGGCGTGTGGCATCGGCGACCGCAGGGGAGGAGGACGTCATGCGGGGTCCTTCCAGGTGCCCCGGGAGACGAGGACCTCGCGAAGGAGGTCGGTCCGGTCGGTGATGATGCCGTCGACCCCGAGGTCGAGGAGGCGGCGCATCTCGGCCGGCTCGTCGACGGTCCAGACGTGCACCTGCAGGCCGAGCGCGTGCGCCGTGCGCACGAAGCGGCGGGTCACGACCCGCAGCCGTCCGCGCGCCGCAGGCACCTGCAGGCAGACGGGTGCCAGGCGGAGACGCCGGAGCAGGGGAGCGGGCAGCAGCTTCACGAGGGCGACCTCGACGGTCGAGGCCGAGGTGGCCACGTCCGGCAGGAGTCGGCGGGCACGCCGGAGGCGGCGGTGCGAGAACGACGCCAGGAGCGTCCGGTCGACAGCCCCCTGCTCGCGGACCAGGGCGCACGTCGGCGCGACCGCGTCCTCGGACTTCAGGTCGATGTTGAGCCGCGCATCGGGGAAGGCCTCGTACAGGGCAGCGAGCCGGGCGAACGGCTCCCGCTGGTCGAGCCGCTGCAGGTCGAGCGACTCGGCGGTCAGTGCCGCCACCGCGTCGCTGCTGCCGGTCAGCCGGTCCAGCGCCTCGTCGTGGACCGCGTAGACCACCCCGTCCGACGTCGCCCGCACGTCGGTCTCCAGGTACCGGTAGCCGAGGTCGTACGCGTGGGCGAAGGCTGCCATCGAGTTCTCGATGCCGACGTTGCCGGCGGTGCCGGAACCACCGCGGTGCGCGAACGCGAGGGGAGGCGGGTCGAGGTAGCCGGGCACGGCCCCCACGCTATGCCCCGCCGGGCTAGATGTCGCGGAACGTCTCGATCTGCGCGCCGAGCGCGTTGAGCCGCTCGGCGAGGTCCTCGTAGCCGCGGTTGATGACGTACACGCTGCGCAGCACCGAGGTGCCCTTGGCCGCGAGCATGGCCAGCAGGATCACGACGGCGGGACGCAGCGCCGGCGGGCAGATCAGCTCGGCCCCGCTCCAGTGCGTCGGACCCTCGATCAGCACGCGGTGCGGATCGAGCAGCTTGACCTGCGCGCCCAGCTTGTTGAGCTCGGTGAGGTAGATCGCCCGGTTCTCGTAGACCCAGTCGTGCAGCATCGTCTGACCGTCGGCCGTGGCCGCGATGACCGCGAAGAACGGCAGGTTGTCGATGTTGAGGCCGGGGAACGGCATGGGGTGGATCTTGTCGATGGGCGCGTGCAGCTGCGACTCGTACGTCGTGATGTCGACCAGCCGCGTGTGCCCGTTCTCCGCGGCGTACTCCGCGGTGCGGTCGTACTGGAAGCCCATCTCCTCGAGCAGCGCGAGCTCGATCTCCATGAACTCGATCGGCACCCGGCGCACCGTGATGCTGGACTTGGTGACGATCGCCGCGGCGATGAGGCTCATGGCCTCGATGGGGTCCTCGCTGGGCGCGTACTCGACGTCGCAGTTGATGACGGGCTTGCCCGTGATGCGCAGCGTCGTCGTGCCGATGCCCTCGATCTGCACGCCGAGCTCGACGAGGAAGAAGCACAGGTCCTGGACCATGTAGTTGGGGCTCGCGTTGCGGATGACGGTGACCCCGTCGTAACGGGCGGACGCCAGCAGCGCGTTCTCGGTGACGGTGTCGCCCCGCTCGGTCAGCACGATCGGACGCTCGGGGCCGACGCCCTCGGCGGCGGTCGCGTGATAGCTGCCCTCGGTCGCGACGACCTTCAGGCCGAAGGGACGCAGCGCGGTCATGTGCGGCTCGACGGTGCGGGTGCCGAGATCGCAGCCGCCGGCGTAGGGCAGCTCGAAGTCCTCGTAGCGGTGCATCAGCGGGCCCAGGAACATGATGATGCTGCGGGTGCGACGGGCGGCGTCGGCGTCCATCGCCGCGAGGTTCAGCTCGGCCGGCACGACGAGCTCCAGATCGTTCTCGGCGTTCAGCCACGTCGCCTTGACGCCGATCGACGTCAGCACCTCGAGGAGCCGGTTGACCTCCTCGATGCGGGCGACCTTGCGCAGCACCGTGGTGCCGGCGTTGAGCAGCGAGGCGCACAGCAGCGCGACCCCGGCGTTCTTGCTGGACTTGACGTCGATCGAGCCGGACAGCGTCGTGCCGCCCGCGACGCGCAGGTGGCTGGGTCCCGACGTGCCGACGCTGACGAGCTCGGAGTCGAGCGCGCTGCCGATGCGGGCCAGCATGTCGAGGGTCAGGTTCTGCTGCCCCTTCTCGATGCGGTTCACGGCACTCTGGCTGGTCTTGAGCTCGGTCGCGAGCTCCGCCTGCGTCAGGCCGCTGTGCTGTCGGGCGTCCCTGATGAGGGCTCCGATCCGGGAAAGGTAGTCATCGCGCACACTCATGTCGTCCACGGTATCTCAGATATGAGATAACTCAAGGAGCGGTGGCGGGTGTGCCGGAACGCCGCGACCAGAGCGCGATCGCGACGCCCACGAGGGTCGTGACACCGCCCAGGACGCCGACCACGCCGACGTGTCCGTCGTCACCCGCGAGGTCCATGATCTCGGCCGTCACGACCTGACCGGCGATCATGCACAGCCCCAGGACGAGGACGCCGTGGAGCCGGACGGTCCACGAGCCGACCCAGATGAACCCGATGCCGCAGACACCGCCCAGGTACACCCACCACGTGTGGGGGAGCGGCTCGAGGTCGTCGCCCTTGAGCGACGTCACGGCGAAGAAGACCAGCAGACCGGCCGTGCCGACGACGAAGTTGTTCCACGTCGAGGGCCACGGCCCGCCGACGGCCGCGACCCGGCCGTTCAGCGCCTGCTGCACGGCCTGGAGCGTGCCGGCGACGAACGCGAGCACCGCGAAGGCCACCAGCAGGACGTCGGCGTCCCGCACGAGTCGTTCGCCCGCGGTGAGGATCACCGCGACGACTGCGAGCAGCGCCGCGACCACACGCGCAGGTGCGATCTCGTGGCGGCCGTGGGGCGACCAGCCGAGGTGGTCCACCAGCAGCGAGCTGGCCGACTGACCGGCCGTGAACGCCACGATGAACAACGCGATGCCGATCGTCCCGACGGCGATGCCCTGGCTCGCCACGAAGAAGGCACCGCCGAGTCCACCGAGCAGCTCGAACGGCTGGAGCCGGCGCTGTCGCAGCGCCGCGACGAGGTCGGTGACGCCCCGACGGGCGCTCGGGCGCAGCAGCACCACGACGCTGAGGATCACCAGGCCGCTGCCGAAGCTGATGACGGCCGCCAGGGCGCCGGCGCGGGTGCCGCCGCCGAGCCGGTCGGCGAGGCCGCCGTTCGCGCGAGCCTGGATCGCGACCAGCGCGCCGGCTCCCAGCATCAGCGGGACCGACGCGGTGCGCAGCCAGCCCGGCGCCTCCGCCACGTCAGACGGTCGTGGCGTCGGACTGCCCGAGCTGACGCACGTCGTCGACGCCGCCGTGCGCCGCGACCTGACCCCAGTAGGCGCCGTAGGCGACGTCCGCGATGGTCCGGTCGTGGATCGGGAACAGCACCGACGGCGACACGCGCTGGACGAAGTCGACGGTCTCGCTGGCCTTGGCCCACGGCGCCGACAGGGGCAGTGCCAGCACGTCGACCCCGTCCGGGGCGTGCTCGTACGTGTCGCCCGGGTGGAACAGCGTCGGGTCGCCGGAACCGGTGACCAGGACGCCGATGTTCGCGATGCGGGGGATCTCGGGCAGGATCACGGCGTGCTGAGCACCGACGCCACGGACGGTCAGGCCCTTCACGACGGTCTCCAGGCCCTCCGCGTTGGGGATCCACTCGCCGACGTCGAGGGCGGCGGCGCTCTCGGGGTCGCTCAGCAGCACCGCGTCGGGGCTTCCCGCGAGCAGCGCCGGCAGCCGGTCGGGATCGACGTGGTCGGGGTGCTGGTGCGTGACGACGATCGCGTCGAGCCCCGTGAGGGCGAACGTCTCGTCGCTGCTGAAGACGCCGGGATCGATCAGGATGCGCGTGTCGGAGGCCTCCACGAGGATGGCGGCGTGCCCGAACCGAGTGATCTGCATGGAACCCATCTTGCACCCTTGCTCGCCGACGCCCGCGCCCTGCTGTCGGGTGCGCTCGCGCCGCTGACGGTCCGGTACGGCGATCGTCTGCAGCTCGCCGGCCAGGACCTGCCGCGCCCCGCCTCGCGCCGCGTCCCGACCCGGCACGGTCAGGTCAGGGTCCATCTCTACGTGCCGCCCGGTGCCGAGCGGCCACCGCTGCACGTCCACCTCCACGGGGGCGCGTTCATGATGCGCCACCCGCGCATGGACGACTTCTTCTGCCGGTTCCTGGTCGCCGAGGCCGGTGTCGCGGTCGTCAACGTCGACTACCTGGTCGCACCGCGGGTGCGCTACCCGGTCGCGCACGAGCAGGTCCACGACGTGCTGGCCTGGCTGACCCGGCACGCAGGGGAGTGGGGCCTGGACGCGGGAAGCATCTCGATCGGTGGGTTCAGCGGCGGCGGCAACCTCGCCGCCTCCGCGTGCCTGCAGGCGCGCGACCGTGGCACCGCGTCGCCCCGGCTGCAGCTGCTGGGCGTCCCGTCCCTCGACGTCGCGGGCGACGTCCACGCCAAGCCGTCGACGGTCAGCGACCCGATGGTCGGCCCGGAGTTGCTGCGTCTCGTCCGCGCGACGTACTTCAGGGACGCCTCGCGGCGCGACGAGCCGTACGCCTCTCCGCTCTTGGCCGACAGCGTCGCGGGCCTCCCGCCGGCCGTGGTCTACACCGCGGAACGGGACTCGCTACGGGCCGAGGGCGACGCCTACGCA
>Ga0247734_1002475_pt1 | contig 12102 bp, 10 predicted proteins | sample UWRJL103311B2_FD_180933 | JGI IMG/M metagenome (GOLD analysis project Ga0247734, IMG submission 180933) | Plant litter microbial communities from Arlington Agricultural Research Station in Wisconsin, United States - UWRJ-L103-311B-2 | ecosystem: Environmental > Terrestrial > Plant litter >... | reverse complement strand
CCTGGTCTGGGGAAGCGGGGGAGGCACGGCCGCTAGATGATTGAGTATCTCGATTGAGTATCACCGACTGTATCCTATGGATATCTATCCGTCCTTCCCGAGAGAGGAAGAGAAGGCATCAACAATGAAAAAGATATATACAGATACCACAAACAGAGTCCATATGTGTGCATGTTATTTTGTTAGATTCAATGCAGCACGGATAAACTGTTGGAAAGGTCCAGGATCATTGTATTGCCGCCGAGTTCAGCGCTGAAGGATGCAATCCTCGCATCGCCCAGCGACGCTACGTGAGGGAGGGGTGTTGGGGCTTCAAGGAAAAAATGAGCTGTCAGGAACAACACCCCATTAGCGGCTGTGAATCAAGTCAATCAGAGGGCTCCATCCGCATGTCAGCTGCATGGGATCGAGTTCCACAGCATCACACTCCGGGTGAATATATACCGGATGATACTTACTGATAACTAATACAATACGGTACCATGTCTATCACGTGTCATTTGAGGCTCTTCACCCTCCCACTTCACCCACTTCACCCATTTTAGAGCTCACTATATGGTACAGATAATGAGAGAATCGAAGAAGTTTAAAGGGTCAATCATGTTGCCCAACTAGAAAGGAAAGGGTCCTGGGATTCATGTTGCTGGCCATCTATTTCTGCCTGGTCAATATATATCGTTCGGCGAGATCGAGAAATGGGGGATCAAACCGACCCCTCCCCATATAACGCAAGTTGTTTCTATGTTGGATAATCATAAAAGATTTATTAGCTTCTTCTTGGTGGCTTAGAGTAGCAAATTTAGTAAATTTGAAATGCAAGTCTACTATTATTACAAATCTAGTCTCGTGCGCCTATTTTCTGCTGTTACAACAATATTGTATTGCACATCATCGCAACATCCAAAGCCCAGAGTATATGAGCAAGAGATTCTATGGCCTATATAAGCTAGCAATGCATCTCCTAAGCAAATACTATAAGCCGAAACTCAAGCTACCTGCCACTCCGAGCGCCACCATCCATCTTTCCACGGTCAACATTCGACCAGCACTCGGCTCTTTGGGCAAGGGGCGAAATGTGGCGATACCTTCGCTTTTCGAGTTACATATTATTGTAGCGCTGCTGTACGAGATGGCGCTCGCGACTGTTTTATTATAGATGCTTGCTACGAAAGCCGTACAATTTAGATTTCCCGACGAGTTGATAATAACCTTCGTTGTAGTATTAAGCACTGGGAGGTTGATACTATACATGGGGCAGGATCATTAGTCTCCATCGTTGAAAATAAATCTGGCAAGTCATGCATAGCAAAAAGAAAGCAAAAAAATAAAAAGTTCATTAGAAAGATGAAGGGACTTACGAATCGATATTACCCGCCATTTGAAAGTGATCAACACTCGTTAAACTCGGAAAGTCTAAATTGATTGACGGTCCAGTGAGCGCAAAAAATAAAAACATGCGCGCCGCATGTTCCAGTTTCGGGACTTTTAGACCCTCTAGCACATCCATTCGCCGAATATTGAAGTCATGCAAACTCACCAGATCAGGAAGCTCGATATTCGTAATATTGAGCATTTCCGGTGGAGATTGTTTGCAATTTTCATTCGTACCTATGTCACATCCTCCACCTGTAAGCGACACAACATGGGGAGAAACTACTTTGGGGATTGAGAAGGAGCCATTGAAATCCCCCCATTTCAATCCTACTGTCCAATTGGCAGGAATACATTTAGCTGGTGGTTTGTCGTTGGTGTTATCCAACGTTAACCATTCAGTCTCGTTTGACCCAGGGAGAGATGGGCATTCATGGGTGTATTGCATACAGTGGACGAGAGCGTCGACATTTGTGGTGTTGAACTCGAGAGCATATGCTGCTGCGGAGCGACACGATGGGTCTCTGACTTTTTGAAAGTAAGTTATATATATCGCAACTGGATTTTCAATGGTCTGTTTGAAAGCACATACCAGCAGCCACTATGTCTCCGAGTCCAAAAGCAAGAGCCACAGCTCCAAGATATCCAGTACCCCTCATGGTCTCCAGCCTGATATCAAGGCAAGTAAGGTCTTTGCAAAACCGAAACTCCAGCTAGGCTCCAGCTTTGAGATCAAATTTGATTGTGAGCGCGTGGCACCAACCCAGAATTACAAATCGGGAAAACGACCTCAATTATGAGTGAGGATGCTAAATTCACTGAAGTCTCAAAGGAGGAAAACAAGACATGCTGCGATGGAAACTGGCTGACTGGTAAGGCTGGATTTGTAGAATCATGCCAGGCATCAAGGGGAATAAATATATATACACTTTCTTTCTTTTTTGACAGGGCTGCCAGATGTGTCACCTGCGACCAAACTGTCCCGCAATAACTTAATCTATTGCCTTGGTATATCCACTTTTAGATTGCTGCTATTCTTTGAATTCTTTTAATCCTTAAAGGGGTTATAATGTATTAAGGTCTTAAGTATATAGCGCCTCCAGGCCTTTATACACTAGAATATAGTGCCTTCCTCACTATACTTTTATGCTTTTAATGGGACTTTTCTTCTTTTTTTCTTTCCCTTTTTTAAAAAGAATACTTATACACCCTATAAATATAGGGTTATTGTAGCCTCTGGACGCTATAAATTTAAGGCTTTTACACCTTAACAATACTAAAAACTAGAAACTGCCGCTGGAATTAAATCTTAAAGCAGCATTAGAATTTACAAGTCTACTCCGTACTGGTATTTACTATTAGAAGTTAGTGCTTGTAGCGGGCTGCTAGTGTACTGCTAGAATACTGCTAGAGCCCGAGCATGGAGCCTTGGACAGGGGAGCCAGGTGGGCCCGCCAACCAGGACCCGGCTCTCGGACGCAAGACAATAGATTTCGAGAAGGCCAGGCCATACTGTATTGCGCCACCAATCAATCAGGTTACACCAACACCAACATCAGATAAAGTTAGTTATATGAATGACCGATATTAGCAAGACCATCTATAGTTTATTGAAAGTACAGTATCCGTTTACCAAAGTATTATCGGCAGCCATGGCCCTTTACCAAATTAACCCCGAATCAATTCCAGACACGGACAGCTCCAGTATCGACGGAGCCGTCACACCCCCCGAAACAATCCCTCTTGACCTGGCCGACAACAACGATGGTCTATCTCGCGGCGCTGCTTGTCTGAGCTCCTGCGCGGCCCCCGGTGCCTGAGCCTGGCTCGACCTTTATCATCCGCTCTGTTTCGTCGAGGCATATTCTCACGTTGCTGAAGGGGCAGGTTGTGCTGGCCCCGCCAGACAGCTTTGGGTCCCCACACTGGGAGTGCGTAGAAACTAAAGGCTAGCTTGGCTTCCGCAATATTGCCTCATATGACTTCCTGGGTCGCGATATACAATGGCTCTTGTGCTGCTCTGCTAAGCGACATCTTGAGTGGGAGAAGTTCCATATTGGGAGTAGGGCGGAAGGAGGCTATATTTTGCTTATGACCCGACCCATTGGGGGACGCTTCGGCCAGTGGGAATCAAAGAGGAGAACGGGGCGAGGAAGCTGGCGATGCTAGACGAAGGCAGTGCCGATGGAATTGTCTTGGAGTTCGTGAAGGTATAATATTTCTTCTACATACCCGGAGCTTAATGTCATAAAGCTTATGTAGTAGTCAATTGAAACCCAACATAACCACCAAATATATTCCAATTGGAGGCAACAATCCCTTTATACGGTCATCCTTTAAAAACTTGGAACCTGTCTTGTAACCTTTCTCATTTCAGTCAGCCCCAGAGACATATCTTAGATGTAAGAAACACTGAACGAGCACATAAAAACACTACAAGGAAAAAGTCCTCACTATTTGGTGAAACCTATGCTTGAACAAGATCTAATATCAGACAGAGCTGATGTAGCAAATGGTTCCTATCTACTAGAAAGGTTTTGATTCGACGTTTTAGTAAGATATACCTAGTATAACATTTTCCCTTCTGTCAAAGTCGATTGACAAGCCCCCAGTTTCGTTCATCTATACCATTGATCAAATCTGCAAACGAATTGAAGTAATCGCCGTTAACAGGGTTTTGCATGCGAAGAAGTCTTCTTGCGGTCCTTGAAAAGCTGAGAGAGGCCCCTGAATTCTTCGGGTGGGAAAGGCAAAATCCTGAGGACTTTCCCTTTTACTATCAATGTTCTATTCCTTACGGGCTATGAAAGCGATACAAATAGACTCCAAGGCCGTTGTATCGGAGAGTCGGCTACACTGAGACTGTGGGTGCGAGGCTAGCGGGAATTATGGTTGCTTAAGCATAACCCTGACTTCTCATTGGTTTTAAAGGATCACATAGGCTGTAGGACAATATTCCTACGTGCGCCACACTACTGAGATCATAATGCTCGAAAATCGAAGCCAATGGGATGTCATCTAATAAAGAGGAAAGGATGACTCAAAATATGCAAACACTCTCTAAGCTCCTCCGAGAGGTTTCAAATCCCATATTGAAAAATACTCCATATGTGGGATGAATCAATTGTCAACAGTTACAAAGCTCACATGTAAAGCTGAGTTTCAGGATTCAACTTCTAGTTTCCTTTGATTTTATTAGGCGGAATTTATGTACTTTAAACTTAAGTTAGCTAAAGTTGGCCAAATTACATTAGAAATAGGGACAGAGAATTTCTCCGTTGGCATCTTAAAGTATTCTACCGTAGAAACAACTTCTTTTAAGTGCTTTATGTAGAATACAAATTCACAATTGTAGGTCTTCAAATGCTACTGCTCTTGTTAATGAGATATTCCGAGTATTAAGTGCCATGGTAGATCAAGATGTTACTAGGACTGCCGAATTGACGTTGCATAACCTCTTTAGATGGGACGCAGGTCAAGATTCAGCACAGATTACCTTTTACCTCAATTCCCCATGGTTCTACTGGAGTTGAAGAATCCCCTAAGTCACGTGAGGCAGTGGAGTACAATATCAAGTCTTCAAGTTCCGTTACTACCCAAGGTTGCGGAAAGGGTTCTTAACCGAGTCTTGACTTTAATGTGCAAAAGGTTCCTCCTGTAGATCCGCTCCAACCTTGCCGAGAATTTATGAGAATTTGTCATTCCTCTGGGCTGGTTTCCCAAATGACCAATCATTTATCACGAAGCTCTGGACGCGAAGGATTCACAAAGCGATCCTACGGATTCAGCCTATGCACAAAAGTTCACCCTTTCTAAAGCCTTCTATGCTGATTGGTTACCCGCGTTTCGACACTCTACTTTGAATTAAAAAGTGTCTGTTGACCCCGGCTCGGGACTGATGGGACAGCAGAATTCCCATTCTTTGCTAGATACTCAAATACGGTCTCGTGGTTTTGGCATGTCAATCAATAGGTAGTATCGAGGGTATTTGATTGAACAAAAGTAAACTATATTTACCGATGCTAGTAGGATCGTGGTGGCCTTTTCTTTATAAACCCTTCCCACGTTTGCTTGCGAACCTTCATTATATAATCTTTTCTCCCTTTTCTTGTCAGAAATATCGAGACTTTCCAAATCATTTATTAAGATGAAGTACCTTCCAGTAGCTGTATATTTAATCTCAGCAGTATACGCCATACCAGCGGTGATAACTGCAAAAGCTGTACTTCCAGAACCTGACAAACGAGACTTGCAGGCTGCTACATCCTCGGTCGATCGTAAGAAATGCAGTCGTCATGATACATAACTACTAACGCTTAACTCCATCAGAATGTCTTACCAACTTTCAAGAATCGTTGACAAGTGCCATCAATAGTTTACAAGCACCGTAAGGATATTCCATTTCTAGTTGAAATTGTTTTATACTAATACCTTGTTATACTACAAAATGCTAACGAATTAAAGGCCCAAAAATTTGAACTTTCTAAGCTTTTGCTCAACGTATTTGCGGCAAACATCCACCGAGTGAGTGACTCTTGTTAAAAATGCCTAGATGAGGAAATGTATAATCTCCAAATCAGAAACTTCATCTCAATTTACTGCATCATCATAGATTATGATATATATAGCTGACTAGTTTGAACATTCAGCTATCTGTGGACGAGCACCACTACGAGCAGTGTCTCCGCGGTAGCTTTCTCTACCACCTTCCCTGTAAGTTCTAACGAATGGGAACTTGTGATTAAAGACTCGCTAAAGGGTTGAGGCTTTTTAATACCAATGTATAGAGATGCATATTTTTAAATCTGAGAAGTCTTCTTTTTTTGGGAATTGAACATAGTTTCTGACTATCTAGGCTAACTTTGAATTATCGAACAGGTAACCACTTCAACAGCTACAGCGTATATACTTTTATTCACTCCTCTTACTTTCAAAATCCAATCAACTAATGATCCCTAGCACAGGAACAACGACCGTTCTTTGCCCCCGCCCTTCGCCATCCCAAGTTTGTGGCGGTATCCCTACCCGCGGTATGATAATCTTTTCTGATATCTATACCCATATCTCATCCCTTGAAGACTTATATCTGCCATAACTAACTCTGGGGTTGACTACGCGCAGTCTGGGGCTTCGTAACATATCCAAATTACGAAAATATTTCCCCCGCCGAATGCAAGCAAGTCTGTCTCGCCAGCAAAGCCTGCAAAGCTTTCCTCAGCTCCCTTGAATATGATCGCCCTATTGCAGGCCTGCCAGGGAACTATGTTACGTACAGCTGTGGAATATCAGATATCACGTTACAACAGGCTATGAATCAGGGAACTCTATACATTCCGTATGATCCAAAATGGAAACCTAATCCGGGTGACGCTCAAGGGTTTTACGATCGCTCATGTCCCGAATTTCTACCTGTAAGTTCTACTATTCGTTATTTTGGATTGATATAGTATAGGGAAATACTTACCGGCGAACAATCTAGGCTGCTTGTGCAAGGAAACCCTCCAATGAAATGCAAACTATCGATAGCACAACTCTAGAAGCAGCAACCCCAAAACAAATGTCACAAGACGTGGAGTTTCATAGTCTTGCTTCGGCAAACTTAGAGCATGAAAAGAAAATGGTCAGAAAAGACGCAGCAGTATACGAAAGTTTTGATGACTTGACTAAGACACTTGTATACGCTTTTCAACTTACTCTAATCTGCCGTTGCGAACCAGTGCAACCAATTCCGCCTGCCACTATTACAATAACAGGAGTTGCCACTCACTACCTCACAACAAGTACTGTAAGTTCCAGCCCTTTCTTCAACCCAGATGGAAATAATTGCGCCGTTTCCGTTTTGGGCAGAGAATGTAGAACTAATGTGAGCAGCGAACTTTCGTAAGCACTAGGACAATTCTCGAGGTTGAACACCCAGCAGTGACGACGGTGGTTCGTAGGGTTTGAGTATTTCCTATCTTCACGGCTTTCAATCTCCGAACAAATGGCAATAATTTGCGTTTCTTAAGGGATAGCTATTAAAAATCAGGAAGAGAATGATTGGTTTGATGGAAACACAAAGCTTGACATCGTAACACATGCTTTTGTGGGGTTTAAAGCCTTTACCAAAGTGTTTGCTGCCTTTGGAAATCCTTAAGCGTTTCAAACAAATTATGAAACATACATAGCCTTTATGCTGTGTTGTTTTCTTAGCTTTCCACTTTAGGAATCTTACTCATGCATATTATTTCAAAGGTTGTTTAGTGCACTGAGATGCCAACACCAAAATCACAACGTGGTGAACGGAGCTCCATATTCAAGTCCGGTCTCAGTTATGTAGTTTATGAAAATACGTAAGAGATAATTGCCATCACAACCCAACAAATACCTTCTGGCGATGTCAAGATTTGATGTAAAGGTACACTTAATATCTGCTCTAATGAGATTTTTCTGTGAAGCTGTTCATATTATCAATGCTTGAATCATCTTACCCTGTGAGTGATATCTTGTTAAAGTGGTACTGTATATATATACTGAAAGTTTTAATTCTAGCTTACTTGAGTGAGAGTGACGTTCTGTAGAATAGAAAGCAGACTCATGCACACTCTATCTTTCTCCGCCCTTAACAAACTAAATAGAAGAGTTTCAGATTAAATTATCCGTAAATTTTTATACTGATTTGACTTTTTCATGTGCCAATTGCTCAGATTCATAGAAGTTTGTGTTGATTGTTGCTAAATGCCAATGATTTGGCTTCCCCTATTTTTAAGCGAAGGCGCGCGGCGCCATGGAAGAAATGAAAAACATCGACAAATTTCCACCGGCGTTTGCCACGGGAGAGACAGTACATATTACTAACCATATTGGATGACTATCTAAGAGCATGTGGATTACCATTCTCTTCTTACCCAAAATGAAAGCAGAACCACCTCTTAACACCATATCTCTGCGTTTCTGTTTCACTACAGAGAGATTCAGTGGATTGGAAACGTCCTTCCCCACCCTCAATAGGACAGGCGAATTTTACTTCTACCATTAATTTCGATGCAATCTGAAGTGCTCTTGTCCAAGAATAACCTCTTAGGCCAGTCTCCTCAAATGGCTTAATGTGACGGAAAGTCAACTTTGGAAGCAATGAATGCTCATATATTATATGCTCCGATTGAACACGATTCTCAGTACGTTTTAGGATGATTCATGTGGAAGAAATATGACAAAAGTTCTTAGCAGATTCAAAAGATTTGACAATTTCATTAACACTTTGAGAAATGTTTTAACAATTCTGCGGAAGACTCTAGAGAAGATAGCGGTGCGGGGACGTAGTCCGCTGCATATCAAAGCTTTGAATTTCTGAAGAAAAAAAAAACATAATCCAGACCTATTTGAAATCCTTAAAGTCAGGAGATTGGGTGAAGTAATGCTGGGGATTCTGAAGACGCTAAGTCAGCGATTGTGAGAAACAAGACCTGTTTACCAAAAAGTTCAACAGAACTTTGTGTTAGAAGTGTTTCCGTAGAACAAATTCGTCCACCACAACTGAAGAATGCGAAAACACGTTGTTGAGTGAAGACCAAGACGGGCTAACAGCCGACCACATATTTGCTCATGAGGCTAGCAGATGGAAATATACGTAAGAGTCAAAACGCTCTTTTTATAGTTGAGTGTTTTATATTCACTTAGTAATAATGACTAATGACAAGGGGTGAGAGACATCCAAATATAAAGAAGTCTTGACGTCAAGATGAACAGCGTGTAAAGTAGATGGGGTAAAATTTAATTTCAATTGCGTTAGCGCGTGCCTAAACATTGGAAAAGCGGATTATGATGGCGTTATGTGTTAAGGTCGAAAGCATCCAAACTCTTCGTACACCGGATGTAAATGACAACTCCCATGCGGTAATGATGACATGATGTTTGAGGGATCATAAATATCTTGCGAGTGACTCGGAGAAAATCACAAGGCGTTTTCGATGAAACCTATAGCGCAAGCAACTAAAGATTCCGGTTGGGGGTGGGGGTCATGAACGTGAGGTATGAATAAGCATAGCAAGAGAACGATCTACTAAAAAGAGTTAAGCCTTCTTGCAAGTTTCAATTTTCTCTACTATATTAAAAAAGAATATTTCCTAGCTGGTATTCTTTAAACACCCGTGGCTTCTGGGTATCTCGTCGGTACCCGGGTTTACTTCCAGATACCCGACATTGAAAGCGGGAAATGCAAGTCATAACCGACCATGGTTCATGATCTGCTGTTCAGTTCTCAGGGTACCATTTATGCTTATGTGGATAAGCAATGATGGATATGCATACGACCGTTGCATTTGCAGTGCGTTTTGACAGATGTACCCTTTGTGAACTTAGAGCTACTGTCCAAATTTTAGACGTGAGAGTTGTGTTTCAACTGAGCATCTTCTGATCCTGGAGCCATGCTCGACAGCGGCACAACACAACCTCACCACATGGTAACCTCCTATGTTGACATAACTATCTCAGTATAGCCGAGCATGTCTGGCGTCGGGAAGGATCGTGACGAAATGCTTGTCCTACAGATTGTTTCATAATTTCAACCATCACCCCCTTCAGTGCCGGTTGCAACGGCACCAGTTGCTTTGCTAGCCTTTTCCTTGGCTCGCTTTTTGAGTTTCTTCTCTCGATTTTTACGTGACCTCTTTTCCTTATCAGCCTCTTCCTTGTTTTGCTCCTCAAGCTTGGTGCGCCTGGCCAGCTCCTCTGCCTTCTTGGCATTCTCTCTAAGTATAATTCTTCGTTTCTTGTTAGGCTTGGTTCTCCTCCCAGAAGTGTTCTCCTGTACCATCTTAACTGTGATGTTCATAATCTGTGACGTTGGACTTCCCATAATCTTCAACACCTTGACCCGCCACGGAACCTCCAAACCCCAAGCTCTCCGCTTCGCCCCGTCCAGGACATCCTCCCCGGACATCGCCGTCTGGTCAAACTCCGCCTTCCTCTGTCCCACCGCCCGCGGCACGGCAAATATCCTCGGGTCCCTCAGATTCACAAAAGCACCATCTCCCATACCCTCATCCTCACGGAGCACAATCTTATGTGCCCCTCCCGAAAACATGCGAAACTCAAATTCATGTTCGTCCTCAACCCGATGGTCAGCATCTGACGGTAGTCCCGGTGAGAGAGGTGGTAAAGGCCCAAACAGCTCCGCCAGTCGCGCTTTCAACGCCTTCTCGACCTCAGGCTCCAGCTCATCCTGTGCCTTGCCATGATCGTTGACTAGAGCGCTGCGGCGGACAGAGATCCCCTCTTCCATCTGTGCGGTTTGCAGATATGGTTTGTCGATCGTTTCAATTGGCATCACATCAGCTTGGGGGCTAGTGTCTCTTGAATAATCTGTTTCTACTTGGTAGCGCATGCTGTGTGACGATTAGCTCAGCGACGACTGTAGGGCTGCATTCCGTGTTTTGTCGACAGAGTCAGTATACAGCTGGCTGGCCCGGCAATCAATGAGGCTACTGGTACTCTGACAAGTTGCTCACGCACTGCAGATGAACTCGCGTGGCATTGCTGCAGGAGATGGTAAGATTTTGGTATGTAATTCAGGAACACGAGGCTGAGTATGATTTTTAAAATGTAAGGTTGCAACCCGTCCCGTGAAGTAAGTCCGTTGGTCGAAACGTACCATATATGCAATAAAGCTACTCCCAATTCGACACTTCGTGTATTCACGTTTCTGAATACCAATATCACAATCGAACAGACGAGTTGAAATGCACAAAATTAATACGGTGGAAGAATGCAAAACGATAGTATTCAGTACGTTTGGGTATCGTGCTTTTCTCCAAAATTCAGACGCCGGCCGGCTGCAAGTCCATTTATGCTTCATTCACAAACAAAATTTCAAAATCGCTATTAGTTTGCCAACCCAAATATAGAAGTCCAATCTCTTTTAAAGTTAAAAGTCGTAGGAGAATAGTACATGGAAGGAAAAGTGTGTAGTTCCCCGTTCGCCTTATGAAAATCGTGGGGTGTGGACATCATGAAATCATTGTCTAGTTCATCCCTCATACAGATTTTAAAAATCTCCCTTTATGAAAGCCACGATCATTTGCTTCACTGTCCAGTCATGATGGGTTCCAAGTGTAGTTTTGGTGATGGCTGGTTTCTTCCTTCACATAGGGCTCCGGTGGGAACTGGTAGTGTTGGTTCATACTGCTCACTGGGGCTTGCATTGCCGTGCCGTAGACTCCGCTTGTGTCTGAGGTTGAAGACCAGGATTGATGGTGAGACTGCTGTTGTTGATGCTGTTGAGACTGTTGCTGGTGTGGTTGAGTTTGATGTTGTTGAATTTGAAGAGGAGTTGGGAAATATCCCGGATCTCTCGGAGGCATCGCATCACCGCCTGAACTCATATACGGTGCTGCATATCTTGAAGAGTATTCTGGATAAGATGCCTCTGTGGTTACAGTTTGTCGATCAGGCATTGCTGCATGTCTTGGTGACTTCGCTGGCCGAGGGTTATTGTCAATAAACTTCATTGGAGGGCCTAATTCAGCAGGAGAAGAAGTCGGCGGTTGGAATGTATACTGTTGGCCTTGAGGTGCTTGCGATCTTGGTATGCCAGAAGAGGCGTTAGAATGTGAAATGCTTCCATGATTTGTTGACTGAGGATTTTGAAGATAACTGTCGAGTGCGACAGGTGCCTGAAAACCGGGTGTGTGTGGTGCACTGCTCTGCGTATTTGATCCCATGTACGATGGGTACGTTCTACATGAAAGTCAG
>Ga0247734_1002474_pt1 | contig 12105 bp, 13 predicted proteins | sample UWRJL103311B2_FD_180933 | JGI IMG/M metagenome (GOLD analysis project Ga0247734, IMG submission 180933) | Plant litter microbial communities from Arlington Agricultural Research Station in Wisconsin, United States - UWRJ-L103-311B-2 | ecosystem: Environmental > Terrestrial > Plant litter >... | reverse complement strand
GGGAATTGTAGGCATAGATTTCAAAACTGTTCCTCGGGTGGTGGGTTGTAGAGCTTTGAACTGCGCGGGTAGACGAGCTGTGTAGTTGCTGAATGTGTAGAAGGTGCGTACTAGAGTCGGGAATCTAGGGAATTTCATAGGCATTTATAGGAGCTTCTTAAAGACAGGATGAAGTGAATTTCTGATTGGTGGTGGCTCAGCTTATGAAAGTATTTGAAATATAGGAGTACAAAGGCGGACAAGATCAATCGAGTCCGAGCCGAAGGCATGTATGTATGGAACCCCGCCACTTGATGACTTCAAGCGCGTCACCGATTTGAGATTCGAACGGGCGGAAAAGCCAAAATGCCCACCCTTGCAACTTTAAGCGCGGAATCTCCTTGGTCTGATACAACCACAACCACAGCCGCAACGCATCACCACAAAACAATCCCCAAACTAGGAAATTCAGATAAATAATCGCTTCGCTTTTCCTTCATTCCAAATCAACCCAACAATCATGTCTCGAAGAGCACCAGATCCTCGCGCCGAGCGAGCTGCTCAGAATACACAGACGATTAAGAGCTTACTGAAGTTGTACGTGGGATCAGCCTTCCCCAGGCTCCAGACACCTGCTGACCTAGAACTTTGCGTAGGGAATGCAACAAGATGTGCGCTGATTGCAAGAGGAACAAACGTAAGGCTACTATCTGGCTCTTCCTCTTTACCTTAACTAACAAACAACGATACAGATCCCAGATGGGCTAGTTGGAATTTGGGTATATTTATCTGCATAAGATGTTCTGGTATACATCGGGGAATGGGAACACATATCAGCAAAGTCAAATCAGTAGATCTTGACTCATGGACCGACGAGCAGCTGCAGAGTGTTTTGAAATGGGGTAATGCGAGAGCGAACAAATACTGGGAAGCGAAGTTGGCACCAGGACACGTTCCAGCCGAGGCAAAGATTGAGAACTTTATCAGGACCAAGTACGATTCGAAGAGATGGGTGATGGAGGGTCCCATTCCGGACCCATCAACGCTTGACGCAGAAGGAGATGATGATGTGCCTCTGAGTCTGGTCAAGGAGAAGCACAGCATTGAGAGATCAGCTTCACAGAGAGCTACGACTTCGACTGCTAGCCCAACCCCTGCTGGGCCATCTCATATCAAAAGAGCTACTCAGCAAGACTTTCATTCCCAGGGGAGTTTCCCTGGAGCTCTCCCTCCGAGAGCCAACAGTGCTGCCCCAACAACCACCAACGCACCGCCAGCTGCACCGAAACAAACCAAGCCAGCAGATTCCTTACTAGGGCTGGACTTCTTTGGAGAAGCACCACCTCCTGCAAACCGGCCATCCAGCGCTGCTTCAACCCCAGGAACTCAGTCACGTCCAGACTTGAAGCAGTCTATCTTATCCCTCTATGCATCTCGTCCGCCAACTCAACAACAACCATCTCATGCTCCATCGGCATCCTTTGGCCAAATGCAGGCAGCCTCGCCACCCCAGGTGTCCCCACAACAGTCTTCATTTGGAGGTATGCATGATGCATTCGGTAGCTTGAGCTTTTCTAATCAAGCTCCTGCACAACCGCAACAGCCGCAAGCCAAGCCGAACGCTTTCGCTAGCCTGGGTAATATTTCTTCAAGTCAAAAATCAACACCGGCGCAAGTCTCTTCACCACCTTATAGCGGAGGTTCGTTTTTTGATCCAAAGCCAGCTGCCAAACCCGCTCAGCCTCCAGCCCCTTCGCGGGGATTCTCGTCTAATAGCGGTTTTGGTGCCTTTGATTCGGCCCCAGGTTCTTCAGTGGCTCCAGTATCAAACAACTCAGGTATGGGTGATATGTTTGACTTCACCAGTCCCGCTCCTCAAGCTGCCCCTAAACAAACCATCGCCTCTCCATCGCCACAACAGCAACCTTCTGTATTCAACCTCTCACAACCGGCACCAGCACCTGCGCCCAAGGCTCAGCCTGTAGCAACTACAACTAGCGGCTGGGGGAATGATGCATGGGCATCAAACGATAATGCCTGGGCTACACCAGCTCAAGCTAGTCCACCAATGAGCAAACCTCCACCCCAGGCCAGTTCTGGGGACCTTGGATGGGGATCCGGAGGATTCTCAAATCAAAGCATAGTTCCAGGAACCAGTGGGGGATTTGCGCCAGTAAACAATGGCCCGCCAAAAGTCAGCGCGGATGAAGATTTTGGAGGATGGAGCAGTGCTGCGCCAGTTGCTCCAGCCAGCAATGGTCCACCTAAGCCAGCTACTAGCTTTGCAGCTAGCGAAGATTTATTTTCAAATGTTTGGGAGTAAATAAGGGTGTGAATTATCTAGATAGATAGATAGGAGATGTGGAATAGATCTACTTGCTCCTGAAGCTGGAATTAGTGATCCATACGTATTGAGAAATATCCTATCTAGTGTATAATCAAGCAGTGCTTCAATTGATTCCCTCCTATCCGTAACGCCATGCGATGCTGAAATGTACACGCTATACAAAACACTTCCTCGGCCTTTTGCGTTCCCAACACAGGCATTTGGAACAGCTCTTCTGAACCTCGCCATAAATCCATCTAACGCGTTCAAAAGAACAAGTGGAATGTAAACCACAACACCAATACAGCTCCAACCAAAATTCCCGAAAGCTTCAAGACAGCCACCTTGTTCCCTGACGCTGCCATCCGCCCCATTCGGCTTGCAGATCCCTTCAAAGATGTACTCATCGAGGAGAACGTATCCGACTATATTCCTCATCAGTAACCATAAATCCTGAATTCTCTGCCATTGGAAGGTACGCACGGTATTATCAATAACATCCTGTGCTCTCGCATTATCATAGATGTCCACCGTAACCCCCCTCAAAGCACTGACTTTCGCAGACAGCTCAGATAGTCGTGAGTCATTCTGCCGCTCTCTCTCGTATGCGTCCGACATTCTGTAGAGGTTGTTATGTAGTGCTCGATTTGATTTCGGCGCAACAGTGGTTTGAAGGTGCTTGCAATGGTGGACAGCCGGGCACTGAATTTCGAGTCTTTTGTACCAGTTTGGCTCAAACGCACGGCGTCTCTACTTTTTGTGCAACACCCGACTTCAGGTGAACAGGAGGCGAACTCGGATGGCTGGTAGTGGGTTGATAGGCAAGAGAACGTCTCGGTGATATTCAATTTGTTCGGTGGATACTGTACTGTAGTGTCGGAAGAATGGGTGGTTTGCGCTCAGCCACATGAACCGCATCATCGTGTAAGCGGCGGGACATGGTCACCACCTAGCACTCAACCCCGGATTTTTACTTTCTTTCCTAATTCTTCCCCAGAACATTCACGGTTTGACTGCTTGGTCTTTTCTACCCACCTGAAAGTGTATCTAGAAATACACATCTTTTCCTTTGGTCTCGCTTTTGCTCAAGGAATAGGTGCAGGCTGCCTTACGACATCCCAAGATACTCCAACCCCACCTCATTACATAGCGCTCAGCCGGCGCAGATAACCAACCAGACAAGCTGTCTATACAATACTCTTCTCTTGACTGAGAATAACTAAATGCGCAAAATGGGTATCCATAATCCGCTGCCCTCGTCTATGGCGTGTAAGTAGCACTCATCTCTAAAGCTACTTCAGCAAGTGACATAGCTGATCCCAAACCCCACCAGCGGAGTGCAAGAAGTGTAGCAAAATCTTGACATCCTTCGTTGACCCACGACAGTCCTTTGGTCCCGATAAGATCATTCCTCCCTCAGTATTAGCAAATGCAAAAGTAGGCTCTACAAGGCTCTGACGAGTTATTCCATATCTCAAAGGCATAGCAGCTAACCGGAAGCACAGGGTCTTGCAGTTCTCACAGTTATCAAAGCCGGATTCCTTGGTTCAGCACGCTATGGAAATGGAATTGTAGTAGCACGGCTCGCAGATGGAAGTTGGAGTGCCCCCTCGGCGATTGGAACAGGTGGTGCTGGCTTCGGCGGACAGATCGGGTTCGAACTTACGGATTTCGTGTTTATTCTCAACGATGCGGCTGCAGTGCGAACATTTTCACAACAGGGTTCGATTACGCTGGGAGGCAATGTTTCCATTGCAGCTGGACCTGTAGGACGTAATGCCGAAGCTGCTGGAGCGGCGAGTTTGAAGGGCGTTGCTGGGATCTTTAGTTATTCGAAAACCAAGGGTTTATTTGCCGGTGTTTCCTTGGAGGGTTCAGCGATTATTGAGAGAAGAGATGCGAATGAGAAACTATACGGAGAACGATTTACGGCTAGACAACTTCTAGAAGGTGCGGTTCGGCCTCCGCCTGCGGCCGGCCCTCTAATGAATGTTCTGAACTCAAGAGTATTTGCTGGAGTTGCAGCTACTGACAGTGCAGTATACAACGACATTCCTGTCTATGACGATAGCCATGACGATGTTGTCTGGGAAGGCCGGAGGGGTAGTGCCTATGGTGAAGGTGTAAGAAGAGACAGAACAGGAAGTGTTAATGAAGGGTCGAACGACTACTCCTACAGCGATCAAGCAAGACCAAAAAGAGCAGCTACCTGGGCTGATGATATATACAACCGTGCACCGACTGGTAGTTCTTCAAGAGTACCGGCAACGGGTTCCACGGGTGGACGCGCACGCTCTGGAAGTGGATTTGATGATGACTATGTTTACTCCGACACACCAACTAGCCCTACAGGAAAGAACGGCCCTGGTCCTGGAAGACCGGCGGCGCCAAAACCTCTGTTCCGAAGCAAGACAGGTGACTTGAAGGTTGATGAGGCTGTGGCTTTGTTTACCTTCGATGCAGATCAGCCTGGTGACTTGGGATTCAAGAAAGGAGATATCATCCGAGTGACTAAAAAGACCGACAGCACAAATGATTGGTGGTAAGTACCCTTTGCATAATGTAGATCCATATCTAACAATTCTAGGACGGGTTCAATTGGTGGCCGCTCGGGCATATTCCCTAGCAACTACGTTCAGATGAAGTAGATTTTGTCTTTTGGTGCAGACTAAAATTGAATTCGAATGCCTTTTCAGTGCATTGAAGCGCATATGAACCACTATTTCACACAGAATTGAGACTTCATATGCTTTATTGAAGATTGAACCGGAACATATGCAAATATGGTGACTTATGAAGGAGTAAAGGTGGCAGTCACATAGTTCTTTTCATGTGTTACTTATGGATACCGTTCGTTGCGAAATTGGATGAAGCTTAAATATAGCTAGACATAGCCGGGGTTCACTTCTACTTATGGGATATATTAAATACACATATTAAAGGCTCCATTTCGTCAATGTGCGCTTGCAACAAATACTCGTGTTGTTTCTGATATCCATATCGTTCAAGTCCTGGTCTCGCTTAATTCAGGGGCAGTTCGAAAACTACCCACCCAATGCTAGATATCTAGTACACAGTTTGGAAGAATATAACTCCCCAATCGTTTCTACGCCTTATTGCAAATATTCCTGTGCCTTAAATTGCCATAATTTGTTCGGATTTGCGATTTCTATTGGCCTGGGTGGTCATAATTTATACATGGAAATAATAAGTATGGTATGAGGCTTGATCTAATGAGGCACGGCAATATTGACCTTCTGGGCTGTGTCCAGTGTATTAGTCTTGTTATTTTTTTTTCCAACGGACCGAGACTTTCTTATAGTGATTCGTTAAGTCAAAATCCCCCTTTTTTCAGAGAACTGCTGGCAAGACTCAGCTGCGTATCTGGGTTCAGTATTCAATCAATTCGCTCCAAAAAAAAAGGTATTACAACCCCTTTCAAGCTGAGGCGCGCAAGACAGTTAATAGCAAGATAGAGTTTAAATTTTAAAAGACGGGTATTATGGCATTTAGCTTAATCAACTGGGGTTTATAGAGTCGCTTTTTATGCTCTCTGAAGTAGTGTGTTTCAGCAAACCAAACTCTAGTTTAAGAAATCTGTTTTAGATTACCTCACTCTAGTCCAAATAACACCAAAAAGCAAGAAGATGCAATTTATAATTTAAAGTGTCTTATACTTATTGATTTGTCTAAGGGATGTCACTTACGACGAACATTGCCAGCGTTCCATCAAGCCAATGGATTCCGTTTTGTCCTTATTATTTGTCTTTGGTATATATATTACAAGGCAGACATTGACAGTCTACTTGGAAATCTAGCCCATCCTGTCTAGAAAAGATGGCATGCCCGTATGTAACAATATACTTAGTTGCTAACTACCAGAATATTTTAATCGGGCCATTTCAAGGTAATTACATGCAAAGAAGCTAATATGACAAAGTTTGGTGCGAAAGACTATGTTGCATATGATGTCGAAGGGACAAGAAAACAGTTTCTATTGCCTCTGAAGAGCCAAGCTTAATCCGAGAAAGAATGAAAGCTGTGCAAAGCTTTTCATCTTTTTGGGAGGAATTGTATGTGAGAAAATTTAAAGATGCAGGAAGACCGGATTTAATTTTCCGAAGTTGACTCGTATTACGCATAACTCTAATTTATTTCATAGATGCTGTGATCTCAATGAAATATCGAGATTACCATGATAGACATAGCCACCAAAAGAAAAAAGGGAAAAAAAGAAGGGTAAGGGGTTTGGTTGGAGAGTGATTCCCAATAAGCAAAGACACAGCCAAGACTTGATATGATATATCTGAAGTTTGACGAGATCCGATACTGAACGAATTTTGGCACACATATATCTCTCTAAAAGAGGCAAACCCTAAATTGAAGGAAATCTCGAGCGCACTTTGGTAAGCTAGCTAAGTCAAAATATGCGAACATTCAAAATGTATTATGTTCTGTATGATAGAGCTGAGCATTGGTGTGCTATTTAGATATTAAGAACCTAAGTCCGATGTCCCTTCAAAGGTGGTGTGCAATTATGTCACTGCGTATGACACAGTAGAAGACGGAAGAGGGTGTTTGCAGATTGTACGTCGTCAAGTCCTGGCGTTCCGTATATTTATGAGATTGAGATTAGTTGTATGAAATGATAGTCACGATCATCTCTCATCTCCCAGTGTTTCTCGGTACCTGAATCATGGGATCGTATCGCTAGCAAAATAATAATTATTGAATATGAAATTGCTGTCCGCCACGAATAGATGATGTTTCAGTTGAATCTCAACCACTGCCAAGATATTAACAGTGAAACTAGGCCTGTAACGGCTTTGAAGTTCCAGATCCCACCCCTGGATTCAATAGAAGAGGCTTAAAATTGGCACCGCGTGGGGTGGAAATCATATTTCATGCTTCCAGAAGATTGACAAGCGAGCGGAAAGCTCTCTGGCTTCCGCGAGAACTACCTGGACTGACCGCCGGCAATACGACTTGGAAGAAGCAATTCCACCAAAAGGGTAATTTAAGCAATTCTCCGTACGTCAGATGATGATTTCAAGTTTGGACAACTATGGACCGTGAACACGGGATGGAGATGTGAGGCATAATAATCGGCTACCAGTATCGAGGACGGAATTAGTTGCCTTGTCCAGTGCTTCGAGGCGTCCATGCCGTTGAACGGGGAGGAGCAAAGTAGGAGGAGGAAGAAGAGGAGGATAGAGTGCAGCAGTTTCGGCCTTCACCGCTGACAATTGTCATCATTGCCACTCAGTACCGCTACTGTACTCTGCCCCATTCTTCCAATGCAGAGCTCTCGACTTGATCAAATCAACTGGAGAAAGGCCAACGGTCAGTATTGACCGCCTCGATGTCCTCATATCTAGACGTAAAGATTGTGCTTTGATCCCTCACAGTCTTCGTTATCCCCGTCTTCAAGTGGTGCTATATGTATCGATTTTGGGCACTTCCTGCCTCTTCCTTCTTCCATTTTTTGCATTTCATGTCTTCTCTAGTAAGCACCCGCTGCACTTTCCGCTGACGAGAGCTTCTTGATCTCCATGATGGGTCATCTTGACTCCTTTAGCTCAGGCCATCAGAAGCGTGTGCTCCATCGCCATGCGTTTTGGGGTAGATCTTCGTGCTATAATTGTTTTATGAGCTCCACATAGGCAAACGTTATTAAATCCCAAGACCTCCACCTCAGATATCTCTACGAAGTGTTAACTAGCCAGACTTAGCTCGCGGACCACCCACGTTTTTTTTGGTTGCTAATGTGAGCTAAATATCCGAGAAATAGGTGGCCCTCTCCGCGCCGTCTCGTGTAGTTTGATCCCCCTTCCTGGCAGGACCTGGCTGCTTTTCGATTGTCCTGCTGACTAGAATCCCCCCTGGAACGGAGTATCACGAAGTTTGGGAAGAGGGCGAGCGGTCTCGCTGTACCTCCGTCCCGTGGACTGACTGGACTGGGTATTAACCTTTAATCTGGGGTCAAATCTCACCGCTCCATCCAATTTTATGTAACTCTGTACTTTGACCGGAGGACCCCCCACCTGCCTAAACTTTCCACACAAGTAGTAGTGAACGATTGGTGATGAACTTGTCCTAGACCATCACCTAGGGGAGGCTCCCTGATGTTTGAGCTTTAGCATGGCTGCTAACGTGTCGCCGGCACCCGAGCCCTTGCGGCCGGTGCTCAATAGCGCCTGCGGTGGATAGTGAAGTCTCTGAATTAGAGGCAAAAATATCATTTGAGTGGGTTGGAAGCATGTAGCACGGACTCCCAGAAGCTACCCTGCTCGGTCGTTGGCTTGGAAAGCGTGGGTGTCGCGTTATCTGGTAGAGAGAAAATTTGTTGAAAAGGTAGTTATCCGCCGCCTCTCATGACTCTTCTTCCTCTCTTCTCTTCTCCATACCATTCCACTGATCATCATCCCCTCCCCTGAATTCCTCATCAGACCTACCTTGTGTCGTTTCTTCCGAACGGTGTTTCTTTAAAAGGTTTGTCGTCCCCATGGCATGTTAACTGCTTTCCCCTTTCGCGTGACATTTCATCCCGACCAGCCCGACAACTTTCATATAAAATACAGCCCCTGACCTTTTGAGTCCAGTTCCTAGATTTCACATCTCCAATTTGGAAATTCGATAGACTTGTTGCCTTTAAAATAAACCGGATTTCGATTTGTACCCTTATAGACGTTATACTCGAGTAATAGGAGAGAAAACCAAGAGCTGGATTTCTCCTATCTTGACTATCGCATATATATTCTGTTTTCGATATCAGATTTTTCGTTTTCGGCATACCAACCAGAATCGCCCTTTAGCTTCATTAGCATCTTCCAGGCAATAGTTTCTTGTTTTAATTCCAAGGTTTGTTCGCCTTCAAGCCCCCGAGTGAATTTGCTTCTAACTTGTTGTTTTGCAGTTTACACAAAATTCACCACCCGCACAGAACCGAATCCATATCCTACACTAAAATTCATTCTTCAAAAGAGAATCTCCTCCCAAAATCTTTCTCGGCCTCTTTACAACAACAAACAACATCAGACACACATCTCCCCAACCAGGATTTCTCATATCTATAAAGAAACTCCAGCTCTTTCATACCACTTTAAATACCCATCCAACCATGTTTGCCAAATCTGTTCTCCGCGCTGCCAGCACGCGTGCTGCTCTTCGGGTTACCCCAGCAGTCTCCAATAAGGCCACCAGGGCTACTTTTGTTGCCTTCACTAAGAAGTCTGGTGCCGACCCTCTCATTCCACAATCCGAGGTTCCTCTCTCTTCGTACGCAGATGGAGAGGTGCAACGTACTACTGTCACAGTTGGTAGCAGTGCTGAAGCAGCCGTACCAGAGGTTGAGAAGGTCACTCCATTGAGCCGAGCCGTTTACAATACTCTCCCTGTAAACATGCAGAAGATGACCCTCATGGACAAGGTTGTTATTGTTACCGGGTAAGTTTACATTCAAGCTCCAATTTCACGTAAATATCATAATAACATTTTCTTTCAGAGGTGCACGAGGTCTCGGAAACAACATGGCTCGCGCCTGTGTTGAGGCTGGTGCAAAGGCCATCATCATCTTTGATGCCAACCAGGAGCTTGGAGATCAATCTGCTGCTGAGCTCCACCAACTTACTGGTTCCAAAATCCCAGTTGAGTTTGCCAAGGTCGATGTTCGTGACGGCAAAGCTATTGACGATGCTATCAACTCTGTCGTTGAGAAGTACGGTGCTCCTGACGTCTTGATCAACTCTGCTGGTATTGCTGAGTAAGTCCCAAAAATAAATCTCATATCTACAACATGTCACTAATATCTCACAGTTCCAACATCCCAGCTGAGAAGTACGACCACACCATGTTCCGCCGACTTATCGATATCAACCTCACTGGATCCTTCCTCGTCTCCCAGGCAGTTGGTAAAGCCATGATTGCCGCAGGCAAGCCAGGTTCCATCGTCCTAGTTGCGTCTATGTCCGGAACCATTGTCAACTACCCACAGGAGCAGTCATGTTACAACGCTTCCAAGGCCGGAGTTATCCAATTCGGAAAGTCGCTCGGAGCTGAATGGGCCAAGTACAACATCAGAGTCAACTGTATCTCTCCAGGATACATGGATACCGCTCTCAACAACGTTCCTGCTCTTGATGCCCAGAAGGCAATCTGGAAGAGCTTGACTCCCCAGAACCGTCTTGGAGCTGTCGATGACCTTAACGGTTTGGCTGTCTTCTTGGGTTCTGATGCTTCGGCATTCATGACCGGTTCCAACGTCATTATTGACGGAGGTTACACATTGTACTAGAGTGTTACATAGCTTCCTGTACTGAAGCTTATTGGTGTTGGTTGAATTGGTGCGAGATTTGTTTTTTTTTTTTGGCGTTTTAAGAGTATATTTGGTACATTGCACATATACCTTTCGTATGTAACAGCGCGTTTATAGAGGCACGGGAAATGGGCAGGATTGGCCTGGGTATTACTTTTCCGAGGGGCATACCATACCATACAAGAGCATTACAGCAGCAATGCATAACTACAAACACTTACTTTGCTTCTCACTGCCATGCGTGACATCTGCTGTGGAATCTCGAATAAAGTCTACTCTGAAAGCCTTGGAGAATCTGTGATACATTTGTAAAGTGGCTACCTGATAAGCATCTCCTAATGGCTTACAATTAATCATAAATATATCAAGCCTGAGTAATCCTTGACAACCAGCATGAGCTTTAGGTGTATACTGAATATATCGCAGTCTAATACCACAGAGACTCATACTCAAATGCTATTGTAGGATCTTCACTCCCAGGCTTCCATGCTCATCCAGTAAAAGGTCAGTAACAGATTCCATAGCACCCACCAATTTCATTCAGGCTTTACTTACTAGTTTGACGTTCATGCATAACCGTAATAATAAACGAGCCTGTACATGGTCTTTAAGTTAGTGATGTAATGATACATATCCTTAAATCTCGAGACAACGATTTACATCAATTCCTACCACCATATACGAGGATAGAACATATCATGTAGAACTGATTAAGTAGCTTTTTACCTACGGCGAGTCAGGTTCACATTTTCAATGGATAATAGCTCTCCCGACAGTTGTGTCTTTATGTGATCCGAAACGCCCAATACCTTTTCCGGGGGTGTTGCTAGCCGTCTATGTCATCTAAATATTTGATGATTGGTACAACATTATATTAGCCAATAAATACCACGACCGACTCGATGGAAGCTTCTCCGTACCTTGCCTTGGCTGCTTCCCTACTATCGGAAAGGTGCAGAGGTTCCCATCATTCTCGCCTTAACTTTTAAGCATCGTGGATCAACTAAGATCCATACCGAATACCCACGCATCACCTCCCAGAAAACGCTTTAGCATGACTTCTCTGCGCAACATATGGCTACCAAACATTGATCGAGGAAAATGAAGACTTGCCACGTGAAGTAAAGGAAGAGGATAAGCCTGGTAGCCTGCTAAAGGTGAGGATTTCAACGTATGGTAAGGTCCTGTGGCCCATCCATCCATCCCAACCATCCATCATCTATGACGATACTTCGCCTACCTCACCTCACCTAACCTTTCGCATTCCCAGCGCATGCCACGCAGCCAACCACCTTCATGCGCTCCCCTCTTGTTCTGATTCTGTTGCAAGTCGACAAAAGCCAACCTCACCTGGCACAACGTATCCTGCACCTCTTTTCCCTATCTGCATCGGCAGTTTTCCCTCCCTCTCCTTTCTTCACCCACCCTTTGCCCTTTCCCCCCAAAATCCAATCCAATCCACCCCCCCCCCCCCCCCCCCACAAAT
>Ga0247734_1002473_pt1 | contig 12108 bp, 14 predicted proteins | sample UWRJL103311B2_FD_180933 | JGI IMG/M metagenome (GOLD analysis project Ga0247734, IMG submission 180933) | Plant litter microbial communities from Arlington Agricultural Research Station in Wisconsin, United States - UWRJ-L103-311B-2 | ecosystem: Environmental > Terrestrial > Plant litter >... | reverse complement strand
CTTATCACGCTTATGATACGCTCACAGCTCAATTGCATCGCAGGCAAATATGCAATATGGGCTGGAAATCAACAGTTCGTGTGTTTCCCTCACTGTGCTCTACTATGATCGACCTTTCCTCTCGTCCAGATTCACGGTTCGTGACGTTTCGATTAGCAATGCTCAGTCAGGCGTCTACTGCGGATGGAATTGGGGTAACTCATTGTAATGAAAACATTGGGAGGAAATATTGACCACGATTTTCAAGGTTGGACATTTCAAGGCGTTCATTTCAACGATTGCAAGGTTTGCCAAGAGGACTCCAATGCGATTTTGAACATATTCTCAGAAATTTTCTCTAAGATTGGGTTTGAGATAGCCGATGGAGGGGTGCGTCGAAACAACTTCATTCGATGTTACACATCTCATTGCTACCTTGCAGTCTGTAGCCGCCGAAGCAATATTGGACTGTTCAGCAACAAACACCCCCGTATTTCTGCAAGCACCGCCTATCTTGGCAGGCTCAATTGGATCTATAGTCCTGCATAACATTCATTTGGATGGCGTACAAACTGCTGTGGGAATAATGGACACGAGCGTCGGCTATCGCTCTGTGCTCCCCGGATCTGGAGGGCCTGGAACTAAGCTGGTCATTAAAAACTGGACAAGAGGGCACTGTTTCGCCGGAACAAGCACCACGTTTGACCGGGCTTTCGAGCATGGTCGGTCTATGAATCCTGGAATTACACTACCAGATGTACTTCTAGACTCTCATGGCAGAGTGTTCTCGAGAAACAGGCCACAGTACCCCGATGTGCTGCCCGAAGACGTTGCGAGCGCTAGAAGCTCAGGTGCCAAAGGCGACGGCCAGAGCGATGATACCAAGGTGCTTCAAGACCTTCTTTCGCAAGTTGAATAAACCTTGTTCTTCTCAAGTGTTCTCATCTTACAGTAAACCACATAGAACGCAGGAAGGAAAGTTGTTTTCTTGGACGCCGGTGTATATGTAATCACATCTACGCTCTTTATTCCGGTCGGCACGAGGCTAGTTGGCGAGGCTTGGGCAACGATAGCAGCCAAAGGTGAATATTTCAATGATCAATCTAATCCTCGGGTTGCAGTCAAAGTTGGTGAGGATGGAGAAGTTGGGTGTGCGGAGATAAGTGATGTCGTGTTTACTACCATTGGTCCAGGTATGCGTGCAGTGTTGCTATGACATGCGCTGAATTCACACTCTATAGCTGCTGGCGCGATTGTTGTAGAATGGAATATGAAGCACCGAGAAGGACATTCCGGGGAGACCGGTATGTGGGACTCGCATATCAGGCTTGGAGGTGGTCAGTGAACATACGTAAATACACACACTCCTTTGGTCCTGACACTTTGGTTCCAGCCGCCGGCAGTCAACTACAAGCAGACAGATTTTCTCGGAATCACCCTCGGGAGAAGAACATGGCTGACGGTAGCGCAGCCTTTATTGGCCTTCATCTCACTGCATCGGCCACTGCTTTTCTTGACGTGAGGGAAAACGTTCATCAGTCATGCTGTTTACATCCTGACGGATGGATATCAGGGAACGTGGGTCTGGCTTGCAGACCACGACTTGGATACGAATGGGGACCCCCAATTGAACATCTACGCCGGCCGCGGGATCTTGTCCTCCAGTCAAGGCCCTGTATGGATGAGCGGTACCGGATGTGTGTAAAATTTATCCGGGATCTTGGGGTAAACCGTGCTGACCTTATGCAGCTGAGCACTTCTCTCTCTTTCAATACAGCCTAACAAATGCGAAGAATCACTTCCTGGGCTTGATCCAAACCGAGAGTGTTAGCCAAATCCGTCGTGTGTACTAGAGGCAACTGATTCTGAGGCCGACCATAGCCTTACTACCAGCCTGAACCTCCAGCGCCAACCCCATTCAGAGAAGAGAAAGCATATCATGATCCAGATTTCCCTTCTGAAACACAAGAGAAGATGGCTTGGGGATTGTCCATAATGTCGTCGGAGAATATCTTCATATTCGGTTTGTGTCTTTTAAATTGCAGTTGACGTGGTATCATACTCAACGGGTTCTCAGGAGCCGGTTTGTATTCATTCTTCCATGCTTACAAGCAGGTCGACTCGGTTTCGAACAGGATCTGCCAGTCGCGAATCATTGACGTAGATTCCAAGTCCTCAGTGCACATTATCTCGCTGTCAACAGTCGGCGTCCGGTCTCAAATATGCGTCAACAAGGAACCTGTAGTCGAGCAGAGTCTCAATACAAACGGCTTCGTCTCCACAGTTACGCACTGGTCCAATAACAGTAGCATGCTTGCATAAAACAACAATAGCTTGTACATAATACAACAGTACAGTAACAACACGACAAGAAAGACCAACACTAATGAAGACAATGTAAACGAGAAAAGACATTCATTCAAGCCTGAACGGCGACGGCAGCAGGTGCCTTGCTTGGTGGATGTGCGAAGCTCTGTGAATGATTTACGTCAGGGAGTAGATGACGAAGAGGTAGTCGAAAACTTACACGCTGCTTGATACCGCCGGCCTGGGGAAGACGTGTGTTCGACATGAGGTAGGAATCCACTTCGGCAGCAGCACCTCGTCCCTCGCTACAGATATATGCCATAAGTCTCCAAATGAAGGTCTACTTCAATGAAAGCCACTTACTTGATTCCCCAAACAATAAGTGACTGGCCGCGGCGGCAATCACCTGCGGCGAAGACGCCCTCAACATTGGTGGAGTATCTCTGCTCGCGGTTAGAACGGCTTAAGGAGGAACAACATGGCAGATACATACCTTATGAGGTGTTTGAATGTTTGAGCGTGCGTCTTGCTTGACTCCGAGAGCTTTGATTACTTCGTTCTGAGGGCCGAGGAAACCAAGAGCGAGGAAGACAAGCTGGGCTGGGAAGAACTTCTCAGAATCAGGGACTTCCTCCATTTTCCAACGTCCTCCAGAATCTTTGGTCCATTCCACGCGAACTGCAAGAGCGATTAGTCACCGAATTTCACGAGTGTGAGCATGTGTAACTGACCTGTGTTAAGGCCCTTGAGTTTGCCCTCGTCATCGACAACGAAATCCTTGGTAGAGATGGAATATTCTCTAGGGTCTGTAATAGTACAAGGTAAGCGTATAGAAAGAAAAGAACAGTCAAACGACAAACCATTTCCGAAATGAGCCGCTACCTCAGTGTGTCCGTAGTCAGTTCGGAAAATTCTGTATGGATCTGAGCATGAAGATTCCCAATCACGAAAAGAAATGCGTACCTGGGCCACTGTGGCCAAGGGTTATCGCGACCTCGAGAGATGGGCGGTTTGGGTAACAATTCGAAATTGGTCACTGATTTTGCGCCATGTCGCATGGAAGTTCCAATGCAATCATTTCCTGTGTCGCCTCCGCCGATGACGATGACATCTTTACCTTTGGCATTGATATATCCACCGTCCGCCAGTTCAGAGTCCAGCAAGGACTTCGTATTCAACTGGGACGCAATGAGAGAGGGCACCGAGACTCTTGATATATATTCATACCTGGAGGAACTCCATGGCGAAGTGGATGCCGTCGACTTCACGGTTGGGAATCTTCAAGTCGCGAGGCCAGGTTGCTCCTGTACATGCAACCACAGCATCATTCTCAGCGCGAATTTGGTCAACATCGACATTTACGCCGACATGTGCATTTGGTACGAAGGTCTACGCAAACAGATGTCAGCATTCAATACTTGAAAGAAAGAGAACAGACTCACGATTCCTTCAGCGGCCATCAAATCCAAGCGACGCTGAACAACGCTTTTATCAAGCTTCATGCTGTACTTGTAATCAACATCTCGAGACAATTATCAGGCGAAAGCAATAGGCTTACTTTGGAATTCCATACATGAGCAGTCCTCCAGGACGATCATTTCTATCATATACAGTGACGAAGTGACCCGCTTTGTTGAGCTGATCAGCACATGCCAAACCAGCAGGCCCTGCTCCGATGATAGCGACACGCTTTCCGGTGCGGAATGAAGGAGGGTTCGGGGCCATCCAACCCATCTCAAAGCCCTGACAAGCTAGTCAGTAAGTTATCTATATAAAAATCTAATAGATAAAAACCTTGTCAATAATGGCACATTCGATGCTCTTGATCCCAACAGGCTGTTCGTTGATGCCCAGGACGCAAGCACCTTCGCAAGGAGCAGGGCATACACGACCCGTGAACTCGGGGAAATTGTTCGTGAGTAGCAATCGATTCAGTGCATCCTTCCATTGGCCTTTGAAAACCAAGTCGTTCCATTTTGGAATGACGTTCGAGATAGGGCAGCCGCTATCAGACTGGCAGAAGGGAACACCACAGTCCATGCATCGAGCTGATTGGTAGCTCAGCTCAGACTCTGTCAATCTCTTAGAGATTTCCTTCCAGTCCTTGACACGCTTGCGCGGGGGTCGGTAATCTTCAGCGAGACGCTTATACTTCATGAATCCACGGGTCTTATCGAGTTTCTTCATTCGCTGCTTCGTGGCAAGGTCATCCACAAGAGAGTCTTCCAGATCGCCGACAGAGGGTTCGTGCCTACGCGGGTTGAGGGGCGACATGGTTGATACAGGAGTCTTTGGTAAAAGGAGATCTTCCAGGCTCTCCATAGCTAGGTCGACTTGGCTGGCGGTACGAGACGGAACAAGGTCAATGACACTAGAACGCATCTTCTCTTCTTTTTCCCTGGCAGACTTCTCGTCCAGAACTCGCTTGTAATCAAGCGGCATAACGCGCACGAAAAGAGGGAGTAAATGATGGAAATCATGCAGAACACGATCGGCGACCTCAGAGCCAGTATAGTGACGGTGATCTTCGATCAAGCTTCGAAGTTGTGCAATCTCGCGGGGATCGGACACTTTGCCTAGCTCAACCATCTCCATGTTTACCTTGGAGGCGAATGTATGTGCTGTGTCTAGAACGTAGGCGATACCACCGCTCATACCAGCAGCGAAATTTCGGCCTGTTGTTCCAAGAACAACGACGCGACCGCCGGTCATGTATTCACAGCCGTGATCGCCTGTTCCTTCAACGACTGCATTCGCACCGGAATTCCTGACAGCAAATCGCTCGGCAGCTATTCCACGGACGAAGGCCTCGCCTGAGGTGGCACCATAAAGGCAGACATTTCCGATAATGATATTCTCTTCGGCCTTAAACGTTGAAGACTTCGGAGGATAGACAACGAGGCGGCCTCCGGAAAGACCTTTTCCGACGTAATCATTAGCATCTCCCTCCAGTTCGATGGTGATTCCTGGAGCAAGGAAAGCGCCACAAGATTGGCCAGCTGACCCTTGCATTCTGATATGAATGGTATCCTTTGGCAATCCTTCCTCTCCGTAAAGCTTGGAAACTCTATAAGAGAGAGACGTTCCTAGGGCACGATCTGTGTTGGTGACGTCGCATTCGATGTGCACAGGTAGGCCCTTGGTGAGAGCTGGCTCGGATTCGTCGATGAACTTGTTGTCGAGTCGAATGTATAGTTTGTGATCTTGCTGACGTACGCGGTAAGTAGCGGCGCCTGGACGCATTTGCCATGCTGGTTTCAGAATGGCCGAAAGATCGAGGTGGGCTGTCTTTGCGGTGCGAAGCTTCTCATCAACTTTGAGCATGTCAGCTCGCCCGACCATCTCGTTGATTGTTCGGAATCCTAGCTTGGCCATGTATCCGCGAAGCTCCTCGGCAAGGTAGAAGAAAAAGTTGATAACTTGCTCGGGCTGTCCAGCGAACTTGGCCCTGAGTTGCGGATCCTGGGTAGCAATACCGACAGGGCAAGTGTTCACTATAAGATAAATCCATGGGTCACAGTGTCTGTGTTGTGCTCAAATAGAAGACTTACGATGACATTTCCGCATCATGATACATCCCATGGCAATGAGAGGAGTTGTAGCAAATCCCCATTCTTCCGCTCCAAGAAGGCATGCAATGGCAACATCTCGCCCGTTACGAATCTGGCCATCGGTCTGTACTGTTACTCGTCCACGAAGGTCATTGAGAACAAGGGTTTGATGCGTCTCTGCAAGGCCGAGCTCCCACGGCAGACCAGCATACTTAATACCAGTCCACCTTGAAGCACCAGTTCCACCATCGTGACCAGCGATCAGAATGTGATCAGCCTTAGCTTTCGCAACACCACTAGCAACGATACCAACACCGACCTCCGAAACAAGCTTTACAGAGACACGGGCACGAGGGTTTGAGCACTTTAAATCGTAGATGAGTTGCTTCAGGTCCTCGATGGAATAAATGTCGTGATGTGGAGGCGGAGAAATGAGACCAACGCCAGCCGTCGAGTGTCGGGTTCGGGCGATAGATCCAGAGACCTTGTGGCCAGGAAGTTCACCACCTTCTCCAGGCTTGGCTCCCTGGGCCATCTTAATCTGCAACTCGTCGGAATCTGCGAGATAGTTGGAAGTGACACCGAAACGACCGGACGCTACCTGCTTGATAGCAGAGCGCATAGTGTCGCCATTGCTCATGACCATAGAGCGTTCAGCATCTTCGCCACCCTCTCCTGTGTTTGACTTTCCTCCGAGTCGGTTCATGGCAACAGCAAGGGCCGAGTGAGCCTCCATGGAAATAGAACCGTACGACATAGCGCCTGTAACAAAACGGCGGACAATCTCGTTCCACGGCTCCACTTGTTCGATGGGAATAGGTGTTGCAGCCTCATAACGAAAGTCAAGCATTCCCCGTAGCTGGATATTCTTGCTTTGTTCGTGTGCATTCCGGGAATAAGCATCATAGGCGGACTGACTGCGCTCTCTAACGGCATCCTGCAAGTTGGCAATGCCAGTGGGGTCGTTGATATGGGCCTCACCGTTATCTCGCCAATGATATTCTCCTGATTCAGGCATGCCAGGAGGAATCAAAGTTTCTCTGGAAGGCCATCCACGCTCATGCAACTCAAACGCATCCATAGCCAAGAGCTCGAAAGTCGCGCCTTGAATACGAGAGGCTGTTCCGATGAAGCAGCGATCGACAACCTGGCTATTAAGGCCTAGAATCTCGAATATCTGAGCGCCCTTGTAAGAAGCTAAGGTTGAAATCCCCATCTTCGACATAACCTTCAAGATACCATTGTCGGCTGAGTGGCGATAATTCTCCATGAGTTCAGGAACCGTGGAATTGTTTTTGATACTGTGTACCATTGGTATTGAGTTGAAATTGGGGAATAGAGAAACATAAGACTCACAGTCCCTCACGACCAACCTTGTGGATGGTCTCCATAACTAGCCAAGGGCAAACAGCATCGGCGCCGTATCCAACAAGAACGCACAGATGGTGAACCTCACGGGCTTCAGCAGTCTCGATCATCAATGCAACCTTGGCGCGCTTCTTCTGTAAAACAAGATGATGGTGGACACCACCACAGGCGACAAGCGCAGAGAGGGGCACGCGATCAGGACCTGTATTCCTATCTGACAAAATGATAACTTTGATGCCATTGTCAATGGCCTCGGAGGCCTCGCTGCAAACGCGCTCAAGAGCGATCTGATATCCAGGCAATCCCTCTTCTTTGGGGAAAGTGATGTCGATGGTCTGAGAGGGCCATGTCGTATATGCGAGCTTCAAGTTCTTCATGGCATTCATTTCTTCGATGCTAATGAGCGGCGAAGGAAGGTGGATACGATGACATTGCTCCGGTTTCATTTCCAGAAGATTGCCCTCGGGACCAACATACGCCTCCAAAGACATGACGATGCTCTCTCGGATAGGATCAATGGGAGGGTTGGTAACTTGAGCGAAGAGCTGACGGAAATAATCGTAGATGATACGAGGCTGAGTGGCTACTGCAGCGAGAGGAGCGTCGTTACCCATAGAACCAAGCGCTTCTTTTCCGTCAGCGAACATGGGCAACATGAGCAAACTGAGCTGTTCGACAGTATAGCCAAATGCGAGAAGTTTCGGATCACTGCTCAGAGGATATTCATCCAGTACAGGCTCCAAGACTGCACGACTTCTCCTTGCTCGCTTCATAATATTGGGTACATGAAGAATATGCGCCTCTACCCAGGAAGCAAAGTTCTGCTTTGATGCAGTGGTCTTCTTGAGCTCTTTGTCATCGACAATGCGACCTTCCAAAGTGTCAACAAGAAGCATACGACCGGGCTTCAGACGACCCTTTTGGACAACTTTCTCTGGAGGAATGAATACAGCTCCAACCTCTGATGCGCAGACCATGATATCCTCATTTGTCACGACAAATCGACAAGGACGCAGTCCATTACGGTCAAGATTGGCACCGCAGTACCGACCATCACTGAAGGTGAAGAGGGCAGGGCCATCCCATGGCTCCTGCAAACAAGCGGCCCAGTTATAGAAGGCACGCTTGGCTGGATCCATCTGTTCATTTCCTTGCCATGCCTCTGGGATGAGCATCATTACCGCTTCTGGCAAACTCACAACTCCATTGACAACCAACAACTCCAACACATTGTCGAACGCTGCAGAATCAGAACCGCCGGCTTCAATAATGGGGAATAGAAGGTCAAGGTGGTCACCGAAGTGCTGCGACGATAGTACACCCTCCCGAGACCTCATCCAGTTCTTGTTTCCTCGGACGGTATTTATTTCACCTGGACATGAATCAGCAGGGATTATAAAGCATATTAATAAAGATCAACTCACCATTGTGTGCCGCCCATCTCATTGGTTGCGCTCGATCCCAGCTGGGGAAGGTGTTGGTTGAAAACCGGGAGTGTACGAGGGCGAAATGAGCGGTGTATAAGACGTGGTTGAGATCGTGGTAGTAATTGTAGACCTGAGGAGGCGACAACTGTCCCTTATAGACAATGTTTTTGGTGGATAGAGAGCATACATAGAAGCCCTTAGCAAGAGTGCTATCGAAGATATGTCAGCACCAATACAGATCTCGCAAGATATCAGGAGCACTCACATGCTGTGCGTGGCGTGCTTTCGCAAGACGTAAAGCTGACGCTCAAAATGTGTGGAATCTAACGTTCCCCTGGCGCTGGTTGTTCCCTCCCCATAATGAGAGCGAAGTACAACAAAGGGTTGTAAGATAGTGGGTTCCGTAGAGCTAGCGGCAGGACCTAAAATCGTGCCGTCTGTTGGAACCTCCCGCCAACCAAGGACGCGAAGGCCTAGCTCGCTGGCAATCTTGGAGAAAACGGCTTGATGAGTTTGGATTTGGACAGGGTCATTGGCTTTGAAGAAGACGTTCCCGACTGCATATTCTCCTGTCTCTGGCAAGACGCATCCAATCTCCCTCTCCGCCTCTCGTTTGAAGAAGTCATGTGGAATTGCAGTCATGACGCCTGCACCATCTCCGTCTCGACTATCAGCTCCTGTGGCGCCGCGATGGGTCATGGCGCAAAGGAGTTGGCGAGCATCGGAGACGATCTTGTGCGATGGTTTTCCTTTAATATGGCAGATGAAGCCGACACCGCAGGAGTCTTTCTCGTTCTCGTTCATGTACAGCCCTTGATTTGCAGGCTGAGACCCTGCCCAAGAGGTGGGGTCTCGTTCAACCGCGTTGAAGCCATTGATATTTTCATCAGAAGCGAATTCGGACACTAGGGGTAACTCTTTGGATTGATGTGCTACAGCACTGGCCATGGACTGTGAGGATCGTCGCAGCAAGAAATGAAGGACAGAGAGTCTGTAATTTGGCTGCGACGAGGGGAACGATGAGTGCTGAAATTTTACTGACCCAGATGATGGTACGGGAGTAGGAATAGTCAGGTCGAAAGTCTTAGGACCGTCGGCGCAATAGAAATCATTTCGGCCGAACAAACGGAACGCATCTGATTGGCTGTAGGGCTTAGCGCTGTAGGGCAATGCAATTTAATTTTTGTGCAGCGGACATCCGCTGAGATGTCACCCGTAATGTCCCGGTAGACCATACAGCTTGTGTGAAGGTAAAAATCTGTAGACATCTTAGCCTACAGCTCGTCAATATCTAAGCGATTACATGGAGACTAGCAAACTCATAGCATCATCTAAGGAAGATTGATTCCAAGTTCTCAAGATACGATGGAACATCTTGCAGGCCCGACCAACCGGCGCCTCTAAGGCCAACATCTCAGAGTAGGGGCAAAGACAAGATTTGTAGAACATGAAATCTACTGCACGTCATAGAGAATCGTATTCATCTTTCTTCCCTAATCTATAGATAGAGTAGTCCAAGCAGTGATATCAATCCGAATCTTCAAGTTAGAACTCAAGAGGGGCAGAATCAAAACCGGCGGAGACTAGCAAGACTGGAAGGGCTTGGATGGGATCCAGGAAGCATGGCCGCGGCTTTCTCCCGGAATCGTAACACGTACATGCAAGGCCTCGAGGCATTCAGATGGTCGCTGTTTCTTGTGCTCTCAAATCTCCTCGAATCGCGGGGAAGACAGCGGGCTTCGAGTACATGGCGTGGTCAAAGAAGATCGCTTTCTCACACAAGCAAGGTTTCATGACTTCTAGACAAAGACACGTCAGCATACGACTGCATCAAGACAACCAAAAAGAGTGCGTACCGTTTGACACTTGCTTGCTTCGCATAGGCAACCGCAGGCAAGTGGCTCGATGTGCATTCAGACATTGAATGTAAACTAAGACCCTCTTCGAAACTGGTTGCTTCGACATAGAGAATGACGGAATATGGTTCTATTGGGGGGCGTAGACTATGCTGAGCCAATTGAGCCATCCCGCGAATGTGGAAATAGTCGACACTCACTTAGTCGACCTTATTAGATTCCCAGTCTTCCTACATACAATCTTAACACAAACCGTAAAAGTACAGCGTTCCGATAAACTTCCGACCGAAAAGCAGGCAGGTTCACTTTGACCCCTAACTTGCGCCGTCATGAAGGGCACAGCAGACAGCCGCTGACAATAAGCATGAGCAAGGCGGCCTATGAAACGCTTGAGAATTCAACACATACCTTTGTGGTGGCCTTTGTACTGTCGGACCGTTTCACCCGAGGCCATATTCCATAGTCTTGCTGTATGATCTGACGAGGCTGTATCGTCGCTAATTAGATTATATGCAAGTAATGGGACAGCCGTTCATACCTGTGACAAGGTATGCAGAATCCGCACTGAACGCACAGTCCCATACCCAACGTTGGTGACCAGAAAGCGTTTTCTCATGCTTGAAGTCGTAACCCAATGAGACTGACCAGACTTTTACAGTCTTATCAGACGAACACGTTGCAAGATATCTACCGAAAGCAAAGTCGGATCCAGTTACAATGAAAGCGAGTAGGACGAACCTGGAATCTGGGCTGAGCAGAACGCGAGTGAGATACTTGCTATGCGCGTGGAATGTCGTCACTGCTTGGAAACGAGGCAACCCTGAACTCTCATCGTTGACCTTCCAGACGTAGACTTGGCCCTGAGATCGACAAAGTCAGATACGCCATGGCGAACCACTCTAAACCGACCTTGTTATTCCCAGCTACTAAGCACGTTCCATCTGTGGCTAACGAAACGGATCGCAAGGGGATATCACCTGCCGGCGTCTGTATGGAAAGTAAGTGATGTAGAGATTCTTGCAGAAACAGACAGCGAACCAAGTCGTGAGAGCACAAATTCTCCGACAAGTCCCATTGCTTGATACTCCCAGCTTGATCACACGAGATGAGTTCGCCTTGATTGGGATGAACACATATGTCGTTGACTAGCGATCATCTTGTAAGAATTTGCGACGAGATCGAATGCCCTAAAGCGAAAGCACCTGGCGCGTTGTTCTCATAGGTTCGATGCACTTGAGAGCTTCTTGCAAAGGTGGGGGAGTGTAAGTCCTGCCTACAGTATAGCAGTGACGAGCTGCACGAACCTCAAATCCCATATCTTAATGGACCCGTCTTCGCTTCCAGTGACAAGCCACTTTCCTTCGCTATGAAATGAGACTGAGGTCACGTTTCCGGAATGTCCTTCAAAGGTCCTCCACTGTACGCGAAAGCTCAGCTGACAAAGGGATGTTGCATAGACAGATGGTTACAGGTTCTGATGAAGGCGATGCAATCTCGTAAATATGGACTTTCTTGTGAATCGCCGCTGCTAGAAGGCGCTTGCTGGCAGAATGGGTATGTTGAATGCGGCGAAACGGACGAGGTAGTGTAGAGGGCTTACTCCGGGGAGATAGCTAAACG
>Ga0247734_1002472_pt1 | contig 12119 bp, 4 predicted proteins | sample UWRJL103311B2_FD_180933 | JGI IMG/M metagenome (GOLD analysis project Ga0247734, IMG submission 180933) | Plant litter microbial communities from Arlington Agricultural Research Station in Wisconsin, United States - UWRJ-L103-311B-2 | ecosystem: Environmental > Terrestrial > Plant litter >... | reverse complement strand
TAAGGTAACCGGTTTTGAAAGGTATTTCGCCAACGCAGATGAAACGGCATTCTTAAATAGTTACCGTGTAACCCGTGAAGCCATCGTTTCGGACTTTGATAGCATGGGCTTAGCCGACGCAGAAATTGAAGCACTAAATATATTCTGTAAAAATTTTGATTTATGCGCCGCCAAACGAAAGGATTATAACAATGAATTTGTAAAGTTTGAACAAGCAAAATATGCCACGTTTTTTGCCGGCCTTGAAGCTTACCCTTTATCACCCGATCAAACAGAAGCAATCATCCGAGACGAGGACAACAACCTTGTGCTTGCCGGAGCAGGCACCGGAAAGACGACGACTATTTCAGGAAAAGTTGCCTATTTATTGGAAAAGAAAATCGCTACGCCTGATGAATTATTAATAATCTCTTTTACAAATAATGCTGCCCTGGAAATGCGCGAACGGTGCAGGAATTTTTGCAAAGATTTATCAGGAGCAGATAATTTGGAAGTACGCACATTTAACAGCTTTGGCTTCTTAGTTTGCCGCACTTGTTCCGATCAGGAAATACGCCTGGCCTTTGATGACAATGATAAAGCGAAAACCTTTTTGCAGGAAAAATTCGATGAGTTGTTCATCAATAATCTGTCTTTTCAGCGAAAGGCAGTCAACTACCTGTCATTCTTCAACCGCCCTCCCAAAGACGAATCGGAGTTTGAGACAAGGAATGATTACCTGACCTACGAGCAGGGCTTTAAAAACATTACGCTTGACGGCATTAAAGTAAAAAGCCAGCAGGAGATGGAAATTGCCAATTTCTTTTGCCTTTTTAATATCAATTATGAGTACGAACGGCATTACCCGCTCGAAGCCGAGGATCGGAATCCCGCCTTCGGTGTCTACCAACCCGACTTTTATCTGAGTGACTACCAGATATGGCATGAACATTACGGAATCGCCAGGAATGGTGATGTGGCAAAAAGTTTCACTACCCGTCCTCCGTATAAGACTGCCCGTGAATACTATCACGCTGGTATGGTATGGAAGGATCGGATTCATGAGAAATACAAGACCCGCTTACTAAAATCGTATGCTTACGAAGCTTCTGAAGGTAACCTGATCCGTAACTTAAAAGAAAGATTGCTTGCCGAAGGCGTTGAAATGCGAGAGCGTAGCCCCGAGGGTATATTGGAACTTATTAAAAAGTCAGCTGATTATGAAGATTTCATAAACTTGATCCATGTATTTCTTGGTTTAATGAAATCTTGTGGCAAATTACCCGACGAATTACAGCCGAAAAAAGGTGATAAACGTTTCCATGTATTCCTGGATGTGATCGGGCCACTTTTCAATGCTTACGATAAACATTTGAAAGGCATTCCAGCGGTTGATTTTAATGATATGATTAATCATGCCGCTGGTCATTTCAGAAGCGGAGCGTTTAAGAAGCCCTATAAATATATCCTGGTAGATGAGTTTCAGGATATGTCGTTCTGGCGTTATGAATTACTCAAGGCTATCCGCGTTCAAAATCCGAGTGTTAAACTTCATGCCGTTGGTGATGACTGGCAATCCATCTTCCGTTTTACCGGAAGTGATTTATCAATTATCACGCAGTTTGAAAAACAATTCGGGGTAACGAGTCAAACAGCTGTTTTGAAAACCTATCGTTTTAATGATCAAATTCTTGATGTAAGCAGCGCATTTGTACAGAAAAACCCTTCCCAGATATCAAAGCAATTGACCGCTCAACTGCCAACTCCGGAGGCGCATATAAGTTTTGAATTCATTAAAGTCACTGCAGGTGGCGGACGGGAGCATTATTTGAGGTACAGAACGCAGCACCTGTCAGAAATATTAGAAAAGATATATGCCGACAAATCCAACGCCAAAGTTTTCATGATAGGCCGGTATAAACTCAATGCACCCAGGGACATGCGCTATCTGCAAAATCAATATCCTAAGCTTGAGATCAAATTCTTTACCGCTCATGGTGTAAAAGGCATGACTTGCGATTACGCTATACTATTGGATCTTGATTCGGGTATACTTGGGTTTCCTTCAGAAATGGCAGATGACCCTATGCTTAACTATTTGCTTCAGGAAGGTGATGATTTTGAAAATGCAGAAGAACGCCGGGTTTTTTATGTGGCCATAACAAGGGCTCGCTATAAAAATTACTTGATTTACAATGAGAACCAGCCGAGTAAATTTATAACTGAATTGCTTCTGGCCAATAATGCGACAAATCAAGCTGCAATCAAATGCCCTGAATGTAGCGGGCCAATGATTAAACGTACAGGGCCTCACAGCGAATTTTATGGTTGTCTTCACTACCCGAAGTGCACTGGAAAAGTTGCATTAGCAAGTGTTGTTATTTCTTAACAGGTTAGCATTTTATGCCTACAGGCTGTATCAAAATTAAGCCCAAAACAAAATCAATGAGTTTCCTTTAAGCTATCCCCAGTTTGTCAAATAATATCCGGTTTCTTTTATGCGCATCTTTTAAGACTTTCTCAAACGGTAACACTTCAATATAAGCCTTGTAGTATTGGCTCTTTACGGTAAAATAACCAAGCTTATCTGGTGTTAGTACATATTCCCGGGTACGTAAAATTTTTTCCAGGCTCGGAGTTATATCACATACGATATAAACATAAAAAGGAGTATTTGCATCAACTGAAATGTAGCGACCAGTTCGATCTTTAACCTTACCTTCAAGCAGCGCATCGATATATCGCTCACATTGTTCCATAGGGTTTTTCTCAGCGTCATAATCCTGAAAATTATTACGCTGCGGTTTTTTAAATTCAACTATTGTAAAAGAGTTGTGTGGTGCACGTTTATCTTCAGAAAACACTAAAGCATCATTGTAGATAAGCAAATCTGTTCGCTCCTCGCTTTCTATTTCTAACTCTTTGATCTTTTCAAATTTTTTATCAGACGTTAAAAATGAGTGATAAGTAAGCCTTTCGTCAAGCAGCCATAAATTTTGGTGTTCGGGTAATATTTCGTCTGATGTGCTTCGGATGGGAAAAAAGATATTATGAATGATATCCTCATCCTTAAATTTTGAATTCTCGCTTATGTTTATAAACTCATCGAGAAGATCAATTACCGTTTTGCGATGTACAACATAACGCGCCAAATCTATTTGACCAACTTCGTTAAATTGGGTTAGAAACTTCTCGTACCGGCGTTTGTACTCATCCAGGTTTTGAATGTCCTTTGTTTCCTCCAAAAGCTTTGCGCCTTCTTCCTTTACCTCAACTTTCCAATTAGATTCTATTTTATAAAGTTCGATGTCGAGTTTCTGCTTGGGCAAACTTGGAGGTAATTTTTTTACTTCATCAAGTTTATAGTTGAATACCGCACGGTATTGTGGCAATTCATCATTAATGGTTGGACGGTAACTATTGATTTTTGCTTCTCTCACTCCTGAAAGGTATTCAGCCAATATACTTTCAATGGTATCAATAGCAGAGTTTCGAATTTTATAAAGGGTTACCTCTTTAATTAACACCAAGTCATCCTCATCCTCATCAACCGGGAAATCGAATCCAACCCTTTCTGTATTTACATGCTCATCAAGGAATTTACCAACTACATAGGCTTGGTAGTAAAATTGCCCATCTTCATCTTTAATAGAGGATTTTCCAAGGTCTGGAATTTTATTAATTAAACCTTCCTCTTTAACACTCCGATGGTGGGCACAATAATGAATTTTATGGCTTAAGGCCTGATAATTTTTTGTTAAAAAAAGCGTAAACTCATTTGAAGCAACATTAAAATCGCCTGACTCAATTTCCTTTTTAAATTCGGTGTTGTATAAATGTTTACAATTTACCTCCGTATTATTTTGATTCCTGATAATGATTTCGGGGGCGCTATCCTGAATAAAATAAAGTAAAAAGTGATTAACTAAGTCCCGAGCAAATTGCATTATATCAGTTGGCACATACTTTTGATATTCTTCCCGATATTCTGTCAATACTATTCTCGTTTGTCTTTCATGCCCATCTTCTGCAGGGTTTTCGACGAAATTGTGTATACCCTCTCGCGTATTTTTATAATCAAACTCTCTCGTGTAAAGTTGACCATCATATTCAAAGCTACTGGATATAAAAAGAGATTTAAAAGCTTTAAGGCATACAAATCGGCCAACGCCTTTGCCACCTATATCGATTTTATGGTCCGTATCTGCTTCAATAAAATACGTCATATTTTCGTTATTGAAACCGATACCATTATCAATCACCTCAACCGATTTTATCGGGTATCCATCAATTTCAGAAATTTGGCTAAGTAATTCGGCGTTGCCGTTTCTAATTAAATTGATAACAATTCTTCCGGCAATAGGTTGAATTTTAGCAACCTCCCCGATAGCATGAATGGCGTTACTTACAGCCTCATACACAGGTAATAGTGGCTTTGTTTTAGGAAGTGATGTGTTCCGCACCTTATTAGCAATATTGCTTTTAGGATTCAAATCCAGTTGTGGTATTGCAGATACTGTTGCCATAAAATTCTTTTTTGTATCAGTTTTAGCAGTAATAATCGTCTAATATAAGGTTAAATCACAATCAATATTATACCTCTATCGACATCAAAATTGAAGTTTGATAACTAAATTACTAAGTCTTAAACCCTACGAGTAAACTACTTCTTTTAACTCACTAAGTAATGTGGTGTTTTTTGGAAAATCCTGCCCGGTTGTTATCAGGTCGTTTTCTGTTATCGTCTGAAAATATTCACTAATCGCTTTTAAATCATCCGATAAGGTATCAAAATATAAGGTTCCGGGTATATTTCCAATTGCTTTGATCTTAGCTGTGATACCCGACAAAAAGCCTTGTACCTGGGTAATTAATGGGCCATTGGTCTTTTCAAGAGCAAATTGTTCATAATGGCAATCATATTTTTTATAATAAGTGGTCCATAGCGAATAAAAACTATTCCCGTAGGTTGAATCCGGTGTAATAAATACGATCCGTTTCATCCGGCTCACCAATAAGGCGCTGGTGCAAAACGGACAAGGCTCCAGCGTGGTGTAAATGGTTGCGCCGGCGTTAAGTGCATCATAAGATTGCGCGTCGTTAAAAAGTAGATTGCGGTAATATTCTTCAACCGACGTGGTTGCCGGATCTCTTGGTGATAGCTCGTTTTTCTTCTCTACAGCTTCCTTTAGGGTAAGTTGCTCGGCATGCAGTAAAGGATTATTAAAATGATGGATGGAATTATGCTGTAATCCCAAAACTTTTCCTGTGGCATTATCTATGATCAGCGCATGGATATTAAGCCCATTGGTATGTGTCGGCTGGCCATCCGGCCCGACTACCTGAGTATCAAACTTCGTATACATATTGCTCATAAGCCCTAAAAAGGCTAAGGCATCTCTTTCCGCTTTTAAAATGTTTACTGACATAATGAATGGTTTGGCTATTTAGTGGTTTCCTTGTTTGTATTGAATGTCCTTATGATTATAATCAGGATAATCCCTCCGATGATCCAATACCACCAATGCGTTTTGGAAACTTCCTCTTTGGGTTCATCAGGTGCGACATTGGGATCATCCATACTGGTAAACACAAAGTCAGCCGGTTTATCACTCTCGCTTTCGCTTATAGCAAACTCCAGGTGCCTTTGCCCGTTTATTTTTGCTGCGGCAATACCAATGGATAATTGCAGGGAATAGTCAAGTGAAACGCTATTGTTGTCTGTGCTAAACGGCACATCACATTTCAAATTCCTAAAAAACAATGCGAGGTCCGCCGGTTTGGATACATCCGGTGTTAAACGGGTAAATTGTGGTGATTGCGCAGTAGAATGGCAGGATATACAGGATGATATTTTATTATCAACTGGGCCATTTAACCTGCCTTTATATCCTATGTGCATGGTGGTGCCGTCCGGGAATTTAAACAGGCTGAGAAAATCGGGATTGATCCAGCTCTCTTTAATATTTCTTCCGGTAAAATTGCCGGGGTCGTTGCCCCACATCAAACCGACAGGAACCATTTTTTCCCAGACCGTATTTCCTGGCGCATCATTATTGTAGGCAAAAGTGCCGAATACCCAACAGGTTTCTGTGGAACGACTGTCCTTTACAGCTATGTCCAGTTGCAGTAAATGTACCTTTTGCAGTTTTCGTTGCGTACCGCTCACATCTTCATTGATATTGGCATCCCATTCCAGCGCGTTTTTCAAATAAGGCGCATCCTGTTCCGTGGCAGCAGTGAATAAAAGCTTTCCAGACATGGCAGCTTCGGGAAAGATGCCTTTTTTTACGTCAGGTTGCAACGTATCAGCCCAAACGCGACCGAAAGTATAGGCCCCCGGTGCATTGTAAAAGCCAACTGCCCAATTCTGTATTGTTTTTGTTTGTGTTGGCCATAGTTCTTTCGGCGCTGAGTTTCTTTCACGGGTAAGCCCATGAATAAACTCCCGGCCGTTTGGCCTGTTAGCTGGCTGCCAGGCCATTGATGGCGCATGGTACCAGGTTCTTATCCTGTTGTTTTGAACAACCCAATTTGCTTCATTGTTCCCCTCTATGAAGTAGGCAAGAACGGCCTGCATATATTGCTTAGGCTGTGTTTTAAAATCAAATGCAAGCCATGGATAATGATCATTTGGAACAGCTGTTGGGTAATTGTGGCTTAAGGTAAAAACCGGGCCATTCCATCCAGCAGGGATTTTATCCAGTGAACTGGCGTAGATCTGCGCACGGACAGGATGTGCATTAAAAAATAAAAGGAACAAAAATGCAACTGAAATACCCAGATAGCGGCGCTCGTTTGAATAGGTTTTATTCATGATAATTGTGAATTGAGTAAGGTTATATAAAGCTAAATACTATTTTTCACAATTACCATAAATAACTATACCATAATGAATTATAAAAAGAATAATAATGGTAATTTCTCTCTGGTCTTATATTAATTGACTCCGATAGTTATCAATTAATATCTGGTTAAGCTTACCGAATTCGTTTAACTGCCTGATCCTTTCCTCGATGGTTTCTTTCGATAACCTGCCATTTAATTCCTGCATTTTTTCCTCATCGTCCAGATCGTCCAGGTCGGGCGCTTTTTCGGTAACTATTTTGATGATAATTTGCCGGTCGTGATCATTAGGAAGTGCGACAGCGTTTTCTAACCATTTTTTGGATTTGGTACTTAATGCCGATTCGGCTGCCTGATGAAATACCTCGTTAAGCCAAATACGGGCTATTTTATCAATATTTTCCGCTATCCTAAGCCAGGTATCTAATTGGGCCTCCTTTTTTGAGTTGGTGCTTCTCCCTGTCTTTTCTTTGTTTGGGATCTTTGCATAAAAATACGGATCCTTATTTTCTGGATTAAGTTTCTGAAGCATATTTAGTAATGGCTCAAAGTCTTCAAGTGGACGGCTCCCGTGCGGCAATAACCACCGGTGTTTCCATAATGCTATTATACATTCAAAGCATTCTTTTTCAAGCTTATCTTTTTCCCGGCCAGTGGCATTTTCAGCCTTTAGCATTAATTCTGCAAGATAGTGTGACATCCACCTACCAAGCGTATCTGCACTATTATCCAGCTTAAACTCCTTTACAAGGCTTTTACCTAAGTTGATAATTTCTTTTTGCATCTCTAATGGTTCCATCTGAAGATAATATGTAAATTTTAAAATTGTCAGTGTTTCTCTCGGAGTTTGAACTTCTGCTACGATAAGCTAAGTTTCTTGATACATGCATTTTAAATATCAAATCAGCATTTTCTTTTTGACATAGCTGCATTAAAAAAGCTAATGAGGCTTTTATTCGATTTCCTTCCTGCGATGCTTCTTCATCACCATAACTGGGTACATCTGTACTATATATTTCGGATACGATTGATGGACTTAAATCGCCGTTTAAAAAACAGGTCTTCTCATTTTTTGACTTTGTTAAGCCTAAATTCTTTTGATATCGCTCTCCAACGCTTCCAAAAGGCATAGTTAACCCCTTAGCGTCCCGATCAAATTTATCGATCCCTTTATCTAATTCTTTAAAATATAACCACCCCTTTAATCGAAACTTCCCCTGATTGATCTCGAAATTACTTTCCTTATAATCAGGCACCTTGTAGTCATGCGGATCATTACATGTTGTATAAGCGTTTAATAAGGCATTTGACGTCGCCTTATTGACAAGTGCGGTCGCGACATGGTATTGTTCTTTTTGATTGTCCGCAATTTCATGCCAGCTACCAGCGACAAATACCCAAGGTTCTCCTTGTTCATTGGTTATAAAAAGATCAAGTAAATTCGATGCACTGATCTTTCCTTTCCACTCATTATCCTTAGATCCACTTATCCATTTTGGCCGTTTTAATGGGGCTATGTCTTTAAAGTCTGTTAACCAGCTTCCGTCATCATAAGTCAGCGCATGATGGGAAAGCCAATATTTCCATTTATTATCCTCGTAATCATTTTCATGGAGAACGGGAAGGTGATTTAATAATTTGGAAGCCACTACGAACATGCCGTGATACGAATAATAAAAATCCAGGGTATCGGCTTTTGGATAGTCTCCATGGTCATGCCAGGTTTCCCTTTCTTCAGATGAGCTATTCCAAAGCCCCATCCGCGGATCGTTTTTATAACCGTTCTTTACTTCAATTTTCCACTGGTTAAATAAAACATCTTTAACCAACTCACAAACCTGATCCCTTGATACACCGAAAACCCCTCCAAGCGGTTCATACCAATATTGGGGAAAATCGATGCCGAAAAAGAATTCCCCCATTGCTGGAATAGACTTGTTTTCATGCCAGGGGCTATTGACCCGATAATTGTACTTAGCTTTTTTTACTGGAAATTGACTTGTAACAAGTGCCTGAACTTGTTCTAATGTGATTGCATCGAAAGTATTCGGGAAGCTTTTTTCAATTTTATTAATAATCTCTACACACAGTTTTTGAATTAAGGCGTGTGGTTCTAATGCAATTTTAACAAATACATCTTTGTAAGGTAGTAGATAAGCCGGGTTATTGGAGGCAATTTTTGAGCAACCTATGAACAAATAAAGACGTGCATGTAGGTCATAAAAAATATAATCTTTACTTCCATAAGCTCCAACAGTTCCCTTCGTCATCCATGCCATCAACTGTTCAAAAACAGGCTTGCTGTCAACGGTGGGAAGCCAACCCAAAACATGTGCTGCCCGCCATCGTTCCGTAGTCCAGGGTGATCCCAAATTTGACCAGATTAATCCGGCGATATCCTTATTTAAATTGTCAGGTGGATTAAGCCAGCTATCCCAGTTGCCATCCGCAAATTCCGGTTCTATATGAATAACAAACCGGTCTAATGCGTAATTTAATAATGGAACCGTTTCGATAGGTTGAAGTAAACTACAAGCAAGAGGCACAAAGTTGAAGAACATTTCTGCATCGTCATGGTCAGATGCTTGTGACATCCTGGTAAATATCCCTTTCTTAAGAATATCAATTTCACTCGCATTTAACTTTAAATCCCTTGCAAAAGATCGAAATATATAGGAAGTATGCAGGTCATAGGCGAACTGTTCGCCGATCCTTTGAACAAGCTCCGGCCATTTTTTCTGAAAGCTGATTTTATTTTTCCATTGCTCAGGAAATGCACTAAAGAATGATGGAATTTCGCTATACCTGACAAATTCAGTTGACAAAAAGGTATCTATTATCTGCCAAAGATTAGTGTCCTCTATCCGGGTGAAAACATTTTCCCAAAAAATCTGCAAATAATCGTATCGGTAAGATCCCGCTAATTTCCGGAATTTACGATAGGCGGCGTCTAAATCTTCCGCCGCAATCAAATCCAAGCCGACAAAAATTAAATTCCAATCTGCCTGTAATTCATCTGAGTCCGGATTATTTATTGGTTTTTCAATTAGAACCGGTAAGGAGGACTTATAATCATTAATTTTAATTTCGACCTCTTTTACAATAGCGAGATTATGTTTTGTCCCGATATTTTCAATATCAATAATGTAATGTGTTAAATATCCTCGTTTACCAAAAATTTGTATCGCATCGTTAAATATCTGCTGCTTCAATTGGTGGTCTTCAATGATATTATCAAGATGAAAAATTAATAATTCAATGCTGGGTAAAAGAGATTGCATTTTAAGTAATCCCCAAGAAATCCCTGGAGTAACTAATTTTAAACCCACCAACTCTTTCAGGGCACTAATCAGTAATTCATCAAAGTATCCGATTCGCCTGTCTCGCCACCTGCTTAATGCTGCAATACCTACACTGGGCGATAACTTAATGCAAATTTGTATTGCTGTATCCCGAGCCCAATCCTTATCACGCAGATTGTTGCCTACGACTTCTGCGCAACGGATAAATCGGTAGGCCGTTTCCGGGGTTGCAATTTCAGCAGTGCTCGACCATTTTGCAAGGGTACTTATGGCATCCCATCTGGACACAATTTCATCTCCGTATTTTGAAATAACATTGATGGCTTCATCAAAATATACACTGGCATCGTCTATAGAACTAATTTGTATGGCGCGAGATAATTTCACATACCTGCCCGCTATTTCTTCAGGCCCGGAATCAGACAGGAGTTTGATATATCTTACTGCTTCTTTTTCCAACACATTTTTTAAGATCTTAAGATGTGCAGCACGAAACACAATTCTTGTGAAATCTAAAACCTGGTTGATATTATAATCTTTAGCAGTACTGATATGATTGTTGTAGAAATCATTAACTTCATTTTCGGTACCGGTATTATATAAGGTTATGATCGAAATGCTGATTGAAACCAATTCTCCTGGAATAAAATCATAATTACGGTATCTCGTCGAAGTTGCCGAAGTAGACTTTTTCGAGGCTGTTGCCACCTCAGCAGGAAAATCATTTGCATCATTAATAATGATCTTCACCCGAAGATCAAACCATGGAAACAGGCCCAGTATGACTTCCTTAAATTCTTTTATATCGTCTTTTTGCTTTTGCGTTTGATTGGCATTTTTGACGGCATCGGGTAACAGGCTTTCTATGTCGGCTTCAAAATTGATTCCCAAAACTTTCCGAATGGCCAACGCTTTCACAAAATTCAGTCTGATATCAGAATGATGGATACTTATGCGGTCTTTTGAAATTTGCTCAGGTATATAGTGGTTTAATACCCTTAAAATTAATTTTCCCGGCAGTTTATGGTGTAAGCAGGCTTCTAAAAAACTGACAATACTGGAATCTAAAGACGATTCTTGCCAATGATATTCTGGTTTTTTAATCCTTGTTTTTTTATTGTTAAGTAATTTCAGCGTTGCTTCCAAATCCTCTTTTTCAGGATAAAGCCCAAACGTTAACATATGCTCAACGATAGCTACCAGGAACTCGGGAATTTTAACACACTTTTTAGTTAATATCCTTAAATCATCATATCTCCCATGGTCTATTAATCGATCAGCGATCCTGCCTAGAATTGTGGCAACCAGGTTTCTGGGACGCAAACTGAGTAAAAATTCAAAACAAATCTCGGAACCGCTTACATTGAGCATAGCAAATGCAAGTTCCAAAATATCCTCATTTTGTACTTCATTCTGAACCTCATGATCAAATTCATGGCGTTTTTTAATTTTGGCTTTTACCTTTTTTCTTTCCTTAACATCTTTAAAATATATGGAAAGCCAGTTTTTCGCTGATCTGATGTAACCGCTCGCATCCCCTTTAAAGTCAGGTATAAATGATAGTATAGATGCCGAATAAATGTTTTCTGATCCTGGCCAGCTACCGGATAATAACCTGCGATAAGCAATCTGCTGAACTTTCTCCTGATTTTGTAAGGTGGCCAATAGATCAACATTTTCCTTAAACAAGTGCAACTGTCTTCGGTCACCGGCTACTTCTTCGCCAGCTCTCATCGCAAGTTTGATAGCGTCGCTGTAGTTTTTCAATTTTAAAGCCGCCTGAAAGGCGAATTTCAACCGAAATACCCGAACATTCCTTTCATCAATCGGATTATGCTTTGGTAGATACTCGTCAGATAAAGCAATCCGGATCAGTTGCTCATATTGCTCCGCTTGTAAATAAAGCATTGGCAATGATTCTGCAACGTAGGTCATGTTGACAGCCAGTGGTTCTAATCTTTTAATATAATCGTTATACTCGTTTTTTGTCGC
>Ga0247734_1002471_pt1 | contig 12123 bp, 16 predicted proteins | sample UWRJL103311B2_FD_180933 | JGI IMG/M metagenome (GOLD analysis project Ga0247734, IMG submission 180933) | Plant litter microbial communities from Arlington Agricultural Research Station in Wisconsin, United States - UWRJ-L103-311B-2 | ecosystem: Environmental > Terrestrial > Plant litter >... | reverse complement strand
AACTACCCTGGGCATACCTACACAAGATGCGCTGGGAGAGCTGCAACCTCCCAATACGCGGAATATGGCCTTCCGAAGAACATACAGCTCCAACTCCATCAAAGTACGGAATGTGGAGGTGGGACCAAGCAGTTTCGACAAGATCAAGCTGATTGGTAAGGGTGATGTTGGTAAAGTGTATCTTGTGAGGGAAAAGAAGAGCAGTAGGCTTTATGCCATGAAGGGTATGTTAAGTCTCAATGTACCAAGCGACCACCGCTGACCCAGTTCTAGTTTTGAGCAAAAAGGAGATGATCAAGCGGAATAAGATCAAGAGAGCTTTGGCAGAGCAAGAAATCCTCGCAACTAGTAACCACCCATTCATTGTCACATTATTTCACTCCTTCCAATCCGAGGACCACTTATATTTGTGTATGGAATATTGCAGTGGTGGAGAGTTCTTCAGAGCACTACAAACACGGCCGGGAAAATGTATACCAGAAGAGGATGCAAAATTTTATACGGCAGAAGTAACAGCAGCTTTGGAATACCTTCATTTGATGGGTTTCATATACAGAGATTTAAAACCAGAGAGTATGTTCCTTTCCTCCTTCTCCGAGTGAATGAACTAATCTTTCTAGACATCTTACTTCACCAATCTGGCCACATTATGTTGTCAGACTTTGATCTCTCCAAGCAATCCGACCCAGGTGGAAAGCCAACAATGATTCTGGGCCGAAATGGCGGCAACGCAAATTCTCCTGGCCAAGTGGATACTAAATCATGCATAAACAACTTTCGGACGAACTCATTTGTAGGTACAGAGGAGTATATTGCGCCAGAGGTTATCAAGGGTTGTGGCCATACCAGTGCCGTGGATTGGTGGACTCTCGGCATATTGGTATATGAGATGTTGTACGGAACTACGCCTTTCAAAGGCAAGAACCGCAATGCCACTTTTGCAAACATTTTGAGAGATGATGTTCCGTTCCCAGAGCATTCCGGATCTCCACAGATATCGAAGTAAGTCATATCTCCTGTTTGTCGACTTCTACAAGGCCGTAAGCTAATACTTAGTAGTCTGTGTAAATCACTAATCCGCAAACTGCTCATCAAGGATGAGAACCGCCGCCTAGGAGCTCGAGCCGGTGCATCGGACATTAAAACACATCCATTTTTCCGTACCACGCAATGGGCATTAATTCGGCACATGAAGCCACCCATGATTCCTCACCAAGGTCGTGGTATTGACACCGTTAACTTCCGCAATGTCAAGGAAAGCGAGAGTGTAGATATCAGCGGCGCCCGAGCATTGATGGCCGCAAAAGGCGTACCGCTAGATTCCGGTCTCCAGACCCCAGGCGTGGATATCGTAGATCCATTTGAGGAGTTTAACAGTGTGACCTTGCATCATGATGGAGATGATCATCATAGTCATCATGATGAGGATCAACATAACGGCCGGTATGACGGACGAAGCTAGTCAGATGAGTTACATTTGCCCGGCTCTATACAGGTGGATTGTAAGTTCAGAGAAGTGATTGCATTGAAAGTCTGTCTCCATTCACTTTCGTTTTTCTTTGGGACGTTTGTCTAGCATCGATAAAGGGGTCTCAAATCATTGCGTTGTTTCTTCATCATGGGATTACGAAACTAAAAGCTAGCTTTGTCATTCTAGCGACTGTCCTTGCTTGCTGTTTTCGAGATCTTACACATTGTAAATATCCTTGGAGCTTTCGTGGAGAATTGGGGTTATCATGGTGGTACATGGGGCGTATTTGGGAGGGAATTCGCATTACTTAGGGTTCAGGTAGAGGCAATGATGATTGTCTCTAAGCGTATCGGGCTTTTGTGTTTGATTGATTTGTGTAAGGTATGAAATGTGAGTTGTGAGATGACTGTAAGTATTAAGATTGTGAAAGTGATAAGCAGTAAACACAACTCAGAAAGCCAGGGCGGACGTTCAAAGCAATGCACATTGCTCCTTTGCCTTGCTATAAGAACCCAAACTATGCAATACCAAACATGAGCTCACTTAGCACTAGCTATTCCTTAACTGTTTCTCAGCGAAATTTGGAATCGAAGTATCATTCGCTGAGCACGGAAATTTGAGTGGAGTCTGGTCATGGGCCATCGGAGTTTGGACCGAGTCGAAAACCCTCCTGCGACGTCGCGAAACATGAAACAAGCCATCGTGAGATACGGAGACATGAGGGCAAACTCCACTATCCCTTACCATCCATATCACATCACATCACATCACATCACCCGGTTCACCCCCCAAGGCAGTGAAGGCAAAGGGGGAAACCCCCCGTCTCAACCTTCCATATTTGAATTTTGGAGCTCAGGGTCCCCTTTTTTATCACGAGATCATGAACAGGGTCTCAAAAAAAGGGGAATAAACGTGAGAAATTGAAGGGAAAAGGTACAGATCTCCCGTTTACGGGTTTACTTTCCGTCATTTGAGAAACCCACCCCGTCCTGAAAGGTCAAGCTGGTTCGGTTCTGTGGGGATGGGATGGGGTTTGGTTAAAAGTACACTCACTGTACACTGTACACTGTACATAACATGTAATGTACATACATGTAGGAGACGTAAGCTAGGTACGTACGAATGGGCGGCATCGTTAGACCGTTTAATGGAGCAGGAAAGAGTGTCCAGGGCAGGTAAGGTCCGGCGGTAGATCCATTGAAACGCGGCGGTGGTGCGGTTGATGGGGGGTTTTCCTCCACTCGGTCCCTCTCTCTCTCACTCTCTCTCTCTCTCTTTCTTCGTTGTTCATCTTGTTGTGTATTTTGTTGCTTTGTAGGAAAGTGAAGTCGAGAAGTGAGAGAAAATAGTTTCTTCTATACCATTCTTTTTGGGGGATTTGTTTTTATTGTTATTATTATTATATTATCTTCTTCAAAGGCTTGACGCTTTTCCCCCAGTTCTCTGTTTTATATTTGCCGATCACTGTGTTGCAAACCATCGCTGCTGTTGATATCGTCGCAGCTCAGATCTGAATCTCCATCGTCAAGTGAGGAGAACCGCTCTCCCCCCGGAACCAATTTCCCCCCGTCTAGCATTCGAGCAACGAAAGGAAAGATGGATTCCCAACAACAAATCTACAAGCACATCGCGCACCCGCTGGAGGACCAAGAGGAGCTGCTCTCCAGCACCGACGTGGATGACGCATCGGTCACGGACGACCACAATGAGAAGCAATGGCACAACGTAGACCTCGAGGCCCGACCGGATAAACGCACGCGGACGACCAGGAAGCAGATGTGCGTGGCCATGTTCCGCAGATACCGCTGGCTGGTCGATACGTTGTTGCTGCTGGTTAACATCTCGCTCTCGCTGCTCCTGGTGCGGAACTTTTGGGAGGCTGCTCCGAATAGTTCGCCGTGGCAGGTCGGTGGTGATTTTGGTGGGAATGGACCGAAGTGTTAGTGCTTTTTCCTTGCTTTCTTGATCTTCTTCTTCTTCTTCTTCTTCTCTTCTGGTATGCATGTTTTGAAAACTAGGATATGACTTTTGAAACCAAGGGGGAATGAATCCAAAAGAAAAAAAAGCTAATGTGTAGAAATGGACAGTTTCGACAAAAGTTACCAAATGGGAGTCGGATCCGAGTTTTGTACCGATGAATACCTCCGAGTTCTTTGAGGAGAATACGGTCGATAGATGGAGATCTTTGATGCCAGGTAAATCTTCCTTTCCAAGGATCGCACCTTCACTTCACAAAATCGTTGACACTAATGGGGAGTTTAGCTGGTGTCGGATTTGGAGAAAGCGAGACGTTCTCTACAACATCAATGACGCATCAGCTACATTGTCTGGTACGTTATTACCTTCCCCCTCTTAATAGAAATACCAATCTATCACGTGGACTAACACGACTAGTTCATGATGGGTCGTGTCTACGCTGGGGTGCTCAATAACAAGACCGACGTGCTTCCACACGATTACCACCATCATTTCCTGCACTGCATAGACTATCTTCGCCAGGGTGTTATGTGCTCCGGTGACGTTGCCCTAGAGCCGCATAGTCCCTCTGACTCGGATGATTTGGGGGCAAAGGATGGCGGGTGGAATGGACACCATGGTGAGTAGCTTTCAGGGATCCCTGTCACCGGGAACAAGACGACGACGGGACCGTCAGAAAAGCTAACGGTCAAAATAGTATGCAAGGATTATACGCAGGTGACAAAATATTTGGAAGGTGAGTTGAGAATTTCTCTAGAAACCCCGTAGTAAGGAGTGAAAGTGAGCTAATGATTGGCACAGAACAAATTGTCCAGGGTGTTCGTACAGTCTTGCCGGTTGATGACTGAGATGTTATTATTCTAAAGAAGCTTATTATAGAAAAACCAAAACCAAAACCAAAAAAACTTTTTAGAAGAAAGAATATTTTCAGAAGAAGAAAATTGATTTGAATTGAGATAATAACCGCGTTTTACGTCTTTGATACCACGGCCAAATCGACATAGGCATGCAGCGGCCGGACTATGAAGCTATATGTCTTAGAGACATACGGGGTGTAATGTTGAGCACTTCATTTCAATGTTACAATCTTGTGCCAGCTTGCGATTTTGTGCGAGATAAGCATTTTAAAAAGACTTCCCTCGCCTCAAGCCTAGTGTAGACAAACTCGCCTTAATACAAGTGTCACATAGCCCTGCACTACCTGTGCTTCTGGCTCTCGAGAGCCACTGCCTGGGATTTTTAATCATACACGATTCGACGCTGAGAGGCTGGCTGAGATTATTAACAGGGCGGTTGTATTGTTTTCTGTATATGCACTGAGACCGCTTTGCTTTGCTATCCTTCGATAGCCAAAGTCTTCTCGACTTCCTGGCCGGCCAAAAGTTTCTTTAGCGCCTCAACTGTGATTTCTAATACTTCCTGACTTCGACTCTTCTTCAAACACTCCTTCAGAGCATCTACACCTCCACCCTCCCTAACTTTCTTCACCCCCCACTCCCCAACCTTTCCCGGCGCGGTAAGCAAGTTGAGGACACAAACTACACCTCTATGCCTCAACTCTTCTTCGTCTTCTCTGCAAAGGGCGAGGAGTATCGTTGCCCCCCTATCCCGTTCTAGGATAGCATTTACAGCAGTATCCCACTCGGTCAAGCTAGCCAACGCCCCGCCGGCTGCTCTCCTCGTTGCAAAATCCTCGGAATCAGCGAGCGCTAGTAAAATATGCATCCGATGACTAGCTTGCTTTCCACCATCTGCAAATTTTGCCACGCATTCCGGCGATTGCATAAGGTTGCAAACCAGCTCTACAGTGGCACGGGTGATGAGTTTGTTGTTTGAGAGAAACAGTTCTTCAATCTGTGGGAATGCGAGCCGGATGATAGGATTCCGGGCCGTGTCATCTGTAGAAGCAAGGTTCGTAAGTGCCAGGAGTGATTCGAAAACTGGAAGGTTGTCTCTGTGTTCCGTAGTCTGATCGTCGGTGAGAAGAAGGAGAAGAGGGCGGATTGCGGAGGTAAGGGGAAGGGGATTGGATCCCCCGAAGACGTGGGAGGGATTGGTGGAGATGAGGATACGTGCTAGCCCATGCGCTGTTGTCCTTCGTGCAGTGCTGACCTCGGATGGTAATACGGAGTATGCGTGCAGAAAAAGTTTGACACCTCCTTGTTGTGCAATTTGGCCTCTGAGTTTGGTGTTTTTGGAGAGCGAAAATACAATAGATACAACTAGAGATAGGGATGCTGTTGATCCATGCTGACTATGCGTGACGAGAATGGGAATGACACCAGCATCAAATACAGCTTGACAACGCTTGTTCACATGCTCGTCATCGTTCAACGGATCTGTTTTTGCAGAAGACTTGGACGCATTGGCATATGCTTTGAGTTGTGCCATACGCTTCTGCTCTTCTGTCATTGTGGGGAGGTATGTAGTCAAATTTACCAACAGACTGAGTGCACCATAGGTGGACGGCGATTTTGCAGGTGCCTCTTTCAATGCCTTAACCAGGTTCTGTAAAAATTCTTTGTCTGAAGCCAATTTTTCTTTCACTTTGGGCTGCAGAGAGGCATATGCTAAACCCTCTATAGAGTTTTGCCGCCCCGCATCCGTGGAGAGCATGGTCTTAAACATGTCTGAAAGCTCCTCGATACTGGTAGTAGCTGGTTGAATCCTTTCTTCTGGGCCAGCACTTGGTGCAGAAGGGATTGCCTTCAATCCTGAGGTCAGTCAGAATATTTGAAACAAATGACTATACAACTTTATAAAAAGAACATAGACCTACCTGAAGCTTAGCCAGAATAACTGCGGCAAGGTTTCTGACCATATCAGAATGGATTCGTTGTTGAATAGAGCCTTCTTCATGATCTTTCTTGGTGGGAATGTAGGCGACGATTTCCTCTAACCATTCCAAACAGTATTTTTGAATGGCTTCACGACATGCAGTGTTCATACATGCCACGTTCAGCATTTCCAGACAAGCTTGTTCAACCTTTTTGCTTTTCCATTTCCGTTTCATCAACGGTCCAAGGCCAACTATAAAGCCCTCGCTGAGAAAAAGCGTCCCTATAACATCAGGAACTATAGGAAATAAAGACGCTGCAACTGAAAATGCAACAATGAAATCGTCATATGTGGCTCTGGCAACTCGTGAATAGAAAAATGCAGATAGATACTCGACTCCAGAGTCCCCGGCGGCTTTCAGGTATGCAGAGATAGTCAAAGTGGCGTGACCCCGAACAATCTGGGACTGTCTCATGTCCAGGTATCCTAATATAGTCTCTATGGAATCGGTATCGACTAATTCATGGATGGGCTTATGTGGCTCCGGTGATCTGGTTTCTTCAGAGGAATCATCGGTGAAAAGTTTTGTAAGAGTGTTGAGGTCCCGGCAAGTCTCCTCGTCTTCCTGCCCTCCCTCCATCAACCGGGCTAGAAGTAGTAATGCTTGGTCCTCATAAGAAACATTTTCAGGTGGCGTATCTCTCATAAATCCAGGTTCTCCAGAGCCTACCTCCTCCTCACTGAAAGCAGTCTGTTTTGACATTTTAAAATAGTGGTGTGTTAATGGTAACACAACGATAGAGTAATGCCAAACCCCCAGGTTTGAAATTGATAAGAGGCTCCCTTGTCACGTGAGCAGGCGATTAAGCTATGGAGTTTAACAGGGGAGCTGGCGCAAGGCTGAACTCAAAAATCGTAGCCTGATGTGTAGGAGAAATCAACGAGAAGAATGACTTCAACGACATCTATCTTGAGCATAGAAGGAAAGATATAAATTACAAAACTTGAACTGGATCCTACCATTGTAGCAGCACCCTCTACCTTGGCACTGTTCTCTTCAAAAACCCATGCCTCACCCACCTAGATCACCAAGATGGACGGTGTAGATGGTACAGATCGCCATGAAGGCAAATCTGACGGTTCCTCCTCCTCCCTCTCAAACCAAGCCCCAACCTAACCAACTCCAGGACCAACACCCTCTCTCCTCGTGATAATTCTCGACACAAACCCCCACGCTTGGGCGCTTCTCTCCCCAACCTTGCCCCTCTCAAAAGCGATCGCAAACATCCTCGTTTTCATTAACGCCCACCTTGCCGTGAACAATGCCAACCAAGTTGCCGTTCTCGCTTCCCACAGCCAACGCGCCGTCTGGCTATATCCCCAGCCGCCTTCTCAAGGTGAAGATACCGTTATGGAAGAAGGAGAGGAAGCTAGCAATCTCTCTAACGCCAACAAATACCGTCCTTTTGCACTCATAGAAAATAGCCTCCTCGAATCATTAAGGAAATTGATATCAAGTACGACAGAAACGGATATCGCTACGACGACAACCACGCAAATGGCTGGTGCGCTCACGATGGCGTTATCATATATAAATAAAGCAACTATAAACTTCCTTGATACTGGCTCCGCTGCACAACCCGCTCCCGCTACTCTCGATACATCAGATACACCCGTCGGGCTCCAAAGTCGGATTCTCGTCGTTTCAGTGTCAGGGGACTTGGCACACCAATATATTCCTATCATGAACAGCACTTTTGCAGCCCAGAGATTAAGGGTGCCTATCGATATTTTGAAGTTAGCGGGAGACACGGTCTTTCTCCAACAAGCCGCGTTCACTACAAAGGCTATATATTTACAGTTAGCGAACTTACAAGGAGTTCTTCAATATCTTATGATGGCCTTCCTACCCGACCAATTAGCCCGGAAACATTTAGTGGTTCCCACCCAGGAAGTAGTGGATTTTAGAGCTGCATGTTTTTGTCACCGGAGAGTAGTGGACGTAGGTTTTGTGTGCAGTATATGTTTGAGCAGTACGTTCAACCATCCTCTGTGTATTTTTGAAGCTCAAATATGAAGGCTTGCTGACTTGATTGCAGTATTCTGCACGCCACCAGAAGGTGCTATCTGTTTAACCTGCGGAACCCAGCTAGCACTCGGAGATTATGGTGCGAAGCCAGCGGTTATTCCTAGAAAAAAGAAGAAGAAGAAGAAAGCTTTGGATACTGGGAGTGGAAGAGGTACTCCTATTCCTGAAAACTCATAGATGATATCTAGGCCATGGGTACCATACAAAAATATTAAAAAAAACCCATAACCATAACTACAACTACAAAAATTCATTCTAAATTACCTGCCACAATTGCAATTAATAGCAACGGTTATAACTTTAATCTCACCATGACAATAGGCAGACTCAACATTAGTAGGTCAGTAGAAGCATCGCAACACAGCTATCACTGCATAACAACTCAAACGGCGAAAGGATGGTGCATGCAATCTATATTCTAAACAGCAAAGCATGCCATATGAAAGCCATCCCGTGCTGCAAGTCATCTATGTCCACGAAACCCTTCAGAGATTTTGAAGAGTCGCCCCAAGTCCTATTTATGCCATGCAAACTCCATCGCAAAACCATTCTATGTATCGATTTGGGTATCAGCGTGCCGTCGTAAGTATCATGATATCTCAGTAACTCCCCCATGGCCAACCTCATAGTACAAACAAAAATTAAGAAATTGCCTGGAGATTCTAGCAACCAGGCGAAGTTATGAACACGCCAATTCCAAGCGATCGCCTAGGGTAGGTCGACTCTAATCTTACGACCACCTTGGACGACACTGCCATGTTCACCAATACGTGACATAACACACTTTGGCTCTTTCTCATTCGATCCCATAGAAGCGATGGCAAAGGAGTCGGTGTTATGAGCGAAATGTAAAAAGTATCCGTATGGCGTCTTCTTCACGGCCATTACACCGATAGCGCCTGCAGAGTTGCTTCCGCTAACACCCGGATGGCCCATAAAGTCCGCTTGGACGAAGGATACCAGAGCTTCTTCCTCGGTTGCTGGGCTGTTGGCCCCACCTCTTTCTCGTTTGGTGTTATGGTACAATCGTTCTGCACATTTCTGAGACGCCATCGTTGTAGCCATATGCTCACCGGTGCCACTGGTAACTGCCGCAACACATACAGAATCCTCATCCCTATCATCAGCAGGGATTACAGCTGAGCCAACACCGACAAGGGCTGCGGGTCCGACACGACCACGATGCTTCATACCGATCCCACCGGAAGATGATCCTGCTGCGATATGGCCATACATATCTATGGCAATAGCACCAACGGTGTCCGTAATGAAATCATCATCAGTTGCTTGAAAAGGCACATCCTTGGTTGGTGACTCTGCTGTTCCTTCTTGGACGAATGCAAGTGGTGCAGGTATGGCTGTATCCGCATCCGATTCTGAGCCAAAGTTTGGAGAAGTTGGTCCATCACTGCTGCTGGGCCGTCCTCTTCCTAATAGTGGTGACCCAAATGCCATACCCTCTGCAGGGTCTTGTACATGAAAGTCATTGACGTCTGTTTCCGAGGGAACTAGAAGTGAACGCACTCTACCAAGGCCATCAGTGTTATCTTTACCACTTCCGTGACGTGAGCGCTTCGATGGAGACTCGGTTGAAGAACGAGCTATGGAATGGCTAGGAGAAGCGAGAGACTGGTACGGCCTGTTGAACAACTCACCCGAGGGACTTGCAGACCTTCGGTGGTTCAATACTGGTAATGGAGATGGCGGTGAAGGAGAATCTGGCTGGCCCTCATTCCACGTGCCATTCATAAGAGCATTGGCATGATCTCGACGCTGCTTGCTTTGCATCAACCTATCATATTCATAGTCCATAAGCTCATCTTCACTCGCAGCCCTTGAGTTACGTGGAGATAGCCTATCTCCTTCGGCACGTCGTAGATCCTCTTTCCATCGAATATATCGATCTCGAGCATTCTTAGAGACCAGGACTTCGTACGAAACAACTGGGATTCCCTGCTCACGAGCAAAGTCCGTAGCACCTTGTCCAACAAGAAGGTTTGGTGGTACTCTGCGGAGCGATAGTGGTTTGTTGGACATGTCAAGAATTGATCTAGCAAGATTGATGGGGTTCTTAATCTCTACAGTAGTTTAGCACAGTGAATATGTGAAATGGAGAATGAGAAAACATACGCGCAGTTGCTCCACATGCTCCACTACGTCCGAGATAGTCAACTACAGTCGCATCGCATTCAACTATGCCATCTATAGACAGGTTACTACCAAATCCAGCGTTTGTGATTTCCTTGTCCTCTAGGACTTTGATAGCAGCTTCAACTGCATCAACAGCCGTGCCGCCATTCCGCAAGATGCGCATTGCCATCTTAGCTGCACTAAATAAGTGTTAGTCTGTCTTTTGCTATAACTGGACCGGGTTACCAACTCGTTGCAAGCACCTAGGTGTATGTGCTCATTAGTGGTGCTGTGGTAGCCTGCGCCAGCATGGACAAATATTGCGGACACATATGGGCCTGTCTGTGGTTTAGCAATCCGCCTTTCATTAGACCCATCCATAGTAGGGCTAAATCGACCCAGGATCGAGTCAGCAGAAATGTTTAGGTCTAATCGAGGAGGAACCGTTTCTGAGGCGTAGTAAGGGTTGTTTGCCTGAGCACCTCGCTGTTGTAACCTTCTAAGAAGAGTTGGAATACGGCGAAGCTTTTGGCGAGTATTGCTGAGTTTATCAGAGGTTTTGGAATGGTGAACCGGGAGACTCAAGTCCTGCATAGAGAACTACAGGAAGATGGCGCCTAGCCGAATTCTGTCTAGACCGTCTGTCACAATTCACCTGCTAAAAGCGGGTCAAATTGAATAAGGCGAGAACGGAGGTTTTATAATGGTGACCTTGAAGGAGATGACTATTTATAGGTCACGTACTTAGGCGTGTTTCGTGGAGTTTGTGGGTTGTAGAAACTATAATTTGTGAGTAGGAGAGCCAATTTAAGACGCAATCCCAAATTATTGACGTTGAGGACTGGCGTCTGCTAAGGTATGAAGTATTTCACAAGAACTACAAAAATATTAGCAACGATTGGAAATGCAATTGCAGGCTGTCAAGGACAGAGAAATGACAGTCAGACTTTTAGGATTTCACTAACAACCACAATCACACCTGATTATGTATCAGATATTTCGAGAGAGAAAAGAAGTGAATATGTATGTTCGGTTATAGGAAGCAAGCCGAAGAGAGTCGATAACGAGATCGGAAAACGAGTGTATGCAGAAGCAGAAGTTTAAGGGTAAAGGATATGCTCCCTGATGCTGACGGAAAAGAATGTGTGGTAGTGGTGACTTGGAGAATGGGATGGGTAAGTGAATTAAATAGGAAGGGAGTGTGTAGTGTATCTGTGAAAGCAGCGTCGTGGTGGTGAGATCTAGATTGGAAGTGGAAAGGGAGGTGAAAGAAGCAAGCGCTTTGAACGAGATGAAGTCTGGAACTGAAAATGAGGAAGTCACTGACCCAGTTCATCCTATCGTGACTTACCAGGGACTATAGCCATGTCTTATTTTCTATTGCAAATGAGATCTCTCAAGCCGCTATGAGAGGACATGCATATATACTAGCTTCCAACAGATTAAATAGATTTACAAATACCGCCTTTATTGTAGCTGGAGACAGAACAACGACAAGTAAGTAGTTGTTTTGAATATCACGTGCTCGCTTCTTGACCCCACCAGGCGATTGTGGAGCCTCGTCATCTTGAAGCCCGCTCAGGTCGGGATCAACTCAACTGTAGTGCTAGGCGACAGCAACATACCCAGCTCGTCCCATACTTCTTTAGACCTCACATCTACTTGTCGCATACTGAGG
>Ga0247734_1002470_pt1 | contig 12125 bp, 8 predicted proteins | sample UWRJL103311B2_FD_180933 | JGI IMG/M metagenome (GOLD analysis project Ga0247734, IMG submission 180933) | Plant litter microbial communities from Arlington Agricultural Research Station in Wisconsin, United States - UWRJ-L103-311B-2 | ecosystem: Environmental > Terrestrial > Plant litter >... | reverse complement strand
GTCAGCGACGCTACAACCGCGATCACGACCCCACACAGCGCGCCGACCGAAAGCACCAGGAACGCGCCCAGCAATCCGCCGCTCCGCTGCCCCGCGTAAGTCACGACCACTGGCGAAAGGAACTGGCCCAGCGCGAAGGCGGATTGCCAGAAGCCGGTGCCGCGCCCGCGCACTTCGAACGAGAGGATCGACATCGACCACACCAGCAGCGTGGGCAACAGCAGGCCCGCGCCCACCTGGTTGACGAAGCAGCCCGCCAGGAACCCCGGCACCGATCCCGCCCGCGCCATCAGCAGGAAGCCCAGCGCCAATAGCGCAAATTCGATCAGCAGCAGTCGTCCCACCGCCACGCGCGTCCCGATCCGCGAGTAGATCAAGGTACCCAGCGGCACGCCGATCGAGGCGATCGAGGTGAGGAACCCGCGCTCGGCCGGGCTGGTCAGGCCCAGTTCGGCAAGCCCGCTCGGCGCCTGGATCTGGACGGTGTAGAAGAAGATCGAACCGTAGACCGTGATCGCGCAGATCAGCGCCATCCGCGCCCATGGAAAGCCCTTCCACGACAGTGTGTGCGGGCCATCCTCGGCGCCGCGATCCGGGCCCGCGCGCTCGGGCTGTTCCTGCGACGGCTCCCACGTGAACTTCCAGACCAGCGCGAACATCGCCAGCGCCGATGCGTAAGCCCAGAACGGCGTGCGCCAGCCGCTTTCGCCAAGGATGCCGCCGAGGTTGAAGAACAGCAGCGCCGACATCGAAGCGAAGGCGGTCTGCGCGGCGAGCCATCTGTCGCGCGAGGCGCCCTTGTAGTAGTCGCCGATCATCGTCGTCGACAGCACGTAGACCAGCGCCTCGGCAATGCCAACGCCGACGCGCGACAACAGGATAAGGTTGAGATCGCTGAGGAATACCGGCGCCACGCCAACGGCGGCATAGAGCACGAACGAGAACAGCAGCAGCCGCCGGCGGCCGAAATAGTCCCCCAGCATCCCCGCCACCGGGCACAGCAGCGCGACGCACAGCGAGGGCACCGTCAGGATCATCGGCACCCAGTATTCGTGGTCGGGCACCGTGGAGAACTGCGCCATGAGATCGGGCACGATCGGCGCGAGCAGCACGATCGCCATCGTCGTCAGCGTGATCGGCAGCAGCAGCGAGATGCCGGTGATCGGCGAGACGGACCTGGCCGCGCTCATCGCCGCCGCTTCCACAATGTGCCGAATGAAATGGCCATGCCGGTCCTCGATCCCCGTGATTATGATTGCCCGCACTTTCGCGCCAGGTGGCTGGCGCTGTCCAATCGAAACGGCAAAGCGATGCCTATCCATATTTCGGGTTGGCAAGAACGGCGGGTCATTGGGGCTGCAAGTGCTCGGCCATGAAATCGATGAACACCCGCAGCTTGGGCGTGATCTGCCGGCTGGCGGGCCACAGCACATTGAACTGGTCCCACTCGGTGACGAAAGGCGCGAGGATCGGCACGAGACGGCCCTCGGCGATTTCGCGGTGGACCGCGAAGGGCGGCAGGCAGGCGATGCCCATCCCTTCGACCGCAAGGTGGATCAGCGGGTCGACGGCGGTGGCGCTCATCCGTTCGGGCAGCACGATCTTGCGCCCCGACTCCGCCCGCACCAGCGGCCAGGCGCGCAGCTTGCCGGTGGAGGGCGAGCGCTGGTGGAGGCAGTGATGCTGCACAAGATCGTCGGGCGAAAGCGGCGTGCCGTGCCGCTCCAGATACGCGGGCGAAGCGACAATCCTAAGCTGGAAGCGCCCGACGTTGCGGCTCATCAACCGGCTGTCGGACGGTTGCCCGGTCCGCACGACCGCGTCGAAGCCCTCCTCCACCACGTCGACCAGCCGGTCGGTGAAGTCGAGGTCGACTTGCACTTCGGGCCAGGCGCGCATGAAACCGGCGAGCACCGGCGTCAGCAACATGCCCACCAGCGGCAGGCTGACACGCAGGCGGCCTCGCGGCGTGCGGTTCGCGCGCGCCAGTTCGGCCTCGGCCGCGTCGACCTCGTCGAAGATGCGGCGACAGCGTTCGAGGAACAGCCGTCCTTCCTCGGTCAGCGTCATGTTGCGGGTGTTGCGATGGAACAGTCGCACGTCGAGTCGCTGCTCCAGACGCACCACCGCCTTGCCCACCGCCGAACCCGACAGGCCGAGCTGGCGGCCCGCCGCCACGAAGCTGCCGGTCTCGGCGGATTGCACGAAAGCCTCGAAGGCGGTCAATCGGTCCATGCATCGGCGATAGCGGAATAGTCTTCCCTAGTCATCGGAACACAAGATGGATTTTCCCGTATCGGCGTTGGCCTATCCTGCACGCATCGCAATGCAGGAACCCATCGATGTCCCCCACCTTCACCGCCGCACCGCAAGCCACCACGTTCATCGTCAACGTCATCCACGCCCATCCCGGCAAGCAGGACGAGGCCTTCGCGATCATCCAGGACGTCGTCCATTACGTGGCGGAGCGGCAGCCCGGCTTCCTGTGGAGCAACCTCGCCAAGAGCACCGACGGCCTGACCGTGGTGAACATCGAGGCGATCGCCGATGCCGGCAACGTCGGCACGTTCTTCGCCGACCCCGTGTTCAAGGCGAAGTTCGCCCTGCTGGATACCGTCTCCTCCAGCGAGTTCCATACGTACACGGTGGGCGATCTGGTCCTGCCGAAAGTGCCGTCGTGAATGGCAGGAGCGACCGGCTGCCACTTGCCGGGCTCTGCGCGCTGGCGGTAGCGGGTTTCGTCACGATCCTGACCGAAGCGCTGCCGGCCGGCCTGCTCCCGCAGATCGGCGCGGCGCTGGGGATCAGCCAGGCGGCGGCGGGGCAGTGGGTCAGCATCTATGCCCTCGGCTCTCTGGTCGCGGCGATCCCGTTGACGGCGGCGACGCGAAGCCGGCGGCGGCGGCCGCTGCTGCTGGGCGCCATCGCCGGCTTCGCGGTAGCCAACCTCGTCACGGCGCTGACGGCGAGCTTTGCAATCGCGCTGGTCGCGCGGTTCCTCGCCGGAGTATCCGCCGGGCTATTGTGGGCCCTGCTCGCCGGATATGCCGCGCGCATGGCCCCGCCCGCGCTCGCCGGCCGAGCGATGGCGATCGCGATGGCGGGCACGCCGGTGGCGCTGTCGATCGGCATTCCCGCCGGCACGTCCCTGGGCATCCTTGCCGGATGGCGGCTGACGTTCGGGTTGCTCAGCACGATCGCGCTGGTGCTGATCGGCTGGATCCTAGTGGCGGTGCCGGACTTTCCCGGCGAGACCCGATCCGATCGGCCGACGCTGCGGCAGGTGTTCAGCATTCCGGGAGTACGGCCGGTGCTGGCCGTGACGCTGTGCTTCGTACTCGCGCACAACGTACTCTACACGTACATAGCGCCGCTGCTGGATACGTTCGGCCTCGTCGGCCGAACCGACCGCGTGCTTTTGGCTTTCGGCTTCGCCGCACTTGTGAGCATCGGGCTGACCGGCGCGTTGGTAGACCGCTGGCTGCGCCCCCTGATCGTCGCCAGCATCGCCCTGTTCCTTGCCTCGACGGTGGCCCTCGTCTTCGCAGCGCAAAGCCCGGTCGCGGTCTACGGCGCTGCGATGGTCTGGGGCTTGGCTTTCGGTGGGGCGGCGACGCTGTTCCAAACTGCATCGGCCCGCGCAGCGGGCGCATCCGCCGACGTTGCGCAAGCGATGATCGTCACCGCCTGGAACATTGCCATCGGCGGCGGCGCCATGGCCGGGGCGATCATCCTCGAAACCGTGGGCGCGGACGGATTGCCGTGGGCGGGCGCGGCGCTGCTGGTCATCGCGATATTGACGATCAAGCGCGCTTCGCCGAAGAACGCCGGGGCATGAAGTGAAGCCAAAGCGCGTTTCGATCGTTCAGGGTGGATGGCGTATCGAATGCCGACCGCCCTTACGGAGAATCGCGCTTTGGCTTCGCCTGAACACGCCCCCCTCGCTTTCATCTCGACGGGTATCCGTGGCCTCGATGACGTCCTGTCCGGCGGGTTGACGCCCGAACGCCTCTATCTGGTGGAAGGCACGCCCGGCACCGGCAAGACCACGCTTGGCCTGGGCTTCGCGCTCGAAGGCGCAGCGCGGGGCGAAAGTGCCCTGTACGTGACGCTCGCGGAAACCGAGGTCGAGCTACGCTCGGTCGCGCAGAGCCACGGCTGGCGGCTCGACGGGATCGAGATCGCCGAAATGGTCCCCGCCGACAGCTTCGGCGCCGATCAGGAACAGACGCTGCTGCATCCCAGCGAAGTCGAACTGGGCGAAACCCTGCGCCTGGTCATGGCGAAGATCGACGAGGTCCGCCCTTCGCGCGTGGTGATCGACAGCTTGTCCGAATTGCGGCTGCTGGCGCAATCGCCGGTGCGCTATCGCCGCCAGATTCTGGCACTCAAGCACTTCTTCTCGACCCGGCAGTGCACCGTGCTGATGCTCGACGACCAGAGCGCGTCGGACGGGGACATGCAGTTGCACAGCATCTGCCACGGCGTCGTCGCGCTGGAACAGACGCTGTCGGGCTTCGGTGCGCAGCGACGGCGGCTGCATGTCGTCAAGATGCGCGGCGTGCGCTATCGTGGCGGCTATCACGACTTCGAGATCGAACCCGGCGGGCTTTGCGTCTATCCGCGCCTCGTGGCGGCGGAACACGCCGGCGATTACGACGACACCTTGCGGCCCACCGGATCGGCCGGGCTGGACGCGCTGCTGGGCGGTGGGCTCGCGCCCGGCACCGCCGCGCTGCTTTCGGGGCCGGCCGGCGTCGGCAAGACCACGGCTTGCGTCCAGGCCGCCGTCGCTGCGCTCAAGCGGGGCGACAAGGTGGCCTATTTCCTGTTCGACGAACGGCAGCCCACGCTCCTGAAGCGTTCCGCGGCATTGGGCATGGACATCCAAGGGTACGTCTCGACCGGGCAGCTCACCTTGCGGGCGATCGACCCGGCAGAGCTTTCGCCCGGCGAGTTCACGGGCGCTTTGCGCGCCGCGGTGGAGGACGAGGGCGTGTCCTTCGTCGTGATAGACAGCCTCAACGCCTATCTGCAGGCGATGCCGGGGGAGCAGTTCCTCATCCTCCAGATGCACGAGATGCTGACCTACCTGGGCCAGAAGGGCGTCACCTCGCTGCTGATCCTGGGCATGCACGGCGTGATGGGCGACATCCGCGCCGACGTCGACCTGAGCTATCTGGCCGATACCGTGCTGCACTTGCGCTACTTCGAAGCGGGCGGCGAGATCCGCCAGGCGATCTCGGTGATAAAGACCCGCACTTCGCGCCACGAACGCACGATCCGCGAATTTCGGATCGACGATCATGGCCTGCAGGTCGGCGAGCCCCTGCGCGGCTTCCAGGGCGTGCTGAGCGGCGTTCCCACTTTCACCGGCAAGGCCGATACGCTGATGCCATCCCCGTCGGCCCCCCTGGCCCCAATCCAGAGTCCGGTCTCGACCTGATCGTGGAACATCGCGTCCTTATCCTGGCGCCGCGGGGACGCGATGCCGCCATCGCTCTCCAACTGATCGAGAAGAACGATCTAGCGGGCGAGATATGCACCGACCTTGCAGGCTTGGTAGCCGCGCTGTCGCAAGGAGCGGGCACGGTCCTGATAACCGAGGAAGCGCTGGCCGCTTCGGATACCAGCGCGCTCACGCAGTGGATCGAGCGCCAGCCCACGTGGTCCGACATGCCGTTCGTCGTCCTGGCCAACGGCATGTCCTCGCCGCGCTCGGCCCACGCGCTGCAGCGGTTGAGCGCGCTGGGCAACACCGTGCTGCTCGAACGCCCGCTCCATGCCGAAGCGATGGTCGGCGCCTTGCGCTCGGCACTCAAGGCGAGGCGCCGGCAGTATGAAGTGCGCGGATCGGCCGCTGCCCTGGAGCAGGCGGTAAAGGAGCGCACCGCCGATCTCGAACGCGCCCGCCGCGACCTCGAACTGGCGCTCGACGCCGCTGCGATGGGCCGCTGGGACATCGACCTGCAGACCGGGACGATCCAGCGCACCCTGAGGCACGACCAGATATTGGGCTATCCCCGGCTGCAGCCGACCTGGAGCATCCAGGCGTTCCTCGAGCACGTGAATCCGGTGGATCACCCGCGCCTCAAGGCGCATTTCGCCGGCGCGCGCGTTTCCGGCTCGCTGGAATTCGAATGCCTCGTCAACGCCGCCAACGGCACCGAACGGTGGGTCGCGATCAAGGGGCAGGTGCAGTTCGACGCCGCGGGCCAGCCCATTCGCGTGACCGGCGTGATCTCCGACATTACCGACCGCAAGGAAGCCGACGCGCAATTGGCGCAGATCCACAAGATGGACGCGATCGGCCAGCTCACCGGCGGCGTCGCGCACGATTTCAACAACCTGCTGACCCCGATCGTCGGCAGCCTCGATCTGCTGCGTCGCCGCCATGCCGATGACGAGAAGACACAGAAGCTGGCGACAGCCGGGCTTCAGGCGGCCGAGCGCGCCTCCACCCTCACCCACCGCCTGCTCGCGTTCGCGCGGCGCCAGGCGCTGCAGCCCCGTGCGGTGGACATCGGCGCGCTGGTCGAAGGACTGGTCGACCTCATCCGCCGCTCGCTCGGGCCATCGGTGGAAATCGTGCTCGACATCGCGCCGGGGCTTCCCGCAGCTCGCGTCGATCCCAACCAGCTCGAACTGGCGCTGCTGAACCTGGCGATCAACGCGCGCGACGCCATGCCCGGCGGCGGCACCCTGACCCTGAGCGCCGGGCTATCGCTGGTGAGCGAGCACGACCGGCTCGAGCTGGAACCGGGCCGCTACATCCGCCTGACCGCGGCGGACGACGGCATCGGCATGGATCGCCCCACCCTCGCCCGCGCGATCGAGCCGTTCTTCTCGACCAAAGGCGTCGGCAAGGGCACCGGGCTTGGCCTGTCGATGGTCCACGGGCTGGCGGCGCAATCGGAAGGCAAGCTGCACATCGACAGCGCTCCCGGCGCCGGCACCAGGATCACCTTGTGGCTGCCGACCACCAGCGAGGCCGTCGCCGAGGCCGAGCCCGACAAGCAGGAACCGATCGCGGCGGACGGGCCCGCCGTGATCGGCCTCGTCGATGACGAGGAGATCGTCCGCGTGGCGACCTCGGACATGCTGCGCGAATTGGGCTACACCGTGATCGAATTCGTCTCCGCCATCGACGTTCTGGCGGCGATGCGTAGCGGGATCGAAATCGACGCGCTCGTCACCGACTATCTCATGCCGAACATGACCGGCGCGCAGTTGATCCGCGAAATGCGCGCGGGCGGCCGCGACGTGCCGACCCTGCTCGTCACTGGCTACGCCGCCGCGGGCGAAGACGTACCCGACGACATCGCCAGGCTCGCCAAGCCTTTCCTGCAGGCCGACATCGCCGCGCGGCTGCACGCCCTTCTCAGTCCGGCCAAAGCCGCGCGCAGCGACGCCTGACGGGGCGCCGCCCGCGCGTTCAGCTCAGTGCGCGAGCATGCCCGCGTCGACCAGATGCTCGGCCCCGGTGATGTACGAGGATTCGTCCGAGGCGAGGAACAGCACGAGGTTGGACACTTCCTTGGGATCGGCAATCCGGCCCAGCGGGATCTGGGCCAGCGCCTCGCCGCCCACTTCGTCGGTCGCCTCGACCATCATAGGCGTCTGGATGAAGCCGGGATGGACCGAATTGACGCGGATGTTGTTCTTGCCGAACTCCACCGCGGTCGCCTTGGTCATACCGCGCACCGCAAACTTGCTGGCGACGTAGGCCAGGCTGGGGAAGCCGTAGTTGGCGGCCATGCCGGCGATCGACGAGATGTTGACGATCGACCCGCCGCCGCGCTCCAGCATCGCCGGGACGACCGACTTCATGCCCAGGAACACCGAGTGCTGGTTCACCGCGCAGACGAGGTGGTAATCTTCCTCGGTCAGGTCCTTGGTATCGGCCAGCGGGCCCAGAATTCCGGCGTTGTTGACGAGGATGTCGATGCCGCCGAACGCCTGTTTCGCCGCCTCGATCACCTTCGGCCATTCGGCCAGCTTGGTGACGTCCTGTTTGACGAACAGCGCATCGTCGCCGATCTCGTCGGCCAGCGCCTGGCCCGCCGCTTCGTTGAGGTCGGTCAGGACGACCTTGGCGCCCTGCTCGGCGAACAGGCGCGCGTGCGAGGCACCCATGCCCCTGCCCGCGCCGGTGATGATCGCCACTTTACCTGCGAGTCGTGCCATTCGGCTTCTCCCATATGATTTCGCGTTAGGTATAGCCTATCAATGATTTGGCAAACGGCTGTTTGTCAAGCGTTGCGATGCTCCCGACGGGTTACCGTCGTGTAAAGCCAAAACCGTACTCACCCTCGGTTTTCCTTGAAGAACAGCGGTTCTTGGCCAACAAGTTGCGGAAATCCCCGCTATCGTAACCGGACGTCAAATTTCTGCTTGACCGCAGACTAATGACTATTAGTTTAGACGACAGATTACAGGAACCCGACAAGGGTCCGAATTGGGGAGACGATGCAATGAAGTTCCGTTTCGGCGCGACATCGACGATGGCAATGACTGCGGCTCTCATGGCGGCACCAGCCTATGCACAACAAAGCACTGCGGATTCAGAAGATGCAACTGCGAAAGGTGGCATAAGCAAGCCGCAAGTCGAAGAAATCGTCGTAACCGCACAGCGTCGCGAACAGTCGCTGTCGAAGGTTCCGGTCGCCGTTTCGGCATTCAATGCAGAGGTTCTGCAGGACCGCAACGTCAACAGCGAGCAGGATCTTGCATCGCTCGTCCCCGGTCTCATCGTGAAGAGCGGGCAGAACTCGAACCAGCTCAGCTTCACCTTGCGTGGCCAGACGCTCGATCCGTTCTCCGGTTCCAGCCCGGCTGTGCTAACCTACATTAACGATGCGCCGATGACCGAAGGCAATACTTCGACGGCATTCTTCGACTTCAGTTCGGTCCAGGTCCTCAAGGGACCACAGGGCACTCTGTTCGGGCGCAATGCCACCGGCGGCGCGGTGCTGTACGAGACGACCAAGCCGGGCGACGTCTACGGCGGGTTCATCACGGTAAAGGGCGGACAGCGCAATTACATCCAAGTCCAGGGTGCGGTAGACCTGCCGATCTCCGACGTATTCAAGCTACGTGTCGCCGGTGACTACAACAAGCAGGACGGATATATCAAGAACATCAACACCGGCAGCACGCTGGGCGATACCGATGCCAAGTCGGGCCGCGTCACGTTGGTGATCGAACCGTCGACCGGGTTCAAGATGACTACGGTTGCGCAATATAGCGACTTCGGCGGCAGCGAAGGCGCGGGTGGGCTCTATTCGTACCATGCCTGCGGCGAGACCAACAACGGCTACACGCTCACCTCGACGCTCGATTGCGTCTATGGCGCGAACAGCCCCTTCGCGCCCACGCTGGGCGACGGACCGCGCGGTGACGGCACTTGGCCGGGCGCGGTCGCGGGCTATCTCGCCTGGCAGCAGGCCAATCCCTACAAGGTCTGGCTGAGCTACGACCTGCCGCACAAGGCGCATACCGCCTTCGTCACCAACACCACCGAAATGGAACTGAGCGACGACATCAACCTGAAGAACATCTTCAGCTATGCCGATGCATTCGCGCGCACGCCGGGCATCCTGACCGGGTCGCCGTTCGGATCGCTCAACCTCTACAACCGCAGCGGCTTGGGCAACGGGCCTCCGGGCGGCGAAGAGTTTTCGACCAAGCGCTTGTCGAACGAACTGCAGTTGCAGGGCAAGAGCGGCGCGCTGCAGTACATCGTCGGCGCTTATTACTCGTGGTCGCGCAAGAACGAATACATTCCCGTGATCGTCGGGTCCGAACTTGCGGCGCCCCTGGCCGACATCGCCTATAACTATACTGCGGACGACGAATCCAAGGCCCTGTTCGCGCAGCTGAGCTACGACCTGACCGACAAGCTGACGGTCACGGCCGGCGGCCGCTACACCTGGGAGCAGGTTCGGCTGCGCCAGCGTACGGGAAGCCTGTTCAACCTGACGGGCGACACCCCGCTCAAGCAGAAGGCGAACCTGCACGATCCCAGCTGGACATTCAACATCCAGTACCAGATCAATCCGCAGAACATGATCTACTTCGCTCAGCGCGGATCGTTCCGTGCCGGTGGCTTCAACGGCGCCGTCGTGCCGTACAACAACACCAACTTCTTCGACAACGAGAACACCTACGACTTCGAACTAGGCTACAAGTTCAACGGCTATCTGGGTGATGTGCCTTCGCGCATCAACGTCGCCGCCTATCGCCAGATCGTGAAGCACGCGCAGCATTCGATCTATGCGCTGGTCAACGGAAACCCCGCCGCCTTTACGGTCAACGTACCTGAAAAACGCATCCAGGGCGTGGAGTTCGACGGCAACTTCAAGATCAGCAAGTGGCTCGAAGTGGGCTTCTCGGGCGCCTATACCGATGCCAAGTTCACCAAGAACGTCGTCGACCTGTCCGCTGCCACCGGCGTACCCGGCCTGACGATCCCCTTCGATACCTATACCGACGCGCCCAAGTGGGCGGGCTCGGTCTACGCCGAAGTCGGGCTGCCGGTCCCCGAAAAGGTCGGCGAGGTGAAGTTCCGCGCCGATGCCTTCGGGCAGAAGATGACGTACTTCTCGAACAACGAAGGCTCGATCACCCCGCGCACGCAATTGCCCGGTTACGTCACGGTAGACCTGCGTCTGAGCTGGAACGACGTAATGGGTAGCAACCTGACGGTCGCGGCCTATGCCAAGAACGTGTTCGACAAGCTCTACTACAATTCGGGCTACGTCGAAGGTGCCAGCGGCGGCTTCAATACCGCGATCTGGGGCGAACCGCAGACCTTCGGTGCGGAAGTGACCTACCGCTTCTGATGCGTCATACTACCACCCTGCCCGCCACGAGCGGGCAGGGTGAAACATAACGGGACGAGGACGCCACATGCGCGGTAGAGCAACGGTACTGGTCGAGAAGAACCGCTTGGAAACCTGGGAGCTGCCTATCGCGGACCCTCAGCCCGGCGGCGCGCTGGTCCGCACGGTGGTCGGCGGCGTATGCGGCAGCGACGTGCACATCGCTTCGGGCGAGGCGGGCGAGATGCCCTTTCCGATCATCCTGGGCCACGAAGGCGTCGGCCGCATCGAAAAGCTCGGCGCGGGCGTCGACAAGGATTACGCCGGCGTCGACGTGAAGGTGGGCGATCTGGTCGTGTGGTCGCCGATCCCGTTGTGCGGCCGGTGCTATTCGTGTTCGGTGCTGGGCCAGACGCCTTGCGAGAACACGCAGTATTTCGAGCACGCGAACAAGCCCAACTGGGGCAGCTACGCCGATTTCGCCTGGCTACCCAACGGCATGTCGTTCTACCGCCTGCCCGACCATGCCGACCCGCTCGCGGTCGCCGCGCTCGGCTGCGCTTTGCCGACGGTGCTGCGCGGGTTCGACCGTTGTGGACCGATCGCGCTGAACGACGCGGTGGTCGTGCAGGGCGCGGGGCCGGTGGGCCTGTCCGCCGTGCTGGTCGCCGCGCAGATGGGCGCGCGCTGCATCGTCGTGATCGACAAGGCCCCCGCCCGTCTCGCCGCGGCGATGAAGCTGGGCGCGACCGCGACGGTTTCGCTCGACCTGTCGCCCGAGGAACGCCGCCGCGCCGTCTACGACCTCACCGGGCCGACCGGGCCCGACGTCGTGGTCGAGGCTGCCGGCGTGCTCCAGGCCTTCCCCGAAGGCGTCGACCTGACCGGGCCGCACGGGCGTTACATCGTGCTGGGGCTGTGGGGCGCGATCGGCACGCAGCCGATCTCCCCGCGCGACCTGACGGTGAAGAACCTGACGATCGGCGGCGCAGCCTTCCCGGCGCCGCGCAATTATTACCACGCGATGCACCTGGCGGCGCGGCTGCAGGACAAGGTCCCGCTCGCGAGCCTCATCAGCCATCGCTTCTCGATCGCCGATGCCGGCAAGGCGCTGGAGGCGACCCGCACCGGCGTGGCCACCAAGGCCGTCATCGATCCGTCTCTCGCCTGAGGAACCGACCATGAGCACCGCACAGCTTGAAAAGCACCGCAGCACCGTTCCCGATCACGTCCCCGCCGACCTGGTCTACGACGTCGACATGTTCGCGCCCGATGGCATCGAGGAAGGCTTCCACGAAGCCT
>Ga0247734_1002469_pt1 | contig 12125 bp, 12 predicted proteins | sample UWRJL103311B2_FD_180933 | JGI IMG/M metagenome (GOLD analysis project Ga0247734, IMG submission 180933) | Plant litter microbial communities from Arlington Agricultural Research Station in Wisconsin, United States - UWRJ-L103-311B-2 | ecosystem: Environmental > Terrestrial > Plant litter >... | reverse complement strand
GAATGGCCGGCTCACTCATTCCACCGTTGACTGTATTGATAAAATCAATATTCATCAACATTTCCTGTGGTATTTTTAGTTTGCTCTCCATGGCAATCGTCTGTTTTAGGTTCTTATTTTAAACATAGATTTAAAATTTATGTGCCATAGAATTATTGTAAAGAAATTTAAGAAAGACACTAGGATACAAATTCTCATCAACTTATTGCAAATCAATTAATTAACTCTATTATAAACTCAATTTAGCAAAAAGTTTATTTTTGATTTATATTTTAGATGTCATAATTTCAGTTGAAAATATTGCCAAGGTGACAATATGTCTACAAAATCAGTAGATAATACCCTTAAATCCAGATTTACCTTTCATTATGTCCGAGATCACGATCTGGTGCTATTTCGTCGCGAACTCTTTGTTTCATTTCCTTAGGTTCCGGGAAATGGCCTTCCCGCTTGCGGTCCCAGAGAAGTTTTTCACCAATGTGGATGGTATACCTCCCCGCAATTGCTGACGGTATAAGTGTAACAGCGTGTAAATCTTCCGCAAATGTGGTAAGCAGTTCCTGAGCCATCCATGCAGAGCGTAATAGCCAGCCGCATTTCGGACAATATTCTATGGTTATAGTTGGTTTCATAATTAACAAATTTGCATTGGTTTTTGTCGTGGCCCCTCAGCCATTGGCATTTGAATGAGTACTTACAATTTTAAGTTTAAATCTGTAAATATTATTCTAAAAGAAAAAACCGTTGCGGATATCCACTACGGTTTTCGAACATAACCTAACCCTTTAATCTCAATGAAAGTCTTTGGAAGTCTTTCTTTACGCTTTACAAATGTAGCAGAGATCGTAATCAGTTATTAGCGTGAAAATCCCTGATTTTAAAAACAGGTAAAACCCAATTCTCACGTGGTAATTACCCCTGTTGTTGTAAGTAGAATTACGTGTTTTGAGTGAAGATTATTTTACAAGTCATTAATAATCAGACCTTTATATAAAAATACCGTTTAATCAATAAAATGCAGTTCCCTTGTCATTACTGCTTATTAAGCTTAATTTTAGCTTAACTATTTTCATTTAATCCTAAAACTTAATATTTCAAGCTATGCCTACGATTACAGAGGGAGGAAAACTTATAACTGCAATAGAAATGCAAGGATTAGTAGAACCACACCAAAGCAAAAAACGCGACCTTAAAATTCAGGAAGAAAACCATATTGATGCAGAATATTTCAGTTGCAAAACTTTTATGGAATTAATTAACCAACATGGAGATAGATGTGTCGGTTTTCGCGTATACTATGGTAATCGCCTCGAAGACCATACAAAATCCAAACTTGTTGTTGGAAAAGGAAAATCTACTTCAAGATTAGTAATTATACCAGTTGATATTGATGGAAAAGATATATTAACTGTAAATTCTACCGGCTCAACATCAAAATCGGCTCCTTTAATTGCAATGGCCGGAGGGCCAGTATGTCCTCCAATGTGTGGAAATTAATAGTTAATAAATAAAATGGGAGACATATATTTATCTTATTTTCACAAACAACCAATAGTGTGTTTTTCCATCATTATAACTTTAATTCCCTTAATACTAATTATTTATAAGAGTGCATATATCGATTCTGCCTTTTTACTACTTCTGATTTATTTAATAATAAAGTTAGTTATCGACAATTTAATGCTTTACTATGCTGCGATTAAAGTTAACACAGTATTTTATTTCAACATTAATGTACTAGTCCGGTACATTTTTTTAAGCGGAATGTTTTTTTGTAAACTTGAAACTTCACTTTACAGAAAAAGTGTTCTTTATTCAATGGGAATATTTACTGTATTTTGTATTTGTGATTTACTATATATTAATCCGGATCTTAAAAATTTACATAATCACAAGGCATTATTATATTCTACTACACTGGAGTGTTTATTAATGATTTTTTGGATTCTCCTTTATTTTTATGAAACTATACGCTCACTTAAAATTTCTAATTTACTATTATTTCCATTCTTTTGGGTTTGCTCGGGGCTGTTGCTATATTATTCAAGTTTTGTATTTATTGCCCCTGTTTTACACAATGCATTCAAATGGAATCATAGACTTGATATAGGATTTCTTTTATATGTCCCTTACATTTTTGAAATTGTTAGTATGATTTTGTTTAGCATCGGTATTGGGACTTTTTCAGCGCGCCATTATGCAAAATAATGAGGAATTAAAATGGGCATTACTCATAGCCACTCTGGCAATGCTTATGATGGCATTTTTTGTGATCTCTTTTGTGATGTATTATCAGAAAAGAAAATTCGAGGAAGAAAAAAAGCTCAATGACATTGAAAAAAATTATAGCCGGCTTTTGCTCGATACTGCCCTTAATTCCGAAGAAACTGAACGAAGGCGGATAGCTCAGGACCTACATGATGATATTGGCACTATGCTCTCTCTTACAAAGCTTAGTTTGAACCAATTAAGTAAAATAGTAGGTGATTCCGGAGAAAAAGAAGAGCAGATTATGCGGAAAGCACAGTCTCTGGTAGAAGAGACGATCCTACATGTAAGGCGCATTACGCGTGAACTTGTTCCGACTACACTTGAACGTTTCGGGCTTGCCGAGGCAATTGATGAATTTATTCACAAACTCGAAGAAGGGAATAATCTGATAGTTACTTTCCATCCCAGCACTGAAGAAATCCCAAGGCAAGGACAAAAAATTGAACTGACTCTTTACCGGATTATGCAGGAATTGGTTAATAATGCAATTAAACATGCAAACTGCTCTAAAATAGAAATAAGCCTGGAAGTGAATGATAAATTTATTGGCTTGCGGGTAACAGATAATGGTATTGGCTTTGATCCGGAACATATTAAAGAAAACAATCTGGCAGGTCTTGGTTTACTTGGTATAGAAAGCCGGCTTGCAATCGTCAATGGCACTGTACAATATAGTAAAGCCAGGAATAATGGTTCCAATGCATTTGCCCAGGTGCCCGTTGTGCCGGCAATAGACAGTAAACCGGAACCTTTGCATCCTTTTCGTCGTGAACGTGTGAATCTTTAAAATATATGGCAACCTTAAAACTAGGTATCGCTGATGATCATGAACTCTTCAGAAAGGGATTTATCTCTATGCTGAGTGGGATTCCTGATTTTGAATTTATACTGGAAGCTGCCAATGGACAAGAACTTCTGGATAAACTTCCTGCCAATACACCCGATATTGTATTTATGGATCTGCAAATGCCCGTAATGGATGGGATTCAGGCTACGGAAGCTGCATTTGAAAGGTTTCCCGACATAAAAGTAATTGTTGTGTCGATGTACAATGAAGACCGGTTTGTAATACACATGCTTGAAAAAGGAGTTCAGGGATATTTATTAAAAGATACCAGCCCTGATGAAGTAGAAAAAGCCATTCGCAGAGTAGCAGAAGAAGGTTTTTATTACAATGATTTTGTTTCCAAAGCTATGCACCGTAAAATGGTAAACCGGCAGCCTAACAAACATCCGTTTTTCCCAAATGCCTGTAACGTAGCACTTTCTCCAAGAGAACAAGAGGTTTTACAATTGATCTGCGATGGACTTTCTACATCTGAAATTAGTGACAAATTATTTATAAGTGTTCGTACAGTTGAAGGACATCGTCTGAGAGTTCTTGAAAAAACGGGTACAAAAACTACCGCAGCAGCCGTTGCTTTCGCGTATAAAAACCAATTGCTTTAATCATATTTAAGATTTCTCCCCCAGCCAGACCTTATTTTCTTTGCTGTTCTTTTAATATATGATGACTGGTTAGTACCATCAGGAAATTACTATGATTTTATAGTATCTTTCCCAAAGTTTACTACCCACTACAGCTATGAAAGTTCTTATTGTTTGCACAAATCATGACAGTTATCCAATCAAATCCGGTAAAACGGGTTTATGGTTAAGTGAGTTAACTCATTTTTATGATGTGATGGTAAAAAGAAGAGTTTTGGTTGATATTGTGAGCCCAACTGGCGGAAAAATCCCATTAGATGAAAGAAGTCTGGATCTAAAAGATGAAGTCAATCAAAAGTATTCAGAGGATGCTGACTTTCAGTTAAAAATCACAAATTCCTTAACTCCATCTCAAATTCACGCAAAGGATTATCGGCTGATCTATTTTGCCGGCGGCCACGGAGCCATGTGGGATCTTAGCGAAAATTCTGAATTGCAGGAAATTGCGAAAATAATTTATGAAAATAACGGGATGGTCACTGCGGTTTCCCATGGTGTATCCGCACTTTTAAACATAAAATTATCGGATGGATCATTATTAATAAAAGACAAATATTTGACCGGGTTTTCAAATATGGAAGAAACCCTGATGAGCTTTGTGAGTGAAGTTCCTTTTTATCTTGAAGATAAATTAAAAGAACAGGAAGCGCATTATACCAAATCAATGATTCCTTTCCTGGAATTTATAGAACTGGATGAAAGACTAATCACCGGTCAAAATCCAAATTCAGCAAGAAAAGTAGCTTCGAAAGCAATAGAGGAATTATTCGAGAAATAAGAAAAAAAGGAAGGAAAGCGGACGCCGCACGGGTTTCACGCAAAGGAAGAGAAGTTTAAAAGCAAAGAGCGCAAAGAAGGATTTATTTTCTCTCTGCGCTCTTTGCTTTTTTCTCCATTACTTCGCGTGAAATCCGCGCGGCGTCCGCTTTTTTTAAAACTTCAATTCCCCGAAAATAGATTTGAATGTTGGCAGGATAATATCTTTTTCAGAAACGATCGGATTTTCTACACCCCAATCAATTCCCAGGTCTTCATCATTCCAAAGTATTCCTGATTCAGCCTCTTTGTTGTAAACATTGGTACATTTATAACTAAATATAGAATCTTCCAGCGCCACGAATCCATGGGCAAAACCTTCAGGAACGTAGGCCATATTGTTCGTATCGCTTCTTAATTCAAACACTTCATGTTTTCCAAAAGACGGAGATTCAGGACGAATATCTACTGCTACGTCCAAAACCCTTCCGGATATTACTCTAACCAATTTACCCTGAGCATAAGGTGCTTTTTGAAAATGAAGGCCGCGTACTACTCCTTTTTTTGAAAAGGACTGATTATCCTGTACAAAATTGGTAGGAAGTCCATGTTGTTTAAATAATCCTTCATTATAAGATTCAAAAAACAGACCACGACTATCTTCAAAAATGCGTGGAAGAAGCTCAATTAAGCCATTGATTGATGTTTCCCGAATCTGCATAGGTGCTTGTTAATTATGTGTAAATTGGTAGTTATTGCTTTATCTGCTTACAAATTTATGAATCTATTGTCAGACGTTGTAATTTCGGCGCAATATTTTGAAAATCATGACTTATAAAACAATATTTGAACAAATTTCCCGAAAAAAATCCTATTTGTGTGTTGGCCTGGATACTGACATCCGTAAAATACCTGTTCATCTGTTAAAGGAAACTGATCCGGTTTTTGCATTTAACAAGCAAATTATTGATTCAACCATAGATTATTGTGTATCCTATAAACCTAATATTGCCTTTTACGAAGCGTTAGGTGCCAAAGGATGGGAAAGTCTACAGAAGACAATAGAGTATATACCTGATAGTCATTTTACAATTGCAGATGCCAAACGGGGAGACATAGGAAATACTTCAGGACTTTATGCCCGTACATTTTTTGATCCGGAATCGTCGGGATTAAATTTTGATGCGGTTACTGTTGCACCTTATATGGGCAGTGATTCTGTTATTCCTTTTTTGGAGTTCGAAAATAAGTGGGTCATTTTACTGGCACTTACTTCTAATTCCGGTGGTGCTGATTTTCAACGAATTGAATCGAACGGAACACCACTTTTTGAACAGGTTTTGATAAAATCACAGGAATGGGCAGGTCCTGATCGCATGATGTACGTGGTGGGTGCTACGCAGGCTCAGGATTTAGAACATATCCGCAGCATTGTTCCTGATCATTTTTTGTTGGTTCCGGGAGTTGGCGCACAAGGAGGAAACCTGGAAGAAGTCTCCAAATATGGCATGAATTCACATTGCGGTTTGCTGATCAACGCATCAAGAAGTATTATTTACGCTGGAAACGGTGTTGATTTTGCAAAAAAAGCAGAAGAGGAAGCCAAAAGTATGCAGCAGGAAATGGCAATTTACCTCGACAAATACTGCGTCTGAAATTAATATCTATTCAAAATTATCTTATTCTCAATTCATTAATCACTAATGCAACTTTCCGGAGAAAATAAATATACAATACAAGGCATCGATCCTACGCAACTGATTGAAAATTTTGGGAGTCCGCTGTATGTGTATGACGGCGCTACCATACGACGTAAGGTAAATGAACTTCAGCACGCATTTTCCAGCGTAAACCTGAAAATAAAATATGCATGTAAGTCCAATACAAATCTATCTGTTCTCCGTTTAATGCGGGAAATCGGGGTTGAACTGGATGTGGTTTCACCAGGTGAATTTGAGATGGGAAAGCTGGCAGGTTATGCCGGAAATCAGATCACGTTTACCCCCAGCGGTGTTCCGTTTTTTGAAGTGCAGGATGCAATAGAAGCCGGAGCCATTGTAAATGTAGATAGTATTCCATTGCTTGAATGGTTCGGCCAAACTTACGGAAATACAAAACCTTGTCTTATCAGGATTAAACCGAATGTGGCAGCTGGTGGAAATATCAAAATTATGACTGCGCATCCCGATTCTAAATTTGGGATTTCAGTTCTGTTATTAGATCAGATTTTAGAAGTTGTAAAAAAATATGACATCAAAATTATTGGGCTTCACCAGCATACCGGATCTGATATAAAAGATGCGGAGCCATTTTTACAGGTTGCAGATATATTATTTGAAGCGGCAAAACATTTTCCGGATCTTGAAATTATTGATTTGGGCGGCGGTTTCAAAGTTTCTTATCTTCCCGGAGATACGCTTACGGATATGGAATTACTCGGAAATCAGATTTCAACGCGTTTCAAAAACTTCTGTGCAGAATATGGCCGTGACTTACAGCTTTGGTTTGAGCCTGGGAAATTTCTGGTGAGTGAGTCAGGATATTTATTGGTTACAACAACCGTTGTAAAAGAAGATCCGGCACGTAATTTTGTTCATGTTGATTCCGGGTTAAATCATTTAATCCGGCCAATGATGTACGGTTCATATCATCATATTCTTAATGTTTCAAATCCGCAAGGAGAAGAAAAACCCTACAATGTGGTGGGATATATTTGTGAAACAGACACATTTGCCACAGACAGAAATTTGCCGGAAGTTCGTCAGGGAGACACACTTGCATTTTTGAACGCCGGAGCTTATGGCTTTACAATGAGCTCGAATTACAACGCACGTTTCCGGACCGCGGAAGTATTAGTGGATAATGGAACCGCGAAATTGGTAAGAAGACGCGAAACTTTGGAAGATTTGCTAAGAACTCAGCAAGACATATAGTTATTAGCCTCAAAAAATCTAGCCACGAATTACACGAAAAAAACACGAATCTATAATTTACATTCGTGTTTTTTTCGTGTAATTCGTGGCTAGACAATAAAACACCTTATCTGCTGGCAGTCAGTTTTTTAATCAAGTCAACTTCTGCCTGGCGGTATGGTTTTCCGTCTTTCTGGAATATATCATGAAACCATAATTTAGGTTCACTCGTATACGTTTTTTTCCAGCTGTCCCAAGGATAAATAGTCTGGGATTTGCCATTGACCAATCCCCAGTTAATCGCACCAACATTATACTTTTTAGCAACTGGTAAAGACCCTTCAAAGAAACTGTTATTCCCGCGTGACATATATTCCGTACAAATCATCGGACGGTCATACTGTTGTAATTGTTTAATACGCTTTTCAAATTCCTGCGCATCATTATAATTATGAAATGAAATCACATCCGATTCATCAATACTCACTTTTTCAATTGGTTTCAGCGTTTCATGCGACGTCCAGTCTCCAGCCCAGATTCCGGCAGTAAGTGGTTGCGATGGATTTACCGAACGCGCCCAGCCAAAAGCATCTTCCATTAAAGGCAATACATAATCTACTTTTTTAGGCAACTCAATTTTCCCATAAGAACTTTCATTAGTATTGTCAGGCTCGTTCCAGATATCCCATGCCAAAACGCGGTCATCATTAGCAAATGCTGCAATTGTGCCTTTTACGTATCGTTCCAAACGCGGGTACTGCGTACTGTCTTTTAATGCATTAAATCCCGGACTTTGCACCCAGCCAGAATTATGTACGCCGGGTTTAGGATCACGTTGTTTGCCTAATTTTGGAAACGGATCCCAGCAAGAATCAAACAGAACAAAAATTGGTTTGATTTTATGTTTGGAAGTAATATCAAGAAACACATCCAGTCTTTTCAAAAATCCGGCTGAATCCTGCTGATAAAGCAAATCATGCAAATACACACGCATGGTATTCATGCCAATGCCTGCTGCCCAGCCCAGTTCGCGGTTAATAGTAGCTGTGTCAAAAGATGCTTCCTGAAACATTTCTAACTGATTGATGGCAGTACTTGGCAAAAAATCTGCACCAACCAGCCAGCCTTGTTTCGCATACCAGTCTTTGGCTTGTTGTTTCGTCCAGATTTCCCTTGCAGCGGTTTGTTCAACTGCATTTTCTTCCTTTTTTTCTTCTGCTTTTTTTGAGCAGTTTTGGAAAGAAAGACAAATTAATAAAGCATAAGCTGCGGTTTTCAAAAACTTCATTGATTAAGAGTTTAAGTTAATTTATTCTTATTTTAATGCAAAGATCGAATTTCAGGAAGAGAGCACAAACATAAAAGCAAAGAAAGCGCAAAATAAACCCTTGCTGAGTTACACTGTCTGAACCATTATTTTCTTCTGACACTTGCTTTTTCTTTTACAAACCCATCTTTCAAATTCATGACAATGGATAAAGAACTACTCCCAAATCCCGGTGTATATTGCGCTCTCCCATAACTAACTTCAAATTTTTTAATGCGCAACCAGGCTCCAAACGAAAATCCGGCGAGTGCACCTCTGTCCGTTAATTTTAATTCCTGTCTACGTAAATGATCATAGCCAAGTAAAATCCTGAAATGAGAATGCATCATAATTTCTGCCCCCAGAGCCAAATGCCGGCCTAATTTTTCTGCTGCCCCCACTTTTTTTGGTGTTTTGTTTCCATTGGTATCATAAGTATAAAACAGGTTTGGATCATTATAAACCATGTCAAACTTATTCAAATGGTGCAAAGTAGCTGAAAAACGGATAGGCATATATTCAGGCTTGAAAGTGGTGCCAACACGAATATCTAATGGCAAAACCGGATCAGCAACTCCGGCGAAATTCTGTTTTAGAAAGCCAAGATTTTTAACCACAAATCCAATAGTCATGTCCTGACGCGGATGTTTGAAAAGACCTCCATAATCCATTGCCAGACCCCAAACGGTATAAGATTCAATAGAAGAAGCAACCAGTTTGGCAGTTGCTCCTAATGTGAATGCGCCAATTGTATGTCCATATCCGGCAGATAATCCGTAATCTGCCGCTCTGAATTCTCCGATCACATTTCCTATATCATCCGTTTCCTGCATGGTTCCATAGTTTAAGTACTGCAAACCCACAGCCCATGTCCCACCCGATTTTTTAAGATTTTTACTATAAGCAAGATTCACGAATTTCGTATCAGCCAGATAAGGCATCAGATTGACAGAAACATTATCAGATTTTGTAGAATCCAGTAATGCAGGATTTTGTAAAAATAATGCAGGATCATTTCCTGAAATTGTAAAATGATTGGTTCCGAGTGCAGTGCTTTTTGCCTGTGTGGGTAATTGTAAAAAGTCAAGCTTATTTCTTCCTCCTGTTGCCTGTGCCAGTGCAGCTCCGTTCAGTATAAATATTAATCCGGTCAAAAAACATAACCACAATCCGATCTGCCTCATAAGCATACAATAATTTCCTGAATCAGTAAAAATGACACTATATTTATAATCTGTTCAATAACAAATGTAACCATATCGTTCGTATTACATGGAATCCGTATCTGCCGCAATTTCAAAAAAAGAACTTTTAGAGAATAAAAATGCAGAAGCCAATCTTGGCGGAGGTGCCAAACGCATAGAGGTACAGCATTCGAAAGGAAAACTAACAGCCAGAGAACGAATTACAGTACTAGTTGATGAAGGATCTTTTGAAGAAATCGGAAAATTCGTCATGCATCGCAGCAGAGATTTCGGATTAGATAAGGAGCATTATCTGGGCGACGGCGTAGTAACAGGATATGGTAAAATAAATGGTCGGTTAACATATATTTTTGCACAGGATTTCACCGTTTTTGGTGGTTCATTATCTGAAACCCACGCCGAGAAAATTTGTAAGATCATGGATATGGCCCTGAAAAACGGCGCTCCTCTTATCGGACTGAATGATTCGGGTGGTGCAAGAATCCAGGAAGGTGTATTGTCGCTGGCAGGTTATGCCGATATTTTTTACAAAAATACGTTAGCTTCCGGTGTTATTCCCCAAATTTCCGCAGTAATGGGGCCTTGTGCAGGAGGCGCAGTATATTCTCCGGCTATTACAGATTTTATTTTGATGGTAGAGAATACCAGTTATATGTTTGTGACAGGCCCAAATGTTGTCAAAACTGTTACGCATGAAGATGTTACATCAGAAGAATTAGGTGGCGCTATGACACATGCAACCAAATCTGGCGTAACACATTTCGTTTCTCCCAATGAAATAGAATGTCTTCTGGCAATAAAAAAGCTATTGAGTTACGTTCCTCAAAACTGTGAAGATGACGCTCCCCGACATCCTTACAAAGAAGAAAATGAGTCCCGGCCGGTTTTGTCTGCACTTATTCCTGATCATCCAAATCAGCCCTACGATATGCGTGAAGTGATAGCTGAGATTGCAGATGCGGAAAGTTTCTTTGAAGTACATCAGTATTTTGCTGAAAACATTGTAGTAGGTTTTGCAAGAATTGCAGGCAGAAGTATAGGAATTGTTGCCAATCAGCCTGCTGTGTTGGCTGGTGTACTGGATATTAATGCAAGCCAGAAAGCAGCACGGTTTGTCCGGTTTTGTGATTGTTTTAATATTCCGTTATTAGTTTTGGAAGACGTTCCCGGATTTTTGCCCGGAACAGATCAGGAATGGAATGGAATTATTACCAACGGAGCCAAATTATTGTATGCTTTTTGTGAAGCCACAGTTCCTCGTATAACCGTAATTACACGCAAAGCTTATGGTGGTGCCTATGATGTAATGAATTCCAAACACATTGGCGCAGACTTAAATTTTGCATGGCCAACCGCAGAAATTGCTGTAATGGGAGCCAGCGGCGCAGCTGAAATTATTTTTAAACGAGAGATTGCAGAAGCAGAAAATCCGGCGGAAAAACTCAAAGAAAAAGTAGAAGATTATACCAAAAAATTTGCTAATCCCTATCGCGCCGCACATCGTGGTTATATTGATGAAGTAATCTTTCCGGAACAAACGAGAGAAAAACTGATTCGTGGATTTTCAATGCTTGAAAATAAAGTTGATGTGCTGCCTAAGAAAAAACACGGAAATATTCCGTTATAAATTTTAGAGATTGTCTCATTATAAGTATTAGTGAAACAATACTTATAATGAGACAATCCATTTTGTTACATTATAAATAATATCCTAATTTCAGAGCTACTTTTTAAGATTTTACATTTCCTAAATATTCTTCTTAACCAATGAAAGAAAAAAAAGGCACTACTGCATCCAGGAGAACTTTTATAAAAGGCTCCCTTGCAACTCTGGCCACATTTTCAATTGTACCCCGCCATGTATTGGGAAAAGGTTTTATTGCTCCAAGTGACCAGCTGACCAAGGCTATTATCGGAGTAGGTTCGATGGGCCGCGGTCATATTCCTTATGCCGGAACAAAGGTTGTAGCGCTGTGTGATGTTGATAAAAAACATTTAGAAACAGCAGTTGGAATGGTTGACAAAGGCGTCAAAACGTTTTCTGATTACCGTGAGCTAATACAACTTCCTGAAATTGATATTGTTCACGTGGCAACACCTCCGCACTGGCACGGAATCATTGCAGCTGATGCCGCTCGGGCTGGTAAAGATGTTTGGTGTGAAAAACCAATGACCCGTACAATTGGT
>Ga0247734_1002468_pt1 | contig 12128 bp, 12 predicted proteins | sample UWRJL103311B2_FD_180933 | JGI IMG/M metagenome (GOLD analysis project Ga0247734, IMG submission 180933) | Plant litter microbial communities from Arlington Agricultural Research Station in Wisconsin, United States - UWRJ-L103-311B-2 | ecosystem: Environmental > Terrestrial > Plant litter >... | reverse complement strand
CTATGTCGTTGCGCTTCGCGGCGGCGACGAGGAATTCGCTCTCGACGGTTCCCTCGATGTGGATGTGCAGTTCAGACGTTGGCCACTTCATGCGCCAATTCTGTCAGTCTTTGCCCCGTGAACCGGCGAATCAGTCCTTCCACTGCCCGCTCTTCGGGATGACGAGCGGGGTCTTCGACACCGGGTCGTCGATGACGAGGCACGACAGCCCGAAGACGTCTTCGACGAGCTCGGCGGTGACGACCTCGGCGGGGGCGCCGGTCGTTATGACCTCGCCGTCTTTCATCACGATGAGGTGCGACGCGTAGCGTGCGGCGTGGTTGAGGTCGTGCAGCACGGCGACGATCGTGTTGCCCTCGCGGTGCAGGTGGGCGAACAGGTCGAGCAGGTCGATCTGGTGCGCGATGTCGAGGTAAGTGGTCGGTTCGTCGAGCAGCAGGATAGGCGTCTCCTGAGCGAGCGCCATCGCGACCCAGACGCGCTGGCGCTGGCCACCCGACAGCTCGTCGAGCTGACGCGTGGCGAGCGACTCGACGTTGGTGGCCGCCATGGCCGCCCAGAGAGCGTGCTCGTCGGCCGCCGACCACTGCCGGATGAGGTTCTGGTGCGGGTAGCGGCCGCGGGAGACGAGGTCGGCGACGGTGATTCCCTCGGGGGCCACCGAGGTCTGCGGCAGCAGCCCGATGGCCCGCGCCACCTCCTTGGGCTTGTACCGGTCGATCGCCTTTCCGTCGAGCACGACCGCGCCGGCGCTGGGCTTGAGCAGCCGGGAGAACGAGCGCAGCAGCGTCGACTTGCCGCACGCGTTCGGTCCGACGATCACCGTGAACGAACCGTCGGGGATGTCGGCCGAGAGCCCGCGGGAGACGACCCGCTGGTCGTAGCCGAGCGTCACACCGTCGGCGTGGAGGCGGGGTGCTGTCATGGCTTCTTCCTTGCCTGGCCGATGAGGAGGCCGATGAGGTACAGGCCGCCGATGACGACCGTGACCATGCCGACGGGCACGGCGGAGGGCAGCAGGTGCTGGGCGACGAAGTCGGCGGCGAGCAGCAGCAGCGCGCCGGTGAGCGCGCTGGCGACGAGCGGCAGGCCGGCGCTCTTGCTGATGCGCACGGCGATCTGCGGCGCGGCGAGGGCCACGAAGGCGATGGGGCCGGCGCTCGCGGTGACGACCGCGATCAAGGCGACGCCGACCACCAGCAGCGCCAGCCGGGCAGGTTCGACCCGCATGCCGTGCGCCTTGGCCGCGTCGTCGCCCAGTTCGAGCTGCCGCAGCGCGCCGCTGAGGGCGACCACGAGGATCGCGAGAACTGCGAGCACCACGAAGGCGGGCACGGCCTGCCCCCAGCCGACGAGCGAGATCGATCCGGCGCCCCAGATCGACGCCGCCATCGCCACCTCGACCTGGGCCCGCAGCAGCAGCCAGGTGTTGAACGAGTGCAGGATCGCGGTGACGGCGATGCCGACGATGATGAGCCGGAAGCCCTGGATGCCGCGCCGGTAGGCCAGCAGGTAGACCGCGCCCGCGCTCAGAAGGCCGCCGGCTATCGCGCCGCCCGCCGTGGAGAAGTACGAGTCGCCGACGAGCGTGATCACGACGAGGGCGCCGGTGTACGAGCCGGTGGCGAAGCCGATGATGTCGGGCGAGCCGAGCGGATTGCGGGTGAGCGACTGGAAGATGGCGCCCGAAAGCGCGAGTCCCGCGCCAAAGACGAGCGCGACGAGCACGCGCGGCAGCCGCCACTCGAGCACGATGGTGGTGTCGAATCCACCGTCGCCCGCGAACATCGCCCGCACCACCTCGACGACGCTCAGCGGGTAGTCGCCTGTGCCGAGCGCGACGAGGGCGAGCACGACGATCGCGAGCCCGAGGGCACCGACCACGAGCAGTTGCCGGCGCGGCACGACGGCGCCGACGAGGGGAAGACGAACGGATGACGCGCGCCTGCGCGCCTTGGCGAGGTCGACGGCGGTCGGTGGGGCGGTGGCATCGGTCGCGACCTCGGAGGTGCGCGCGCTCACAGGCCGAACGCCCTCTGGCGTCGCACGAGCGCGATGAGAACCGGACCGCCGATGCACGCGGTGACGATGCCGGCGGGCAGCTCCCCCGGCCGCAGCACGACGCGGCCGATCACGTCGGCCACGAGCAGCAGGATGGGGCCGAGAACGATCGAGTAGGCGACGATCCAGCGCTGGTCGGGGCCGACCATCCAACGGGCGACGTGCGGGATCATGAGTCCGACGAACGCGATCGGACCGGCGATCGCGGTCGCGCCCCCGGCGAGCAGGCTCACCGCGACGATCGCGAGGGTGCGGGTGAGCCGCACCCTCGCCCCGAGCGAGGCGGCGAGGTCGTCGCCGAGCGCGATCGCGTTGAGCGAGCGCGAGATCACAAAGGCCAGCACGCAGCCGACCGCGATGAACGGCAGCACGGGCACGAACCCCGCCCAGCCGCGCCCCTCGAGCGAGCCCGACTCCCACGCGCGCATCGCGGCGAAACCCTCGGGGTCGGCGAGCAGCATCGCCGACACGATGCCGCTGAGCACCGCGCCGAGGGCGACGCCGGTGAGCGTGAGCCGCACGGGGCTCGACCCTTCGCGGCCGATCGACCCGATGGCGTAGACCACGACGGTGGCGACGAGCGCTCCGCCGAACGCGAACCAGAGGTAGCCCTGCACGGAGGTGATGCCGAGCACGCCGACCGCGATCGCCACGGCGAAGGCGGAGCCGGACGTGACGCCGAGGATGCCGGGGTCGGCGAGCGGGTTGCGCGTTACCGCCTGGGTGAGCGCACCGGCGACGGCGAGGGCGAGCCCCGCGACGATCGCGATACAGGTGCGCGGCAGCCGCGAGTCGAGAACGACCACCGCGTCGGTCGTCGGGGCCGCTGTGCCGCCGAACAGCGACTGCCACACCACGTCGAGCGGGATCTCGCGCGAGCCGACGGCGATGCTCGCGGCGACGGCCGTGACGAGCAGCACGAGGGCGGCGACCAGGCCGAGGAGGCGGGTCGGCGCTGTACGCTCCCGCACCCGGACGGTCGGGGAAGTCTGGACGGCCATTTGGTCTTAGCTTAGGCTACCCTTGCATCGGAGCCGGCATCCGGCCCACCACTCCCCCGTCCCGTCACGCGACGCTCGCGTGCCCGGGGCCCCTCAGGAAGGCTCATCCACAGCATGAGATTCACCCACGTAGGCGTCGCCGCTCTGGCCGTCGCAGCCCTCGCCCTCACCGCCTGCTCGGGCGCCACCCCCGCCACCGAGGGCTCGGGAGACAGCGGTTCGTCTGACGGGGCGTTCCCCGTGACCGTCACCACCGAGTTCGGCGACGTGACCGTCGACGAGAAGCCCGTGCGTGTGGTCGCGCTCGGCTGGGGCGACGCGGAGACCGCGCTCGCACTGGGCGTGCAGCCGGTCGGCGCGTCCGACTGGCTCGGCTTCGGCGGGGAGGGCGTCGGACCGTGGGCCGAGGGCCTGTACGACACCGCCCCCGAGATCATCGAGACGCTCGAACCGTCGTACGAGGCCATCGCGGCGCTCAAGCCCGACCTGATCCTCGACACCAAGAGCTCGGGCGACCAGGACCGCTACGACAAGCTGTCTTCGATAGCGACGACCATCGGCGTTCCGGAGGGCAAGACCAGCTACCTCACCACCATGGACGAGCAGATGACGCTCGTCTCGAGCGCGCTCGGCCTGAAGAGCGAGGGCGACGACCTGCTCGCCGAGGTCGACGCCACCTACGAGGCGGCCGCCGCGGCCCACCCCGAGTGGAAGGGGCTCACCGTCTCGGCCGCCACCAAGACCAGCGAGGGTTGGGGCGCGTACGTCGAGGGCAGCGAGCGGGTGACGTTCCTCGAACGACTGGGCTTCGTGCAGTCGCCGAAGATCGCGGACCTGCCCGCCAACTCGAGCGGATTCTCGGTCGACATCTCGTCGGAGCAGCTCGACCTGCTCGACGCCGACCTGATCGTCGCCTTCCCGATCTTCATCCCCACGACCGCTATCACCGACGACCCGCTGTGGGCCGCCGTGCCCGCCGTCGCCGCCGGCCACTCTGTCGTCATCGACGGCGACATCTCGTCGGCGTACTCGCTCGGCACCACCCTCGCCGCGAAGTACTCGATCGAGAACCTCGTGCCGATCATCGCCGACGCCCTGGGCTAGGCAGCACGACGGCAAAAAGCCCGGAACTCGCATGAGTTCCGGGCTTTTTCGCGCCCTGTTAGGCGGTGGTGCGCGGCGGCTTCGCCACCCTGGCGGCGCGCTGCTGGCCCGCGAGCGCGTCGCCGACGGCGGTGCCCGTGGCACGGCCGGTGACGATCTCGGCGATGTCGATGCCGGTGAGGTCGCGCACGATCTGCGTGGCCGTGGCGAGCTGGGTGGCCACGTTCTGGCCGACCTGCTCGGTGCCGCCGCCGTCTGACGAGATGACCGTCATGTTGCTGATCGCGGCGAGCGGCTCCGACGCGGCGCGCACGATGTCGGGCAGCTGGCCGATGACCTGCTGGCGCAGCAGGTCGTCGGCGCGCTCCTCGAGGGCGTCGGCCTTGGCCCGGGTCGCCTCGGCCTCCGCGGCGCCCTTGACCCTGATCGAGTTGGCCTCGGCTTCGCCCTCGGCGCGCAGAGCCTCCGCGGCCGCGATACGGCGGTTCTTCTCGGCCACGCCCTCGGCCTCGGTCGCCTCGGCAGCGCTGCGACGACGGTTGCGCTCCGCCAGACCCTCGGCCTCCACTGCCTCGGCGCTCGCCTTGCGGCTGTCACGGTTCGAGTTGGCGGCGGCCACTGCGGCGGCGGCCGAGGCTTCGGCGTTCTTCTGCACGGCGTACGACTCCGCGTCGGCGACGGCGCGGATCTCGGCGTCGAGCTCCTGCTTGCGCAGTCCGACCCGGGATGCCGCGTTGATCTCGTCTTGCGCGATGACACCCTGCTGCGCGATCGACTCGGCGAGCGGGCGGGCGGCGGCCGCCTCGGCGCGAGCCTTGTCGGTCTCCTTCTGGATCTCGGCGTTGCGCAGGTCGAGCTTGCGCTGCTGTTCGGCGACCGCCTGGTCGGCCGAGATGCGCGCCTCCTCCGAGGCCTGACGCGAGACCGACTCGGCGATCTCGGCGACCTGCTTCACCCGCGCCGCCTCGGCGCGGCCGAGGTCGCGGATGTAGCCGTTGTCGTCGTCGATCTCTTTGATCTGCAGCGTGTCGATCTGCAGGCCCTGCACGTCGAGCGACTCGCGCACGGCCTCGAGCACCTGGCCCTGCAGCGCCGAACGGTTGGTGATGATCTCGGTCACCGTCAGCTGGCCGACGATGGAGCGCACGGATCCGCTGAGCACCTCTTCGGTCGACGTCTCGATCTGGTCCTGCTGGTTGAGGAACCGCTGGGCGGCCGCGCGCACCATCGACTCGGAGCCTCCGACCTTGACGACGGCGACCGCGTTCACCTTGATGGTGATGGCGTCTTTGGTCTGCGCAGTGGCCTGCACGTTGAGCTGCCGGCTGCGCAGGCTGAGCTTGAAGTGCGCCTCGACGACCGGCATAACGAAGACGCGCGAGCCGAAGACCACGCGCTGGCCGCCGTTCTCGTCTTCGGCGTCGCCCTGCTTCTTTACGGTCTTCTGGCGGGAGGTGACGATGATCGCCTCGTCGGGCTTGGCGACCTTGATGCCGCGCAAGAAGGTGAACAGAACGATCAGAACGACGATGACGACCACGGCGATGATGCCGCCGGTCACAATCGCATCCGCGGGCAGGGGGGTTTCCATGTGAGCTCTCCTGTGGGTTCGTGGTGCCTTCCCAGTATGGCGGAGAGTGTGGAATTCTGCTCAGTTGTTGGCCGCGCGGGCGCGATTCCCGAGCCGGTCGCCGATGAACCCGGCGGGAAACAGCAACAGCAGCGACCAGAGCCCGATGTCGGGGAAGACGAGCACGATCGCGAGCACGACGAACATGGTGATCGTGCTCGCCATGGCGGCGTGCAGCGTCAGCGTGCCTCGGATGTCGGGCGACTGCAGCGCGGGGTTTCTGATCGCGATCCACTCGATCGCGGTCGTCGACCCCGTCGCCACGCACATCGTGGCGACATAGAGGGCGGAACTGAACTGGTTCTCGACCCCTGACGGCGCCACGAGTTCGGTGGGGAAAGGCAGAAACGCGATGCTGCCCATCCAGACGAAGTTGGCCAGCAGCAGCGGGCGCGAGAACCCGATCAGCCGGGCGAACATCGCGTGGTGTACGAGCCAGAACCGGCAGATCACGGCGAAGCTGAGCGCGAAGGCGAATAGCTGCTGCCAGTGCTCGGCGAGGAAGTCGCCGAAGTCTTTTTTGTCGACGTCGCCCGCGATGTCGACGAGCGGCAGGATGAGCAACGTCGCCGCGATGGCTACGACGGCATCGCTCAGATTGACGAGACGGTCGAACCCGCGCTGAGCTTCCATGCCCCAAGTATGTCGGTGCCTAGCGGGTCCAGTCGGTCGGCACGGGTGTCACCGTGCAGATTTCGATGGCCGACTCGCGCTCGCGCACCAGGTAGCGGTAGGCGTCGGCGTAGTGCTCTTCGTCGAGCTCGTCGCGGTAACTCCAGCGCACCGTGACCCAGGCGACGTTGCTCACCGGGCTCTCGATCGACTGGACGGTGGCGATGGCCTGCGTGAGCCCTCGGGTCGACTCCGGTTCATCCGTTTCGGTGAAGGCGTCGATGACTTCTTCGGGAGTCGAAATGGTTCGGCTGGCCGTCTCGGTGACGACCAGCGACGGATAGGAATAACAACGCGCGATCGCCTCGAGGTCGCCGCTTGACAGGGCGGCGCTGTATTCGTCGAAGAAGTTCTCCGCTCGACGTTGTGCTAATTCAGGCATGATGCCTCCCCCGGTGTGTGTACGTCCAGCCCAGAACCGAGACGGAAAGACTTTGAATGTCTCTCGTGTTGTCGATTATCGCCGGATGCCGGCGGCGAATCAACCGGCGTCGGGGATTGTCGACGATTAACCAGTACTACTGAGATCTCCCTAGGTAGTGGGAGCTGATGCTACATTCGTGGCGTGGCCGAGCAATGGATCGCTTACCACCGTCGGAGCGACGGTGAACTGACCGGATACCTCTCACCGGTGGGCGCCGAAGCCGGTGCGCCCGCGGAGCGATTCGTGCCGCTGAACCTGATCGGCCACCCGCTCGGCGACCCCGGCACACGCCTCGAGAGCGAGTCGGTGCTCGACGACCGCGGCCTCACCTCGCTCGCCAACTACTGGTGGGCGCTCTCCCCGCGGCCGTTCCCCGTCGACGAGCCGCTCGACCTGCGCGACCCCCGGCCCGGTTGGGAATGGCGGCGCATCGTGATCGTCGACCTCGACGAAAACGAGTGCGTGGTGCGCCCGGCGCTGCCCTACCCGGAAGAAGAGCAGGCCACCGCGACGGTGACGCTGCCGGCCGACGACATCCTTCGGGTCGGCCCGCCGCACACCCAGTAGCCGGCTACGCCGCTTCGAGCTCGGCGATGACGAGCTTTTTCATGCCCAGCATCGCCTGCATGGCGCGGGCCGCGCGTTCGGGGTCGGGGTTTCCGAGCAGGGTTCCGAGGTTGGCCGGCACGATCTGCCACGACAGTCCCCATCGGTCTTTGAGCCAGCCGCACTGGCTCTCGTAGCCGCCGTCGGCGGTGAGGGCGTTCCAGTAGCGGTCGATCTCCTCCTGGGTCTCGACCTGGACGAAGAACGAGAACGCCTCGGTGAAGGCGAACTGGGGCCCGCCGTTGAGCGCCTGCATCTCGACACCGTCGAGCACGAACGACACGGTCATGGCGCTGCCGGCCGGCATCGGCGACCCCTCGGGGTACCGGGCGACGCCCCGGATGCTGGAGTTCAGGAAGAGCGAGACATAGAACTCCGCGGCCTCTTCGGCCTCGGAGTCGAACCAGAGAAACGGGCTGATCGACGACACTGTTCTGCCTTTCTCGAACGGTCGGCATCGGCACCGACCCCGCCGCCATCGTAGCCAGCCTCGTTTCGGCGCGGAACCCTCGGCGGCGCTGCCACACTGGCTGCATGGCCCGAATCTCCCACCGCGACGAATCCCCCACCGAACAGCAGCTGGTGCCGTACCTCAAGGAGCGCGTGTACGTCACGTTCATCGGCCTCGCCGTGCTGCTCGCCGTCAGCGGTCACGGCGGAGAGACGGATGCCGCGGGTGCCGTCACCTCGCTGCTGATCGCGGCCGTCGGAGCGGGTCTCGCCGGCCTGATCTCCGAGATCGTCGCGCACCTCGCGGTGAAGGGCGGGCTTCCGGATGCTGCGGAAATGCGTTTCCTCGTGCGCGTCTCGGCCGGCGCGCTCGCCACGGTCATCCTCCCTGTCGTCATCCTTCTGTTCGCGGTCTTCGGCGTGGTCGACGCGCAGCTCGCCCTGGCGGTCGCCGTCTGGGTCATGGCGTTCACGCTCGGCACCATCGGCTACGTGGCGGTGTTCCGGGCGCGGCTGCCATGGTGGAGCAAGCTCGCGGTATTCGGCGGCCTGCTGCTGTTCGGGCTGCTGGTCGTCGGCGTGCAGTTACTCGCGCACGGCTGAGCGCCCGCCCGTGGCGCCCGCCGCGCCGCTCAGCCGCTCGCAGTAGAGGTAGAACGCCGCGAACGCCGCGAGCGAGACCCCGATGCCGACCACGAACGCCGTGCCGGCCGGCCGCTGCCAGGCGATGTCGCCCAGCCGTACCAGGATGGCGGCGGCGATGGCGGCGAGGCTCGCGATCTGGGCCTGGAAGATCCAGCGGAAGGCGCTCCACCGCGCGTCGACGAGCAGCCAGACGTTGACCATGCCCGGCAGCGTGAGGATGGCACCGACGACCCGCCCGGTGAGCGGTGTGAGCTGCCAGGCCCAGGCGTCGACGAATGGCGCCGGGTCGACGAAGAGCACGATTCCGCAGGCGAAGGCCACGATGCCGACGAGGGCGATCACGATCCTGGGGGCACGTCGGATCGCGTGGTCGCGCTCCTCCGGCGCACCGGTATCGGCCCGCCAGTTGATCACCATCGCCGCCAACACGAGCACGGGTGTCGTGACGTAGAGCGTGAGCCAGGTGACGAACGAGATGTGGCCGAAGTGAAAACGGTCCCAGTGCACAAATGTCGCTACCGAGAGCAGCGTCGCGAACACCAGCACGGCGGGGAAGCCGTACTTCACCCGGTGCCAGCGGTCGGTGCGCAGCACATGCACGAAGAACACGATGCCGCCGATGTAGGCGCAGCCGAGGAACATCGCGCTGAGCGGTGGCTGGATGGTCCAGGCGAACGTCTCGGCGGTGCTGCCGGGCAGCAGGTAGAGCAGCAGAACCGCGGCCGCGAGAAACGGCACGATGATCGCCGCGAGCACGCGGGTGTAGGGGCGCACCCGGTCGGGCGCGGGGCGCCCGCTCACGAGAGGGCCTCGGTCACCGCGTCGAGAATGGAGAGCTCGCGTCCGGCGACCCGGGCGATCGAGAACAGCCCCGCGGCGTCGGAGGCGAGGATCTGTTCGACTAGGGCACCGTGGAACGCGAACGCCGCCGCGTTGTAGAGGCCGCTCTCCTCGCGCAGCCGGTCGGCGGCTCCGAGCAGGCGCCCCGCACGCTCGATCTGCCCGTCGGTGGCCGCGACGGCGACGAGGCCCTCCAGCCCGTAGGCGACCCCTTCGTCGTGCCCGAGCCGCGCCGAGATGCGCAGGGTGTCGTCGAACGCCGAGCGGGCGGGCTGCAGCTCCCCCAGCAGCAGGCGCGCCCATCCCAGGTGGTGCAGCGCTATCGTCTCGCCGAGGTCGTCGTGCTCGCCGCGGGTGATCGCGAGGCTCTCCTCGAAGCGGTTGAGCGCGCCGCGCAGCTTGTGCTGCAACAGGGCGACACGACCGAGCGTGACCAGAGCCATCGACTCGCCCCACACGTCGTGCGACTCGCGGAACAACGACAGGCTCGTCTCGAGCTCTTCGTTCGCGGCATCGGCGTCGGGCGTCGACGAGGCGAGCAACGCGAGGGCGACGGACACCCGGGCGAGCGCCTCCCCCGCCGGTTCGGACTGCGCGCGGAACAGCGTGGCGCTCTCGGTCAGGCCGGTCATGACCGTGTCGTCGGGTTGCTGCCAGAAGACGATCGCCTTCGTGAAGTAGAGCGCGATGGCGCGCGTGCGGTCGGCAAGCGGGGCGTCCGACTCGAGCACCCTGGCCATCCAGCCGCGCACCTCGCCGAGGAGGCCCCCCACCCACCAGAAGATGTAGAGCGTCCAGGCGAATTCGGCCGCGCGCTCGACATCGCCGTGGTCGAGGAGATAGCCGACCGTCGACCGCAGGTTGTCTCTGTCGTCGCCGAGGCGGGCGACGAGCTCGCGCTGCCGCCTGCCCTCCAGGTCGATCTCGACCGCGCGCCCGAGCTCGACGTAGTAGTCGGCGTGCCGTGCCCGCACGGCCTCGAGGGCACCCTCGGCCTCGAGCCGTTCGACGGCGTATTCGCGCACCGTGGCGAGCATGGTGAAGTACGAGCTGCCGCCGCGGTCTTGCTCGCGCACCAGCGAGTTGTCGACGAGGGTGCCGAGGCTGGTCAGCGGGTCGGCGACGCGGCCGTCGGCCACGAACTCCGCCGCTTCGAGGAAGAAGCCGCCCTCGAACGCCCCGAGCGTGGCGAGCAGTTCGCGGGCGTCGTCGTCGAGCAGCTCGGTGCTCCACTCGATGGTGCCGCGAAGCGTCTGCTGGCGGGCCGGCAGGTCGCGCATGCCGCCGACGAGCAACGGCAGGCGGCGGTCGAGCCGTTCGAGCATCAGCGCGGGCGAAAGAACACGGATGCGGGCGGCCGCGAGCTCGATCGCCAGGGGCACGCCGTCGAGCGCCACGCAGATGCGCGCCACCGCCTCGACGTTGGCTTCTGTCACTTCGAAGTCGGGCTTCACCGCGTGCACGCGTTCGACGAAGAGCGCCACCGCCGGAACGAGCGCGACCTCGGCCGGGTCGAGCCGGCGCACCGGATCGGGCAGGGTGAGCGGGCCGACCTCGTAGCTGCGTTCGGCCGACAGGCGCACGAGGGTGCGGCTGGTCAGCATCAGGGTCAGCCCGGGTGCGACCGCGAGCAGCCCGGAGAGGGTCGTGGCGGCCGGCAGCACCTGCTCGAAGTTGTCGAGCACGAGCAGCAGCCGGCGGTTGCGCACGGCGGTCTCGACCTTCTCGACGAGCGGCGCGTCGCCGGTGTCTCGCACACCGAGCGCCGCCGCGACGGCGTTCACCACGAAGGCAGGGTCGTGCACGGGCGCCAGGTCGACGAAGACCACTCCCCCCGGAAACGCGTCGGCGACGCGCATGGCCGCCTCGATCGCGAGACGGCTCTTGCCGATGCCGCCGGGCCCGGTGAGCGTGACGAGGCGCACGGCGTCGTCGCGCAGCATCCGGCCCACCTCGACGACGTCGTGCTCGCGTCCGATGAGCTGGGTGAGCGGGTGCGGCAGAGTGCGGCCGACGGGTTCGGCCGGCTCTTCCGCCGGCGGGAGAGGCGGCGCCGAGGCGCGGCTCTGGTCGAAGCGCTCGGCCAGCAGGGTGGCCAGGTCGGCCTCGAGCAGGGCGCCCAGCTCGCGCGGGGTGCCGAAATACTTGAACGAGGCGCGGTCGTCGCCGCGCACCCGGTCGAGCAGCTCGGCCAGCCGCGGTTCGCGGTTGTCGGCCGGTTCTTTGATGTAGATGAGCTTGGGCAGCTCGGGCGGCGCGAGCAGGTACTCGTCTTCGAGCCCCGACACCTGCTCGCCCGGCGCGACCCAGCCGTATCTCTCCCAGTACAGCCCCACGAATACGTCGCTCTGCTGCAGGTAGGCGCGGTACAGGTCGCGCGGCGCGTGCGGCCGGGCGCCCAGCTCGAACATGACGGGGGCGAGGTGCAGCCGTTCGGCGGCCGACCTGGCGGCCTTCCGCTCGGCGGCGAGCTCTTTGAGGGTGCTGCTGACGAAGATTCTGAGGCGCTGGTCGGGTGTGCGAATGGTGCGAGGCATTCGTTCCATGCCCGGAATTCTGGGCGCTGCAACGGGTCGCTGTCTAGACGGTCGCGCGCGCCGCCGCACGCGAGTAGGCATGGAGAATGCCCGTGCAGCCGCCCACCGTTCTCGTCGCCCTCGAGAAGCCCGACGACGTCGTGCGCGAGCTCGAACGC
>Ga0247734_1002467_pt1 | contig 12133 bp, 14 predicted proteins | sample UWRJL103311B2_FD_180933 | JGI IMG/M metagenome (GOLD analysis project Ga0247734, IMG submission 180933) | Plant litter microbial communities from Arlington Agricultural Research Station in Wisconsin, United States - UWRJ-L103-311B-2 | ecosystem: Environmental > Terrestrial > Plant litter >... | reverse complement strand
CTCATTGCCGATTCTATTGCGTTTGCCGAGCTTTCGACAGGATTAGCGCATGATGACTGAGGGGAGTTGAAATTATCGTACTCTGTAATTGAGTAATAATTAAACTCTCAAAGCAGATTATGAGCTCTTAACGCCAAAGATAGAGCTTCATATACATGGAAATTTAATAGAAGGAGCTACATGATTCATTTTGTCCATATACATAATGAATCTGTATATGGACAAATGCTTATCTGGAAAGTTGTTCTAATGTACTACGGCAATTAACCGTTAGAATTTGCACCTTGCCAACATTGTCCCGATTACTGCCGCAAATGTAGATCTGCAATCAATGCCGATCCAGCAATTAAATATCCAATATAAAAATATTGTTTCCAACCTTTAATGCCAGTGTAACAACTAGCGATATAAATTTTGTTTATCATATTTTAAAGAGCATGAAATCGTAGTTTGAGTGAGACCTGCAGGGGAGAATTACCGTTTCAAGAAATCAGCGTTTTTGTTAGAATACAAATATGCCGCAAACCAAGGGTCAAAGTTTCCCTCGTGCCTGCGGCAATCTATAAGCAAATTTGATAATCGATTTTTGATCAACTATTCTGTAAACTCAAAAACCAGCTAGTGGTTTCCTGCCTTGACGCTTCTGGTCCAATTTCCAGCCGCCTTGCATATATCTGTTGTGCTGCACCGCCAGCAGGATAACGTAATTGGTCTTTATTGTCTGTTGCAGCCTCATAAATAACTTCTGCAATCTGTTCGGGTGATGTAGATGCTGCAATCCCTCCCAACATTTCTTTTATCGCTCGTTCGTATAGTGGATGTGAAACAACATCTGCCGAGCGGAACAGATTGGTATTTGTTGCATCTGGAGAAACGGTTTTGACACCGATTCCGAACATAGAAAGTTCGATGGATAAGCATTCACTGAAACCTTCAAGCGCCCACTTTGTGGCATTGTAAATACTACTTAACGGGTATCCAGTCAGGCCTGCCATAGAAGTTGTATTAATAAATAAGCCTTTCCCCAGCTGTCTGAAATAAGGGATAAAGGCTTGCATTATATTTAATGGACCCAAAAAATTAGTGTTTACCTGACGCTGAATCTGCTCATCACTGACAGCTTCCACCGGGCCAAACAATCCATGTCCCGCATTGTTCAGGACGATGTCAATTTCATATAATGTAACAGCTTTCTCTACGGTTTGTTTAATTTGGCTTATGTCTGTAACGTCCAATGGTAAGATCGTTATATTTTCAAGCTGTGTTAATTCAGTTTCCTGTTCAGGGTTCCGCATAGTAGCAATTACATGCCATCCTCTTGAATGAAATAGTTTTGTCGCCGCTTTTCCAATGCCAGACGAAGTACCGGTAATGAAGATCGTTTTCATTTGATTTTTATTTTAATGTACTTCACAAACGTAAGTGGAAAAAGTATACATTTGATACCTGTATACAAAAGGATACTTAAATAATGGAGACCGAAAAATTATTTCATGATAAAATAAAAGCCATTCAGGACACCCTGTATGTTATTGGGGGTAAATGGAAAATACCGATCATCTTGTCCATATATAGCGGAAATAAGCGTTTTAACGACATTGCCAATTCAATCCCACAAATTACCAACAGAGTGCTTTCCAAAGAATTAAAGCATTTAGAAGAAAACTGTATGATTAAGAGGACAGTTGTAGATGACTATCCGGTCCGGATAGAATATACGGTGACTGACTATGGTTTTAGCATAGAAAGTGTTGCAAAGCCAATGGAAGATTGGGGCAAGGGTCATAATGAGAAAATAGCCGAAACATTTAAGTAATTTAATCTTCATGCCGTTTATTTAAATTCTCACCAAATGTCGGTTTATACAAAGCTACCTGATCGGGACAACCTAATGGATGTCGGTTGTCGGAAATGCAACATGTAAGGTATCGATGCAATCAAAGCTCTTAGGTGGATCCGTTAGTACAACTAGAAAAGCTTTTAAGCTCTTAAAGATGTATGTGCTCTTCAGATTTTGCATGCCCAGCATTGAGTTCGGTCCGCGGCTCTTCTACCCAGTTGTCGTAATATCTGCGTACGTGGAAACGATCGTATAAGTGTACTGTTTGATTTATCAAATTTTGGACCATAACTTAATATTAATCAGCCAATTGTAGCTTGTATTTTTATAGTGAATTATCAAAAATCCGAATTAAATTGTAAAAGCTAAGTGTCAATTTCTGGTTTTAGAAAAAATACTATTTGAAACAGCCCCGCCTACAAAAAGTAATTAATTGAAATTCAGGAAAAATCGCCAAGTCTTCGGGCATATTATACATTTTTCCAGGCTAAGAAGAATTTCACCTTTGTATTGTCAATAAGGACAAAAATCTTAAAAACAATACAATGAAATCTCAAGCCAGAAAGTCAGCCAATAAAGCTGTTAATGTTATTGCCGGAATCGTATTAAGCGCTGCAAGCATAACCAGTGTAAATGCACAAGTTATTGATTACGAAACAGATATCCATTTAAGTCCTGTTGTGAGAACCTTCTTAAAAGCCATACATGGCGCTCCGGGAATTGAAACACTCTCAAAAGAAGATGCCCGTAAAGTACTGGAAGGTGCGCAGGCAAGTGTTCAGTACGATTACTCTCAGGTTACTGATTCTGAGAAAACTATTACTACCGATGGCTTAAATGTAAAATTGAATATCATGCGGCCAAAAGGTGTCAACGGCATACTTCCTGTATTTATTTTTGTCCATGGCGGCGGGTGGATTATTGGTGATTATCCAACGCATAAGCGTATGATGAGAGATTTGGTTGTAGGTTCAGGAGCCGTTGGTGTGTTTGTAGAATATACACGTACACCCGAAGCGCAATATCCAACCGCAGTCAATGAAGTATATGCTGCTGCAAAGTGGGTGGCAGAGCATGGGTCCGAGATCAATGTCAATGGAAAAAAATTAGCGATCGTAGGTAATAGCGCCGGTGGAAATATGGCAGCGGTCGTTTCTATCATGGCCAAAGAACGTAAGGGGCCTGAAATTAAGACTGCAATCCTGATGTGGCCTACTACAAATACTGATTTTACAACCGAATCTTTCAAAGCGTTTGGTGCAGACCGTTTCCTGACAACACGCTTCATGGAAAAGCTGTATGATCTTTATGTTCCTGATCATACCAAACGTAATGATATCCATGTTTCTCCGCTTTTGGCCACTGTTGACCAGCTGAAAGGTTTGCCTCCAACTTTGATTCAGGTAGCAGAAAATGATGTTTTACGTGACGAAGGTGAAGCGTATGGCCGCAAATTGCTGGACGCCGGTGTTGAAGCCACGACGGTTAGATACAATGGTGTTATCCATGATTTTGGTCTTTTGAACCCACTTTCAGAAATTCCACAAACCAAAGATCTGTTTATTCAGGCATCTGCCCAGCTTAAAAAATATTTGAAATAATTCACATTGGCACCTACTGTTGCATTACAGCAGGTGTTTCATTCATCCGTTAAAAATTAATCAGAATGAAAATCACAAGATTGTCCTGGGCTGGCCTGATGCTGGAAAGTGCAGCAACGACTATTTATATTGATCCGCTGCAAAATGTAGCAAACATGAAACCCTTTCTGGGAGAACCCAGGTTTCCTGTATTTGAAGTTCCAAAGGCTAAAAACGGAAAACCAAATGCACTCATCACACATATTCATCAGGATCATTTTGATCAGCTGTTACTGGATGAATTGTTGAAGGATGGCGGAACGCTTTGGGGACCGGAGCCGGTTTACAGCATCGCTTTGAAAAACGGGCTTGATGCCAAATGTCCCAAACTTTATGATACATTTTCGATCGGAGATTTCCATGTTACTGCTGTTCCGGCTGTAGACTGGATTGGAGATGAGCAGGTTTCGTACGTCATCAGTGATGGAAAACATACCCTGTTTCATGGTGGAGACACAAACTGGCACGGATACTGGTGGAAGATTGCCGGGCAATTTGGTCCATTTGATATGACATTTTTACCTGTGAACGGAGTAATCGGCGCAGTTCCCGGAATAGAACCAGCCAGTGAAATGTTTGGAACCATGACTCCCATGCAGGCTGTAACGGCGACGCGAATTCTGGGCGCAAAAACATTGGTACCCATGCATTATGCACAGTTTTTTAATCCGCCTTTATACACCCAATATGCTGATCTTGACAAGGTTCTTGATCAGTCAGGAGCCGATCAGCAGATTATTATCAACCGTCTGAAAGACGGACAGACGATAGAACTGTAACTTTTTTTACGAAACCAATGAAGAATATGAGCATTAAATCAATTCTGGTCTGGGTACCGGTCATACTTGCTTCTATTATTTTAATTTACAATGCCTGCATAAAACTCAGTTCGAATCCCGGAGCCATACAACTTTTTACCGGACTGGGCCTTGAACCTTACGGTCGTTTTGCAATCGGAATTCTTGAACTGACAGCCGGTATATTACTGATCTATCCGGCTACTTTAAAATATGGAGCTATCCTTGGAACTGTATTAATGTCGGGTGTTATAGCTGTTCATATTACAAAAATTGGTATTGCACTGAATGGTGATTACAGCTTCTTTATAATGGGAGTCATTGCATTTTTATGCTGTACCGGGTTAATTTGGATGACTTTGCAGAAGACTGCTTGAAAACCAGCAAGCTATACCTCAAAAGATCATTGCTATTGATGATCTTTTGAGGTTATTGAAAAATACAGGAAATTTTTTAATCATGTTTAATACAAAATGAGCTTTTCAGGAAACAAAATTGAGCTTCTTACGAAAAAGAAATGATCAATTAATGCCCACCTTTGCATTGTCAGAATAAAAGATTGAATATGGATGAGAAGCTTTTGTCTACCAGTAAAATTTCAGGAATTGTATATTCTCATATTGAAACACAGCGGGTAATAGCGGAACAGTTTATTGGAGAACATGGTATGTGTTATATTATTTCAGGTAATTTAAAAGTATTTGATTCAGGTGAAAATAAGGTTTTTGGTCCGGGAAGCTTACTCTTTTTCAGAAAGAATTTTCTTGCAAAATTTACCAAACAACCGATTGAAGACATTAGCTTCCGGTCAATTACTGTTATTTTTAATAGTACAACTTTACAGGAGTTTAGCAAACAATACGATGTTAAGTATGAACATCCTTACAGGTCGGGCGGTGCAGTGCTGGTTGTGGAACAGAATATAATGCTGGTGAATTTTTATAATACGCTTATTCCTTATTTCAATGCAACATTGCCTGACCAGCTGATCAATCTCAAAATGCAGGAAGTTTTAATGCTTTTAATGCAGGTAAATCCGGATTTGCGAAACGTATTATTCGATTTTAGTCAGCCGGGAAAAATTGATCTGGAAGCATTTATGCTGCAAAACTTCCGGTTCAATATCGATTTAAAAAAATTTGCTTACTTAACGGGCAGAAGTTTAGCTGCTTTCAAAAGGGATTTTGAAAAGATCTTCCATACATCGCCGAACCGCTGGCTGCAGCAAAGAAGACTGGAAGAAGCTCACTACCTGATATCAGAAAAAAACAGACGCCCATCGGATGTTTATCATGAACTGGGATTTGAAACGATCTCTCATTTTTCGTATTCATTTAAAAAGTTTTTTGGGAAGAATCCGTCAGGTATTCATTAAATATTTTGATTAATCCACCTCTCGTTTAATCATTATTATTCCTGTTCTGCTGTATAAATTCTAAAAAAATGATCTTTCCGTAATAGAAGTTCAATGAAAAAACCAGTTAAAATACTTTAAAACAAAACTACATTAAAATGAAAAAAGTGATATTTATTACCGGAGCTTCCTCCGGTCTTGGGAAAGCTACGTCTTTGTATTTCGCTCAGCAGGGCTGGAATGTAATTGCCACGATGCGTAATCCGCAGGACGAAAAAGAACTTACAGAACATTCCAATATTTTTATTGCAAAACTCGATGTGAGTGACTACGGTTCCATTCAAGAAGCTATAAACCAGAGTATTGAAAAATTCGGACAGATTGATGTACTCATTAATAATGCCGGATACGGACAGCAGGGATTATTCGAGGCAATATCTGCGGAAAAGGTCAGAGAACAGTTTGAAGTAAATGTTTTCGGATTGATGGAAGTTACAAGGGCAATACTTCCACATTTCAGAAGCCGGAAACAAGGCATGATCGTGAATGTGACATCTGGTGTCGGCCGTGTAACTGTGCCTTTGGTTTCTATTTATGCTGCATCCAAATTTGCAGTGGAAGGGTTTTCAGAAGCGCTTTCCTATGAATTGGAATCTCAGAATATCAGGGTGAAGATTATTGAGCCCGGTTATGTGGCTACCAAATTTTACGAAAGGGCAGCTACGGATTATGCGCATGATGAATCATTATCGGATTACAATGAATTTACTACAGGAATGAGTACGCTTTTCAATGCGTTCGCAGACCAGGTTACAGCCGGTGCAAACGAAGTTGCAAAAAGTGTTTATGAAGCCGTTAACGATGGGACTTATACCTTGCGTTACGTCGTAGGTCCTGATCTTGAACCATTGATTGCATTGAAAAGTAATAAGCCGGATCAGCAGTATGTTGATACAATGCGTAACCAATTCATGCCTGATGCTTTCAGAATAAGTGAAAACTAAAGAGTTTGAACTTACAATGCATAAATCGGATTGACGAAGAAAGGCTATTTTGTCTTTCTTCGTGAATTTAATAATTACCTTGCAGCCATACATTTCTGTTTGGCTCCTATAAATTAAAAAAGCAATGCATTTGTCACATACCGTTCCCAAAACCAATGGTAAATTAATTCTTATCCATCAGGAGCCCGGACTCAACCACAGCTTCAAGGCAAAAACTGAAAAAGAACAATTATTGACAATCGCTTTTAATTCCGGAGAAAGCCAGCAAATTATTATTGATGGCGTGGAATATGAATTTGCAGCCAATTCCATTGTGCCGCTGGTTTCCGATCAGGCGTTTAAATTTGAAAATTCTGAGCAGATTACGATCTGGAGATACAACCGGGATTTTTATTGCCTTGTAGATGCCTATCATGAAATCAGCTGCATCGGACTGCTGTTTTTCGGCTTTAATGGTAATCTGTTTTTACGACTTGATGACGTGCATCTTGAAAAAATGTTAAGTCTTCAGAAAATGTTTGTTGAGGAATTTAATACCAATGATACCATTCAGTCTGATATGCTGCAAATGCTGCTTAAACGTCTGGTAATCATTACAACAAGACTAGCAAAGGAGCAGTATATTAATGAGAAAATTTATGAAGATGATAAATTTGATCTGATCAGACAATTTAATGTACAGGTTGATAAACATTACAAAACAGATCATCAGGTACAATTTTATGCCGATTTGCTTAATAAATCGCCCAAGACGCTGACCAACCTTTTTGCCCAGTACAACTACCGTTCGCCATCCCAGATTATCTTTGACCGGATTATCAGTGAAGCGAAAAGGTTGTTTTATTATACCGATAAGTCAGCCAAGGAAATCGGCTATGAGTTGGGTTTCAGCGATGCAGCACATTTCAGCCGGTTTTTTAAGAATATGACTAATCAAAGTACTTCCGGTTTCAGAAAGAATCAGCCAGCAGCATACGAGTTGATATGAATGCAGTCCTGGTCAATAATACTAATTCAGATCTTTCTAAATGGTAATTGAAATAAGTTTATTGAATCTCAAACCAAATAAAATATGGCTTATAGCCTGGTAATCAATTCCGGTGTACCTAATGAAAATACGCGGCACTTATTGCAGCGTGTAGATGCTGATGTAATTGCCCAGCAGCCTGACCTGGTGATTTTAATGATAGGGGCTAACGATACGATTGAATCTACGGATCTGGTTCCCCTGGAAGAGTATCGGGAAAATTTACGCAAGCTCGTAACAAAGATCAAAAGTATTGGTACCGAAGTCATACTGCTGACGCTTCCCTTATGCTATGAACCTTATTTATATACAAGACATACTCCAGATAGTTATGGTGAGTTTAGCCCCAACAACAGAATCATTACTGCCAACGGCTTTATTCGCGAGGTAGCAGCACAGACATCCTGCCATGTTGTGGACATCAGTTATTATTTCGAGAAATCAGGCCAGGTTGGAGAGAATAAAATGAGTTTAGTAATGAACGTTATCAATAGCGGAGATACTGATGGCGTACATCCGACAGCGGATGGTTATCGTCTGATTGCCTCGCTGATTCATCAATACATGAGCCTCAAAAATATTAATTTTAATAAGATTATTTGCTTTGGTGATAGTATCACTTTTGGAGCCAGGATGGAAGGTCAGGGTACAGTTTATGGACTAAGCTATCCTGCCCAGCTCCGGAATTTATTAAATTAGCACACAATATAAATTATCTGCTTATTCGATTTTCTGTCCGGTTTGGAATGTAAATAGCAAGCCTTAAAGATGGTAAGGCATCATTTGCTATTTCCTTTAAGTAACCGCTATTGGAATCAAAATTTTGCGTTCAATAATATATCCATCCCGAAATATCATCTGCTGAATCTACCTGATTTTGCTTATAATCGCCTAGTGAGTAGAGGTCTATTTCCAATCCTTTTGAGGAGTCTATATTATATTCTTCCATTAATTTCCAATTATAAAACAAACATTTAGGTATACTTTCTATTGGCTTAACAGCACTACACCCCATGATAGTGGTTCTAGTTAATCCAGTTTCATAAGAAGACTTTATTGGTCAACGCATTGGCCGTAAACCGGATATTGATGATTGTTTTTACAAATACAACTTCTTTAAATCCCGGGAACGTTTATAAGGATGAAGTATGAAACTTGCATTTAGCCGGATTTCAAAGCTGCAGCTATTAGAAAAGCTGAGCTATAAACAAAATCTATATAAATAATTGTCAAAAATTCGGTGGTTAAAGTGTAATCTCGCAATTTCAGAAAATCCTCTTTGAGCGATACTTAGCGCCTGATTTAGTTCAATATTTTAGTAAGCATACGCCTTAAACTTTAAAATTTGAATGTCCAGCCCACAAGCACATATATGCTCCAAAACTTTGTCCCCTTGTTGTCGGCTACGAAGCAGACGGGCTGGATATTATTTTCCTGGAACAATTGCATGATATGTATGGAATTAAAAAATCATGATACGATCTGTTGATAGAGCAGAGAAACATTTGCAGATAAAAGGCCCACGAAATGATCTGACAGTGAGCCCAACACTACTATCTCCGAAGGGACACCTCTATTCAAATGTTGGTTGCGATAAGAATCGGAGGGAAACTTAAACCCCTTAGTGAAATCCCCCTCATTTTACTGGAATACCATCAGTTTATACCACTTCTTACAGGTTGTTTACCCATAGCTTTGTTCGAGCAGAACCTGCATTACAATTTAGGCAAAACCCAGAATTACAATGCTGTAAATGGATCGAATTATTAACAATAAAGCTATGGATTTCTATACCAATATAAAACCGCCTTAGTTGATCTATATGTACCAAACAAGTATCAATACATCCCATCAATCATAATCATCAATATCTATGAAGACAATAAATCACCTCATTTTTTTTGGTGCACTTTTCAGCATTATTATGATGCTTTCAACAACCGAAGATGGTTTGGCTCAAACTTCATCCGCCGGTGTAAAAAATGTAGTACTGGTTCACGGAACGTGGGCCGACGGTTCAAGTTGGAATAAAGTAATTCCATTGCTGGAAGCCAGGGGGCTCAACGTCATTGCAGTACAAAACCCACTTACCTCGTTGGCAGATGATGTTTCTGCAACCAAACGGGCTATCGAATTGATGAATGGCCCGGTTTTGCTGGTAGGACATTCCTGGGGAGGGGTCGTCATTACCGAAGCTGGCAACCATGATAAAGTAACCGGACTTGTCTATGTTGCGGCAGCTGCGCCGGATGAAGGCCAGTCATTTCTGGAACTGGTACAGACCGCAGCACCTACTCCCGGCAATGACCAGATCAGACCGGACGCGTATGGCTTCGTCAGCATGTCTGCCAGAGGTATTAACGAAGATTTTGCGCAGGATTTACCCGAATCGGAGCGAAAGCTCATGGTGGCAACTCAGGGACCTCAGGCTTTTTCTGCATTGAAGGAAAAAATTACGAAAGCAGCTTGGAAAAACAAACCATCCTGGTACGTGGTGGCTGCCAATGACCGTATGATTAATCCTGATCTGGAACGGAAATTGGCCAAAAAATTAAACGCTACTACCCTTGAATTAAAATCCAGCCATGTGGCCATGCTGGCGGAGCCGGAGAAAGTAGCCGCGTTCATTTTGGAAGCCGCCAAAAAAGTAAAGTCAATGTAACGTATGACAAAACCCCCACTCTTGAAATGAATTGATTCAAGTTAAGAGTGGGAGATTTCGTTTTTGGAAAACAGGATTTTATCAAGCCCAGAGATACGATTGCTCTGTTAAAAAAATCTGCTCATTGTTTATTGAACCAGACTATGAACCAAAGGCAAACAACCATTTTACTGACCGATGATGATGAAGATGATCGTTATTTTATTCGTCAGGCTATTGAGCGGACCATTCACAATTCCGCAATTTTAGAGGCCGCAACAGGAGAGGAGGCATTAGATCTGCTGGGAAGACATATGATCCAGTTGGTTATTATGGATATGAATATGCCTGGATTGAATGGCCTGGAAACGCTGACATTTATCCGGTCTAAAAGCCCATTATTTGCTACCCCGGTCGTCATGCTTTCAACCAGTGATCAACCAGAATTAATCACACTAGCTTATGCAAGAGGAATAAATTCCTTTATCAAAAAACCTATTCGCTTTGAGGAATATGACCAGATAGCGGATGCACTAAAAGTCTGTTTCTTATCATTCCCTACGGCTGGAAAACAGACGTAGGGTAAATAATTTAAATTTTTAGACAAGTATGGAAAACCGAATTTTAGGACTTCACCATATTACTGCAATTGCCAACAATGCACAGCGTAATTATGATTTTTACACCCATGTGCTTGGATTGCGGATGGTAAAAAAGACTGTTAATTTTGATGACCCCAGTACCTATCATTTTTACTATGGCAACGAAAATGGAATGCCCGGTACTATACTAACCTTTTTTCCCTGGGAAGGTATTGGCCCAGGAACAAACGGCGTCGGTATGGCGACTGAAATCGGTTATTCCGTGCCGAACGGAAGCCTGGATAACTGGGCAGCGCGATTCAGAGAGTTTGGAGTAACAATGGGCGAACAAGCCGAACGATTTGGCCAGATCTATTTACCCTTTACGGATCCTGATGGGCTTTCAATTTCCTTGATTCAGCATTTGGATGAACGGACAGCCTGGGAAACTGTCGACATTAAACAAGACATGGCAACGCACGGATTTCATAGCGTCACATTAAGCCTGCAAAAGATTGAGGCCACCGCCCGTGTACTGACGGATACATTCGGATATACCCTCCAGGCGCAGGAAGGGAATCGGTACCGGTTCAGTACGGATGCCATTTCGACTGCCTCCATCGTCGATTTGCTCGAAGAACCAACCGGCACAATCGGTCGGAATGCTGCCGGAACCAATCATCATATCGCTTTCCGGGTCGCCGATGAAAACATTCAGATGGAATTTCGCGAAAGGATTCTAAGTAAAGGATTGCAGATAACTCCCAAAATTGATCGGGATTATTTCTTCTCTCTTTATTTCCGCGAGCCTGGTGGAGTCTTATTTGAAATAGCCACTGATAATCCCGGCTTTACAGTAGACGAACCCTTGCAGGACCTTGGAAGTCATTTAAAACTCCCGAAACAGTATGAATCTGCAAGAGCGCGTATTGAAAAATCTCTGCCTGAATTAAAAACATAATGAATATGGCGGATTTCATAAAATGCCGAGGGGGGCAATCCAAACCACTACTGCCTGGTACAATAACGAATGGGGTTTTTCAAATCGATTGGCAGAGGTTGCTGCGTTTTTGGCCGCAAGAATCTAGCAGCTTTTTATTTTCCATTCATCTAAAAGCTCCGGAGTCTGCCTCCAGATATAATGGATTCTCCAATTTATCTGGAGGCGGCTAAATGACAATAATTATTTAAAATGTTAATAATCAATAATTTAAATAATATTTATTGTCAAGATTAATGCGTTTCAGGA
>Ga0247734_1002466_pt1 | contig 12135 bp, 17 predicted proteins | sample UWRJL103311B2_FD_180933 | JGI IMG/M metagenome (GOLD analysis project Ga0247734, IMG submission 180933) | Plant litter microbial communities from Arlington Agricultural Research Station in Wisconsin, United States - UWRJ-L103-311B-2 | ecosystem: Environmental > Terrestrial > Plant litter >... | reverse complement strand
ATAAAATATTAAAGTCAGATGTAATTGCTTTAGTTGCTTGGAGCTGCTGGTTCGTTTCGGCGGCCGCAACGAGACTATTCGCTAGGACCTTTGTGACTTGCGGTTTCGACAGCGGAGAAACAACAGCCAGATCACCCAGCGTGGTCAAGCCATTTGCAGAGTTCCACCATCCGGTCGTACCGTAGATCCCGCTTGTATCATTATACCATTTCTGCAGGGTCTGGAATGCTGCTTCAGCATTCGATGTGTAGGCGTCTGCACCCCCTGTTGGAACTGCGATGCTGCTCAACGGCAACAGTAAAATAGTGCTACAAATACAACTCCAAAACATGGCGAGATACACAGCGAACGAGGACTTAGCAAAAACCACATGCTCAAGGTCAGGAAGCCATGGCTTGATATAGGATATGGATCCGCCAAGCCAGAGTGTTTCGCTCTGCCCATAAGCCGCAAAACAGGTTACGGAAACGTTGCCCGGCATATCAGCGCTGGCCATTCCAAATCTCAAATCCCCTTAGCGGGTGTCAGAGATCTGCATTGAAAACGAGCATATATCAGACGAACATAAGTCAGATTGTGACGGTGCTCAATGCTGGCTCGTTCTTGGGCTGTTCGCCAACCAACCCGGTCTAGTTCTCACCTTGAAACCTCGCTCGACCGGTAGCTAACAGTCACGTGCAAGAAAACGTCCTTCCTTTCTCAGATATGCTTCATGACGGACGAGCGAATGGGATATGGTCATCGGACAGCAAAATGCCAGCGGAATACGAAGTGCAAAACCTTGGGGGCGTTGGGTTGCAGGAAAGCGGAGAATGGATGAGGGCGACGACTCAGAAACCCTGAATATCATCGGATCGATGACCGTTACGTTACATATGTTGCAGACAAGCAACAAAAAAAAAGAGGTCAGAAAATGAAACGCTGGTATGTGGCAGACAGACCTGTGCCTTTTCCCAAAAGCAACTTTGCCGGTTTGGGAGAAAGAAGCAGTCGAGTCAAAATATATGGGCGTTGGAGCTTCTTGCTCACAGCGACCTTTTCTTTTCTTGAAGCAGACTCAATTGGTAGAGCAATAAACTTGTCTCGGTCTGCTTTGAATAGAATAAAGCCGATTTAAGCATCACTTTTTCCCTTTCTTCCAACCAAGACTATTGGGATTATTGGCATCCTTCGAAAATGTGCGTGTTGAGTGTGAGTGTCGTGATGAGCTAGCAGATCTCAACCCCCCCTTCTGCTCACAAGACATAATCAGCAAGTTTCTCTAGCCACTTATCTGGCATAGTTATGCAATTAAATTTTCATAGAACTTTCTTCTTTTCCCGTTGTAAGCTACTGGCCCAAAATGGAAGAGCAATGAAAACTTATCTCGCTATACCTTGAATTATTTTTGAAGCCCATTCTGCGGCACTCTTTCTTTCTCTCTTTATTTCTTTTCTTTCCCCCAAAACCCATCCATCAACCTCATTACCCATCCTCTCAAGCCTCCACACATAAAGCAGAGCAGTAAACAAATGTCATGACGCTTCAGCACTTGCACCAAAAAAGGGGGTAGGGAGGAGATCTCTAACCCTATCTAGCTGCTCACAACAAGACATATGCCATGACCATGACCCCAAACAAAGTAGTTCTCCAGCTAGTTCACCAACATAAAAGATATATAAAATACAATCAGAGAGAGAGAGAGAGAGAGAGAGAGAATTAAAAAAAAAAGGAAGGGGAAAGGGAGGAAAGAGAAAAAGAAACAAGAAACGAGAAACCCCAAACCCCAAACCCCAAACCCCCCCTTTTTTCCCCTTCGTTTTTCCTTCTACAAACCAACTTGCTCAGATTCCACAGTATGTGTGAGACTTCTTCTTCTTCTCTTCTTCTCTTCTCCTCTTTATATATATATATATGTATGTATGTGTGTATATGTGTATTCACAAAAGTGAGAAGTGAAACGAAACGGTGTTTGGAAAAAAAGAGGTCTGGAATCAAGTATAAAAATAAAATAAAAATAAAAATAAAAAACATATATAAAAAACTCCCCAAGATGTGGTGGGGGGGGGGTTGTGTTTATATCTATATATATATATATATATTGCTCTTTGTTTTTCCCCCTTTTAAAAAAAATGGTGACATAACTAATTTTAATAAAGCTCTACGGAGAGGGGGAAAGGGAAATTTTAAAAATCCGAATTCTTTGAATTCTTCCGATTTGTGCCTTGGTTGTTTATTCTTGCCAGTGAGTGATCAGGGGGGGGGGAAGGGCGGGTAAATATGGTGAGAGATCGATCTCATTGGCTAATTGCTTCACGAATACCAACACATTTCCGGTAAAAAATATTAACATACTCTGTGAGTACCATTTTTGGCTGTTGGTTATACAAAGGAGGTATCACGCTGTTGCCCGGCTAGGTGATTAGCTAGATATGCTTGTGATGCATATACGGAGCATACACTTCTAAGCACTTTTAGAGAAAGCATATGGCTCTATGTGAGGAACCGACTTTCTCTTCTCCGACAGCATCTAAGGAGCCACTGCATCAGCTTGCCCACTTAAACCAACATCTTCACAGGAAGACGGTCAGCCGGATGACAAATCCCTTTCCCTTGCTCTTATTCTTTCCCCCTCTTCTATCCTAGAAACAACTAGAGAATTCATTAGTTAGTAGCTAATTCTAGATCTCCTCCAACAATTCAATTTCACCACCCTTAACTCCCATACCCTCCGTTCAACACACGCAATGGCTAACGCTAATCTCGTAACCCTCATCACGGGACCTAATCGCGGTAAGTCCCCAGTTTTGACTGATATCGTTTGGCAAATAGCTAAAGGGATATTCCTAACAGGCATCGGCCATGGTATACTAGCCACTATTCTGACCCGTCAAAACAACACTGTCATTGCTGCCGTCCGTGACCCGCAAGCGGCGGTATCGCAGAGCCTCAATGATCTCCCCAAAGGCGAAGGGACCTCACTGCATCTCGTTAAGATCGACTGCGCCGTTCCGACCGACGCAGCCGCTGGCGTAGAAGCAATACGGGCCCTCGGGATCTCATACATCGACACGGTCATCGCCAACGCTGCCATTGGCAACACGGCCGTCTCTGTACTAGAAACCTCTCCGGAAGACGTGCGTCGGCATTTGGAGGTGAACCTCATCGGCGTGTTGACGCTCTTCCAGGCCGTCGAGCCGCTGCTCCGCAAGGCGCAGAGCAAGAACCCCAAGTTCATCGCGCTCAGCTCGAATCTGGGCAGCACCGCGCTGGCCCCCGTGATTCCGGGCCCTTGGTTCTGCTACGGCGTCTCCAAGGCCGCGCTGAACTACATGGTGCGCCGTGTGCACGTCGAGAATGACTGGTTGACGGCCGTGGCTTTGCATCCTGGCTGGGTGCAGACGGACATGGGAACCAGAGCAGCAAATGCGGTAGGCCTGGAGAGCGCGCCGATGAAGCCTGAGGATAGCGTGGAGGGCTGCTTAAAGGTCATCGATGCTGCGTCGCGGGAAAAGTATGCCGGTGAGTTTATGTCCAGCGAGGAGCAGACGATCATGTGGTAAGGAGAAAGGGGGACAGGGAGAGAAATTGGGAGGGAAGAAGAGGGCAATCCCTCCTCAGGGGCACATTTTAGGACCTACTACGGTGCTGCCATAAATGACCGATGGTTCCTCAAGACATGAATTATAGTCTTGAACGCAGTGTAGTTTAGCGGTCTCTTTCTGAAATGGAAGCCATACACAGTTGTGCCAAGTGTCATGCCTGAGGCAATATACGTGACATATGTCGAAACCTAGCTTGATGGAAGGCAACTAACTACTAACTGTACAAAACTAAGTATTGGGACACATCATAGATATTGGGATAAGAAAGCACCGGACTATATCAACTAGCTTCAAAGTGAAGCTATGTCTCTGTCTTCGCTTAAGCACAGCCAATAACAATATACTGATGTATAGGGTGGCAACATCGCCTTAAGCCACTTACTTCTTTTTCTATCTTTATTCCATTCCTATTTATAGAGGTGTAAATAAAGAGATATTTCGAGAAATCCTGTAACTTTCCCCAAAAAGTTGGGGGCAAAGCTAGAATATCAAAATCATGGAAAGAAAAGATAAAAGTGCTCATCTCTTAGATTTATCTTGTCTCACCATCATTATCACCATCACAATCTTACCATCCCATAAGACGAAGCAAGGAGGACGTAGTTTACGGATATGGACATGGGATCGATCTAGTTGCTGGGGCAGCCTCCCGATTTTTGTTTTTGTTTTTGACTGTACGACTAGTGAACTCAAAAATCCGATATTGACTGATGAAATCGTGGGGATTTAGGTTTCTCTTATCTTTTCAAGCCTAGCTGTTTGTTTGTTGTGTTTCTACGCGATATGGCATGACAACTAACTTTAATCAAAATCCACTAGGTTGTGCCAAAAAAAAAGAGGGGAGAGAGAGAGAGAAAGAGAGAGAGAGAGAGAGAGAGAGAGGAGGGAGAAGAGGGAAGAGAGAAGGGGAAGGGGGGGTTGGGAGAACCCTAACATAACTTGGGGAAAGAAAAGTATGGGAGAGTTTGTTTTCTATGCTTTCACTCAAGTGGTTCATTTTTTCTTCTTCTTCCAGGGGAGGTTTCAAAAGGATTAACAATATCTGGTCTGGGTCTGGGGATCATGAATGACACCGGTTTCGTTGGCGCAAGGAACGTTTCATGCCTGCCCACAACATTCCTCACCCCAACCAGAAACCCAACTTTTTGCATATGGGATGGGGTCGTTAGCGGGCACATAATAGTATGAAAAGCAATGTTGTGAAAACACAACCACCACCCCATGAGAAATCGCGGGATCGAGAAACACAACGATCCTGCGATCCTTCCTCTTCCCCGCAGGAGTTCGCGGATCCGATGTGCATGATGTATGGGATGCATACTTAAGGACAGTTGGTTTGGTAGGTTGGTATGTTGGAAGAATACGTTGTATGGCTTGCTTGGAGGGAAGAATAAACAATGGGGCTGAGGAAGGGAGGGAAGACGAGCTTGAGCTAATAATAAGCTGAGCTTTATCGGATCTGAACCGAACTGAATGAACTGTTCTGATTTGAGCGAGCGAGCCAGCCAAAACAAAACAAAACTGTCAAGCAGCCGGGTCTCAGCTTTAGCTAAGTAAGTAGGTACTGTACAAGCCCGGTTTGGCCAATTTGTGCAAAGTCTAAATTGACATGTACCCAGTAATGATATGGCGATGGCAGTTTGGGGCAGAAACCGAGATTCTTGGGAGACTTTGGTGGCTGCGCTGCCAGTAGGTAGTGCTCAAGTGCTCATGAGCTGAGACCCTTTCCCAGGCTTTTCAGTCTTGCTGTCTGTCTTGCTATCTGACATCTTGTTGTGGTCTGCCGCAGCAGAGGCAAGAAAAGGCAAGAATACCTAGGTACGTAAAGTAGGACTTAGTAGAATTAGGCTTTTCTGTCGGCCTTGTGTCTTGTGTGTGTCACGGCAGTCTCAGCAGTCTCAGCAACAGATGGACTCGGCCTTGGGAGGCGGGGATGGGGGAGTGGAACACGTATACTTTGTGGCCACCGTGCTGGGCGTTTTCTTCTTCTCTCGCTTTGGGGAACGAAGGTGCGAGAAAAAAGGGAACTGGAATGTGGATGAAACATGGATGGATTGGTTGGTTGGTTGGTTTGTTGGTTAGGGAAGTGCAACAGATTTCTTATTCTCCTTTCTCGCGGTCGGCCCGGCAGCAGCAGCAGCTAGAAGGAGTGGGGAATGAGGAGTGAGGAGTGAGGAGTGAGGAGGGAATGTGCTGGTAAGAATGATATTGGTATATTGGTATATTGGTACTGTACATAGGACACGATAATTGGATGAGGGAAAGTAGTAGGAGGAGGAGGAGAAGGATGAGGATGGGGGTTTGCCGATGAACCATTCATTACACACGTACGGAGTTATTACTACTACTACTACTACTTACTACTACACTACTACGTACTATGCGTTCATATGGAAATGCCGTCCGCCAGATGATGCGAATCCTGGCGGGTCGGCATTGAAAGGGCGTGCAGAAGCCGGATGGCACTTTGGGGGGGTCGACATGGGATTTCCAAGGTTTGGGATGTTTGGGATGTTTGGGATGTTTGGGATGTTTGGGATGTTTGAGATGTTTTGTTTTGTTTCTACTGTTGTACTGTGCTGTGCTGGCCCACCGAACTTCGTACGTAACGTACTGTACTGTACTGTACTGTACATATGACGGAGGAATGGTATGGTATGGTATGGTATGGTATAAAAGTATACAAGAATACATCCTGTGTACTGTACTGTACTGTACTGTACACATTTTTACAAAGGATTCCACATGTAACATATGTACATATGCGGATAGCGGGCTAGTCTTTATCTATTAAGAATGAGGATTATGTAGAGTACATGTACAGTACATGCACATGCATATGTAATCTATATATAATTCCATACATAATCAGTAGTCAACTGTACTGTACTCCGTAGCACTCACTCACGATACGAGCATGTGCGTGTGCATTGGGTGCGACATGTCACATACATAAATACATAAATACATAAATACATACGCATACACATACGCATATGCATACGGCAGTCGACCATCCATCTATCTATCCATCCATCTCCCGCCCACGGAATACCAAACAAACAAGTACTGCTACCGTAATACTGCTACTGCTACCGTAATCGTATGAAGATGCATCATCATTATCATCATTGTTATCATCATCATTATCATCATCAGTATTATCATTCCCCCAAACCCACAATATGAAGGATGATATACCCGGTATGTTTTGGCAATACCATATATACATATATACATATATCCATATATCCATATATCCATATATAGATATAGATAGATAGGGTCGGTGATAGTTTGGTTGGTATAGTTCGTATTCGAGGCAAAACTCAACAGTGGCGGTTGTGCTATATATAGATAGAGTATAAGGATAAGGTAAGGTAAGGTAAGGTAGGAAGTATTATTATTACATATATACGCAAAGTATACGAAAAGTATACAGTAACGGTAACGGTACATACACCTACATTATACTACTGCGATCAATCGCATTATGCATTATATCGTATCGTATCGTATCGTATCGTACCATATCACATCATCCCTATCCCTTTCCCTATTGCCATCCCCATTGCCGAACTGACTGATTAATTGATTGATTGATCGATTGATTGATCACCAGTAGATTTGGAGTATGGATTATCTGTCTAATTGACTTGTCTACCTACCTACCTACTTACCTACCTATCTACCTACTGTACCTGGCCTGACAGACAACTAACCGACAAAGCAACAGCAGCAAGAGGGAATTAGCCAAGTATAAGTAAGGACCTAGGTATATAGGTAGCCCACGGCATTAAAATAGCCATTTCTTTTTCATCATCATCATCATCATCATCATTATCATCATCATTATCGTTTATCGTTTATCGTTTATCATTATCGTCTATCATTATCATGATAATTACCCGGGCTCTCCCAGATGCCTCCCCAGATGCCCAGATCCCATGAGATAGATCTCGTGTCGTCCCCCGTCATCCGTCATCCGTGATCCGTCATCCGTGATCCTCTGGTATTTTTTGTAACGGTAGTGTGGATTGTTGCCCTAGTAGTGGTGGTAATAGAAGATATTACCGAACTGAACTGGACGGGACTGCAACTACTGTGCTATGTATAGTACTTATATTATGCTATATTATGCTATACCAGTACACCAAGCTAAACTACGAACTATGCTACACTTCTTGCTGCTGGCTGCACATCATCCATCATTGGCCATCTGATACCCCGTGTATACTTACTCCGTACTATCTATTGCTATTGCGAATGGATACAACTATGTACTGTACTGTACGGTACTGTAATATTTGTAATGTACGGTACTTGTAACCGCACAGTAGGGAGGGTATTGTAGTGACCATGCCATGTCGCATCCAGCTCGATTGTCTCACCTTTCCCATTCCCTTCCCTTTCCCTTCTCCTTTTCCTTTCGCTGTAATTAAAACCCTCTTTTTTCCTTCTTTTCTTTCTGGGTTTGTTATCTCTTGCTGCACGGTTCCATTCACATGGGTCATCAACTCATCATCATACATAAGTCGAGTAGAGTAGTGTAGAATTATAGAGTAGAGTAGTGCAGTAGTACAACAACAATTACATGCATTCCTCTCCCGTGCAAGTGGCATGCCAGGTATCCCCGGCCGCCCATTGGCCAATGCTCGACGGCGTGAAATTCGTTCGCGGCCGTTCAGCTTGTTGCAGCTGCAGCCGAGGCGAGCTAGGCCCAATGCGGACCACGGGCCAGATAAGCCCCAGGGCCGGCCGAGGACGAGAAGAATGGAATGGGCCAAGAAAGGCGAGCCAGAGAAAGGAATGGGCCCTGGTGGTGGTCAGCCATGGTTTGGTTGTGTGGGCAAAAGGGTGGGAAATAAGTGGGCAAAAAGAGGGAATAATGATGGCTGAATGGAGAATGGAGAATGGAGAATGGAGAATGGAGAATGGAGAATGGAGAATGGAGAATGGAGAATGGCGAATGGCGAAGAATGGATTCAAACTAATACGAAGTAATTCATGGCCAACTTTGGGAGGCGAAAGAGAAGAGAGGGAAGAAAAAAGAGGGAAGCGGCGTAGAGCTAATGGCAAATCCTCATCATAGCACACTAACTAGCACACTAACACAGGGAATGAATGATCCACCAGACGCTACTACAGTATAGTACAGGAACCCGTTGTATGTACTGGACATACTGGACATACTGGACATACTGGACATGCTGGAATTACTGACTACTACTGTACGGTGGAAACCCCTAATCTTTCCCCCCCCAATCATCCCCCCAATCATCTCCACTCCAACCCCCATTCGCCATCCCTAAAAATCTCAATTTCCAACCACAGACCAAAACCAAAACCAAAACCAAAACACACCACCAAACTACCAGCTACTACTACCAACTACTACCACCACCACCTTCGTTCAAGAAACCTAATCAATCCTCTCCCCATCCATCCTCCGCCATCCATCATTCATCATTCGTTCAGCCATCCAACCTGCATATACATACATTCATACATACAGACATACATAACTTACCTATACACACCACCACCAACACCACTACCACTACCACTACCACTACCACTACCACTACCCTCGCTTCTTCCCTAATCCTCCTCCACCCCTAATAATTAATTCCTTCGAGATCCAACACCGTCCATCCATCCATCCATCCGTCCATCCTAGAAGCAGAGCCACTCTACTCGCTCACTTCTTCCTATCCAACACACGCTCGCTCACACAAACCACTACTTACGTCCCGCCCCAAGTCCTCGAGGACTCTTACATTCGTTTTATGCAACCGCAATCATAATCACAATCACAAACTCTGTCAATGCCTCTCTTAGTCCAACGCTCGCTATCACTGCTTTGAATCAGGTAGCTCCTGGGGGGAAGAAAAGACAACAAGTTTGAGAGAGCACCAGCACCATCACCACCGCCAGAACTCATGGGTAAATGTACGTCGCCCTCCCCCTTTGCCACCTGTCTCCCATCGCACATCTCCGCATCTGCGCGTCTCCATCCTCCTCTCTCCCTCGATGGCTGTTTTGTATACTAATGGTGAGTTCATTAGGGCGGTACGGGGTTATCCTGGACGCGGGTTCGTCAGGGACTCGAGTTCACGTCTACAAATGGCTCAATAGTGCGAGGGCAGCAAAGGAGGCCAACTCCGCCGAACTGCAAAGTCTCCCCAAGTTGAAAACAAAGTCTGGATGGACCGACAAGATCCATCCCGGCGTGTCGACATTCGGCGACCATCCAGCCGATGTTGGCCCCGATCATCTCCAAGGCCTCCTCGACCACGCCCTTTCCATCGTGCCCAAGGACCAGGTCGAGGACACTCCCCTCTTTCTAATGGCCACAGCCGGTGTGCGATTGCTGGAGCCAATGCGGCAAAGGGCGCTCCTCGGAGAGATCTGCTCGTATGCCCAAAAACACACCAAGTTCTCCCTCCCCAACTGCGATTTACACATACAGGTTATCCCCGGAGAGACGGAGGGCTTGTATGGATGGATAGCAGCAAACTATCTGTTGGGGGGCTTCGATGCCCCGGAAAAGCATGCCCATGGCAAAGGACACCATACCTACGGGTTTCTGGACATGGGAGGCGCGTCGGCTCAAATTGCTTTCGCTCCAAACGCTACGGAGGCAGTCAAGCATGCGGAGGATCTCAAGCTCTTACGGATGCGAACCATAAATGGCAAGGCTGCGGAATACAAGGTTTTCACCACGACGTGGTTGGGTTTTGGGGTCAACCAGGCACGAGAACGGTACATTCAGGCCCTGATGGATGCATCATTCACACATGACGCCGAAGAACTCCTGGATCCATGTTTACCCTCAGGATTAAGGACCACGTTGAAAGGAGTAGAAATTGCACCGGGGACGAAGACGGGACCAGAGCCGATATTGCTTGGTACTGGCCGTTTCGAAGAATGCTTACGACGGACCTATCCTCTCCTCGACAAAGATGCCCCTTGCGCAGACCAACCCTGTTTACTACACGGCCAACATGTGCCAGCAATCGATTTTGATGTCAATCACTTCGTGGGCGTTTCGGAATACTGGCACACCACGCATGAAGTATTTGGTATGGCACATAAAGATAAGGCATACGACTTCACCGCATATCAGCGTATGGTAAAGGATTTCTGCAGTGAAGAATGGGACGATATTGAGGTGGGCGTGTCGGCTGAAAAATGGGGCTCAAAGGTCAACGCGAAGACGGCACAAGAAGTGTGCTTTAAGGCTTCATGGCTGATCAGTGTTCTCCATGACGGTATCGGGATACCAAGGGTTGGAATCGAGAAGAGTTCACATTCCAATTACAACGGCACCAAAGAGGTCACTGCGATTGCAAAAGAAGGAGGGTTCCTGGATCCTTTCCAAGCCGTGAACAAAGTTGATGGGGTTGAGGTTAGCTGGACTTTGGGCAAGATGGTTCTATATGCTGCTGGCCAAATCCCACCAGCCACCGCATCAGCGCTTCCTGTTGGCTTTGGTAGCAATGTAATTCCGGATGGGATGGTCCTCCCCCAAGACTTTCAAGAAGCTGGGTCGAATTCCAAACCCGTGCCTATTGGAGACGATGATACCTTCACTGAAGTGGTCGAGGAACTTGCCTCGGAAGCACAGGAGCACTCCCGAGGAACTCCTGGTTTTTTTCTGTTCATGCTTATTTTGATAATTATTGGTTATATCTTCCGCAAACGAGAACGGAGGAATAGATTATACAGAGGGGTCAGCTTGGCCCTTCGCCGAAACCGACGACCAGGAAGTCCTCGCAAAAAGAACGGTGGTTTCTTCGGCGCAGGCAAATTCTTTGGACGAGGCTCCGGAAGCTACGAGCGCGTAAATGAGGATGTGGAAGCTGCGAATGAATTTGAACTGGGCGAAGTTGATCAAGATGATACAGAAAACTCCGATAGCAGTGAAGGATCACGTTTAGGACGATCATCAGGGCTCGCTACTCCAAAAGTTTCCGTGTCAGCCTTCGAATCGAACAGCTATTACACCGAGTCGCCCGTTGCCGGACTCGGCCTGGCCAATTTCCCCAACGCAATGGAAAGAAGCGGTCTCGTGGTCCGTACCGAGAGCAGAGAACGATTGCACACCCTTGGCGCAGGAAGAAGAAGCAGGGCAGGGAGTCCCACGCGACTCAAGAGCCCGTTAATGTCGCCTCTAGAAGAGGGTTAAGCCATGTCCCCTTTTTCTGTACTTTTTTCTTCCCGGAGAGAGGACTCTCCTCCTCTGGCTTCTTTTCTTCATCAATGAGAGACGTATATGTTTTTGCGAGAGGGAAAACCACGATGTCAAATTACAAAATACTTCACGAGTACTACCTTATTTTACTAGTACGGATAATCAGCGACGGCGCTTTTGCTTAAGGGAAAGGGAACTTTTTTTTGGCGTTTTAAAGGGAGGGGGGTTAGCAACAAAGCTCATCCCAAAAAAAAACCCCCTTGGGTTGGGACGGTTAGTTGAGCATTGGCGTTGGCATATATATATATTATGTTATGTTTTATATATACATATATTCCTTTCTTCTTGTTCTTC
>Ga0247734_1002464_pt1 | contig 12141 bp, 18 predicted proteins | sample UWRJL103311B2_FD_180933 | JGI IMG/M metagenome (GOLD analysis project Ga0247734, IMG submission 180933) | Plant litter microbial communities from Arlington Agricultural Research Station in Wisconsin, United States - UWRJ-L103-311B-2 | ecosystem: Environmental > Terrestrial > Plant litter >... | reverse complement strand
CAGTCACGCAACCGCATCAACCCAACTCTTTCCATAACCACCACCAGCCTACTAAGATGCCGACCCACCTGGTCGAGATGACCGCAATTTGGCAAAGGCCATTGTTTACTGTCAAACACTCGTATGGCTCCGACAAAAAGGTCACAAATATGATAGCCAATATTGCGAAGGAACTAGCCAAGCTCGTGAATCAGAATGCCAAGCTTGACCTGCAGCACCCAAACGACTTTGTGTTACTAGAGCCATTGCCTACAGAAGGTATGTTGTTACTTGATAGATTAGCGAGCATTTATCAACTTATCTACCAGGTCAACTGCTTCAGGACTACGCCCCTCGAACTCTTCATTTTGCTATACCCCAGAAACGTGCGTCAGATATATTAGCTTTGTTACTATTGCTGAAATATTCCTCTATAGTAGAGAATATGAATGAGGATGAGTCGAAGGCCAAGATGAAGAAAAGGAAACAATCCAAAAGACCACGGACGCTGTTCGCCAAAATTCAAGAATCAACATCACCGCTGTACGAGGAAGAGACCAGAAACGCCATAACTGGCAAAGCCGATGTAAAACCTGAAGTAGAGAGGGAAGTAAAGGGAGAGATGGAAGAATGGTTTAACAAGATTGAGACCACGCTCGCGCGCGAACGTGAGGCGAATCGTCGAGAACGTGAGGTGGATCGTCGAGAACGTGAGGCGGATCGTCAAGAACGTGAAGCGGATCGTCAAGAACGTGAGGCGGATCGTCAAGAACGTGGGGCGGATCGTCGAGAACGTACCACGTTGAAAGGGCGGGTCGAAACGTTACAAGGGCGGATCGAAAAGGTGCGTTCCTGCATGTTACTTTGTTAGTTCTAGAGCCTGATCAAACTCCCTTTAGCTAGAGAGCATTTTTCTCCTCTTTCTATCCGCACCTTCGTCGATGTAGTCTGACTTAAGCTCGAAGGCTCCAAAAGAATTACGAGGAGCCCTTGGAGAGCTGTTCACTTTTCATTACGGGGTGGCTGTATACGAAAGATCACCTCCTGAGGACATTGCAATACGTGATTACGAACCGCCTCTACCTGCCAGACGATGTCGTTGTAATTTATATCTAGACTCATGTTCGCCTATTTCTACATATGAAGGAAGCAATCGGGACGTCGTAGCTCTACATATTACAGCGAGTCTCACGATGAACAGATGCTAGGAAGATAATGAGTGTATACCTACCTGTTCCATTCATCAAAAAAAAAACAGATTATCATGTATTGACAGAGGGATTCACATGTCTGAAGACGTAGAAGACCGAGCGCGTCCGCTTTGGCGTTCTGGAGTGGCGGGCACGGACCTCAGTCGAAACCTTACTTCAGTATCCTAAGCAGGAGCATAGCATAAGCAAAAGGGCACACAGCACCTCTCGGGAATAACACTCAGCTGTCTCATGAGTAATATCTGGGAGGTGCTTGTCATCCAAGGCTCGCACACAGCGAAGGAGGATTCTTCTGGAGTTAAGCAACAAGTAGACTCAGTAGTCATGCAGTTGGCGCAACGAATGACGAGGCGAAAGGCTGCAGAAGACGCAAACAAAACCAGTATCTTATCAAAGCAATGCGACATAATGCAAAGGTGCATGCAGACTGACAACGAACACAAAACAGGTCTGCATTCGTGCATCATAATAAAAATACAAGTTCAACAGAAAAGATAGAAATGCGGAGATCCATAGTCCTAGATCTAGGAAATCGAGTAAGCAAGGCGCAGAACGCAAGAAGATCTCAGAGCGCAGGAGAACCATACCGATAAGATTCAGTTATGCAGCAGCATTGAATGCTTTGACCGTTTCAAGAGCCCTAGGAACGCTACAAAAGAGTCAGTGAAGGTAAGAGACTGACCAAAAAACGACTGAAACATACCTGTCCTTTGGGCTAATTTTTGCCTTCTTGTCGATCATCACCGCCTTCCCATCTTTCAATGCAAACACAAAATGGCTCCGCTGTGTCTTCGCCGCACCAGAACCAAGGAATGCGATGAATTCTCGTGATGGGTCCGAGAGCAGAGAGTAGGGAAGGTTTTTCTGAGCCATTTGCGTCAATTTATGTTCGGGTTACTGTCCTCTCTACGGAAGTTCACCTTATCTTTCCATTTCTTCTGCTTATCTGGTGCGTCGGCGCTGAGGCAGTAAACATCGAATCCTGCTACTATGAACTCGTCGTAGTTATCGCGGAAGGCACAGGCTTGAGTAGTGCATCCAGCTATGAAAATCGAGTCAGTAACCTTGCAAGATGGAAAACATGGACACCATTACGTACGTGTGTCGGCCTTGGGAACCAGGAAAACGACAAATCCTTTCTTCCCTTGCGCTTTCTCTTCATTCAGCAGATCTGCAATAATCACATCCTCTCCAGCTTCGTTCTTTAGAGTGATACCAGTTGGGAGCTCAATTGGCTCCTAGGGATCGAATATGAGCGAGGCGCCTAAAGATAAGGGAAGAATGTGGCGTACAGTGGGTAGCGTAGATTCCTCCACAGCTTTCTTCGCCTTGGGGACTGATTTTGGCTTCGGTTCGTCTCCTTCAGCATCTTCTTCCACCTGCATGACGCTGAGCGTTAGATGCAATCCACTGTGTCGAAAAGGCGCCCAAAAAACGCACCTCAGCACCTTCGGCCTTCTTCTGCCGTTTGGGAGCTGCCTTCTGCCCTTCGGCTTTTCTCTTCTTGGCTGGAACAATTGCTTCGACTATTGCTGCGCCAGTTTGAGCGAGACGGCTTGAGCGCCTGGCGGTCGGTTCGTCGCTCATGGGTTATGTGGGTCGTGGTTGCACACAAGGATTGATATCATCACGTGGGCGTGCGTTCCAGTGGATCTTTCTTCTTCAATTTATTAGGAATTAGCCAAATGCCGCTCTTGGGAGATCGGAACTCGATTTACTTCTGGCCTGACGGTAGTCTTGAAATTGGTGCGATGAAGACGTGCTAGGATCTATTTCACCATAGACGTTTGTAGCTTGCCTCGTTTGACGTTGTGTGAGAGTAATGACTTAAGGGCCGGATCGTGCGTGCCGATTCTAATCCTTCTGTCTTCAGGTTTCCGTGGTGATCTATGGCTTTACAGTCACAAAACCCAGATTCCATTCCTGACGGCACACTCCTGTATTGTGATGTGCTGGATTCATACGTACGGACGGACAGTCGATATCATAGCGCCGCCGGTGATGGCTATTGACCTACCCCGGGAATGTGGCAGGGTCACGGTCCATGCGTTCTTGACCCGCAACCACGACTAGTCCTACGCACACCATGGGCGACCCAGTAGCAGAGAAGTCAGCGTTCTTGAAGATGTACATGTCTGGTCATCCTGGTATGTCCTTACTTCCCTTACCAGACTTTTGGCTGACGTAGTTGGCGTATCAGATACGCTTGTAGCATATGCCAAATTCTTCGGCGGGGTTAAAGAACAGATTGTCAGTGCTGAAATGAGCGCTATTGATACCAAGGTGCGTTGCTCTATCCTTCCTTGCCTCTGTACAATGCTCAATAGTTCCAACAGACAATGACGCTGACCTGCACCCTCCGCGACAAATCCACCAAAGTTGTCGTAGTACCCATCAGCCCTCCCTTACGAGGATACGAGGACGTCAAACCTCGTCTTCTTGAAATGAAGGCCAAAGCTCAGGAAGGCTTGGGCATGGTAGGTTCATCTTGTTCCGCCTTTGCAGGGATATATCTTGACAACGCATGCTTTCTAGATTAAGACACCCAAGATATCTGACTTCAGGATGGTCCCGCACGTCTACCTGTTCATGGTACTCGCATTCATCTCCTTCATCGCTGGCTTCCCAGACTCGACATTGTCTTCATCTATCCGAGCATATCTTCCCTCCGCTGCTACTTTTGTGGCCTCAGATGCTGTCCCCTACTCTATTCGAGCATTAGTTGCTCAGGTGGCTCCGTATGGCGGGTACTTCCAGCCCGCTGGCTGGTACTTCTTCTCCGTTCTATTGGGGTTGCATATTGTTGAAGCTATGTACACTACGTTGCTATGCTGGTGGTACGTCGATAACCCCATTACAGCTGTGAGTCCAATCCTCTTTTCGTTTTCTACGGTTACTGACTCGTCTTTCGATAGATTCTGTACATCTCTGCAACGATTTTCGCAGGCTATCACGTCTGGGGAGACCTTCGGAGACGGGTAATGAACAAAAGAATCGAGAGTGTAATGAAAGTCGAGTAGCTCGCCATCTTGTAGGGATCCCGCATAGTTTCGGCTACTGTTATGCATCTAATTTGCTAGCTTGCGTTTCAGTGCATCTTTGGTTTGCTCACTGGTCCATTCTTTCTGAAACGTGGTTAACGTGTTCTGTGATTACCACTCGCTACGGCTGTGGTGTGCTATGTCCTTCGACTCAAGCTCCCATGAGCGAGCTCCTATGTTTTCTAAGCGTATGTTTGAGACGATAAGGCGCCTGCAGAGCGTTGAGATGGTCGATGGCGGTTCATCGAGATTTATACGTGATTATCCTGTGCTATGAGGACCGTCGTTCATTCTAGGCGCATTGATTCCCCTACCGTATGTCTCCTTTGGCTTTCTTGATGCCTCGACCATGTTATAAAAGCCCGACTTGGATAGAATGAACCTTCTGGCGGGAAGCAATCATGTACGTCGAATGTCCTGCTACTGCTATCCTGAAAGCCTTCGTCATGCCTCAAATGGTATTATTTCCTCGGGTCTGTGGTCAAAGTATCAAATACATGGTGTTCTCCAGATCGACTAAGAGCCTCACAGTTCTTTTCTCACGACTCTAGAATGCTTCCTGTTATTAATATAGCTAAGCAAAGAACTGGCTTTGAATCCTCGAGACGCGCTCATCCAGAGCTTGATTATTCAACTCGAGCTGAAAGTCAATGTCGCCAAGAACCTCACCGTCCAGTGTCATTTCAAGGAACAAAAAGGTGCCTACACTAAATTAGTCGGCGTAATTCGAAGCGCACAATGAACTTGCTTACACTGGGCAAGAAAGAACATCGGCACGCAAACCAACTTAGGTTATCCATGGAGAAATAGTGACCGAAGTTGTGCGGATCGACAACTCCCAGTGAATATCGGTCAACATATAGAGGAACAGTAGAAGCAATGGCGCTCGATTTAAGCCTGCTAATGCGCTCTAAGTGGAAATTTCTAACCCACGACAGGCACTCATTCTCGTATATGACTTTCACGCTTGGCCTTCAGCATGTGTGTCTGACGTCGAAATCCATGAGCTTGAGAAACAGCGAGTGTATAGTCTTCATCATCAAGATAGTGCATATGAGGCCAATGCGATCCACGCAAAGAATTGGCCAAGTAGTGAGACTGAAACATATGGACTTGCGGGCAAGATCGGCGTTCCCTCCTGTCAATGATGTTATTCGTGATCTTGAGATTCTTGCGACAAGACTTCTTCAAGCTAGAGGATACGCAGCTTAGAAAGACTAGTTAACAGAAGAGTTTCGGCAGGATTATTCACAGTATTCTGTCCAAACTGATCTTGGAAAATATATGAAATGGAATGCCAACATCGTACTATTCATAACCGAATTAAAAGCTGCTGTTTCTCTTGAGCTCAAACTCGCTGACATAGATTCAGGCTATGCAGATGTCGAGAGAGTCACAATCTGCTCTAGATGCATGTTCTGATACTATAAGAAGAGACTGGCCGCTTTCGAAGTGGTTGAATAGTCTTGTCCAGAGAGCATGACTGGCATCGACTAATTCAAGACACCCACGATGACACACTTGGCCCAGGATGGATTCATTCCAGATTCATAGAAGAGGTGCAGGAGCACATCTACCACTTCGAATAGTTGGAAAGCAGTGTTTGGTAGCTTCGAAAGATCGTGTGAAGCAATCCTGATGCGGTTTATAAGTACGCATGAGCTGCAGCTTCAATGCCAGATACTCATAAACACATAAGAAGGTTTCCGGTGGATGCAGCTCGCAGGCTGCATTGCTGGATATCCTGAATATCTTCTAATTGAAAAAGCGACCTTTTGAGGCATAGAAGATCTGCTAGCGAGGTTGAATATCAAATACCCTGCAAATGCACTGGAAGTCTCCGAAGTTCCGGATCTGCACTGCATTCTTGACTGCGATTTTCGCTTTACAGGTCAGGTGTGTCCTCGAAGCCAAATGTCTCTAACTCAACAGTGGGCTACTGATCGCCCTTGTTGTCTCCACTTTTGGCACGTCACCCGGTTTGGTGGCCATAACTGTCTTAGTACTTGCTTTGCTTTGTTGATAACGTCTGCACGTCACCAAAGGCCTTACAATCAGTACAGCTTTCAACCTAATGAACTCCCACAATGCTATTTGGCACTACTGTGGGCTAAACATGGTGGGGTAGGTCGAGTCTCAATTTTGTGCCAGCGCATGAGGCCATTGTTTACGCGCGAATGAATGACCGTCATGGCCCAAGGAATCTGGCGGCCCCCGTCTCCTATCTGCTACAGCGCCCCCAGCACTCTCACTCTGAGAATTCACTGCCTGTTATGGTAGCGATGGAAATTGGTGTGATAGTGACTGATATCGCAGAGCATTCATTCCAGATTCTTCATTGTTAGTCGGAAATAGAGACGATCCATTTAAAGGTAATTGTTGCCTGGAACCATACGGCCCCTATAGGCTAAGGAATCCATGCGAAAATTTACTCGTCGTCTTCCCTGGATAAGCCAACCGGCTGCAATTTTGTATCGTCCTGGTCTGATGGGGATATGCATGTGTATTCGACCATTTCTGACTGCCCTTGTTGCCATCAGAAGCGATGGACTGGGATGGGTGGGAGATACAGAGGGAAAAAAGAAAGTTGTGCGCGTATGTTCGCCGATGGGCAGGTATCTTGAGCTATCTCGACTACGGTAAGGTCGGGAACATAGCGGCAGTTGTTGTCTGCCTGCGTTGAACCAGATAGATCCAGCAAATGGCAGATCTAGCTCGAACCGCGTTACTCAGCTCAATGACGAGGAATTCCTGGATACTCACTAACACTCACGCGGGAGAATCATCGGGACGCAAGCAGCTATTGTCTTCTATATTTACGGATCATAGGGGTCGCATTCCAGTATTCAGTGACTATCTAGACTCTGGGACAGACTACCGAGGGAAGTGGAGAGAGAGCGTGGCGTCGTGCAATGCGGGGAAGCGTAAGCGTGTGGGGAAAAAACAAGGGTAAATTTCTGCTGTTTTGTCAGGAACGAACCAGATTCATGCACTCGGCGCTGGGGAATTGGCAAAACTGCAAATGCGGCTACCCCACCCCCACATTCGTTTCAGCAACAAGTTCCTGGCAATTCCATAGAAGCTTTGAATAGCAGCTGGAGCATAGCCCTGGATTTCGAGGCGAAAAAAGTCGTACATGTTATTCATGGCCACTGCTGCTTCAAAGGCGAGCAAACAGACCAGAAGATGTATAAGCCGACGGATAGAGCCGACGCTTCAAAATATCGGCCATCAAAACAATTGCGGGGTTTGAAAAATCAAGGCCAATTTGGAATTACGTGCATTTGTTTACCTTTATTTACGATCTTTGTGATGTGGGGTCTGCGCGGGGAAGCCTGTTCTAACCGGACGACGACGACCTCTGCTTTATACTCCCAGTATAGTCGACAGTTATAACGACAAAAGGCTCAAATACCGCTACCACGAAGGTGCCGCATTTTCGCACACCAGATTTCACCAAACTCCCCTTCGCCACACCTTTCCCCCTCATCTCGCTGTGCGTTACAGCGCTATCGAGAGATCCGTCGCGTTATTGACTCTCCTATTCACAGCAGCTTGATCACCAGCTTTATCCGCATCTCCAGAATCTTCGCAGCCGGTCAATATCCTAGGTGCGTGAACTCGAAGAGTTGCTTCAAATTGACGCTCACCGACATCTCAGTCTACATTTCATCCATCTGTCCGAACAGTACGTTCTGTTCGTTTTGCGTAACCTCGATCCTTGCTCAAACGTTATGACCAGGCCAAAATTGCTACCTCAGTCTCTATCTCCAATCTTCATTATTCTGGACCAATGTCGGTGGTATGCACATCAGCTTTCTGTCTCCTTAAACGCCCTCTCGAACCTTTCTGCGCCAGATGGACTTTCGAGATGACCTTGCGAACCTACACGGCTCAGGCCCAGACTCTGCAGATCACTCTTACCGGCATAATATCTTCGACGTCTCAGCCCCTTCCACTTCTTCCCCTCACTCACAGTTAAACTTTAACCACGAGTTTCACAATCCCCACCATACCGATCACCACCAGCAGAGCATGCAGCAGCATCACCATCACGCATACCTTAACTCCACGCTGCCTGCTCTCAACTCTAGCATGCGATACGACCCTTTGCCACCTCCCGACTCCTTCGGGTTCTCCTCTTCCGCAGCTTCCAATGGCCTGCAGCGACATACACCTTCTCCCATCGACTCCCATACGTCCCGTCAATCCAGATCGCGCTCACGTCCACCTACTGCAGGTCCTACGGGTGTAGTGCGAACCACCAGAACGAGGCGAACTGGTAGCATGAGCTCCACTAGTCCTCCACCGCCAAATGGAACAAGCCAGTGGGGTATCGACTTTGCAATGCAAAGGCCTGGCGCACAGGCCATCGTCATTCCCAGGAGTCAAAGCCAAAGTGGACATGGAGGTGGAGGTGGTACGCCCGTCAGTCCTGTCAGCGCTGGATGGTACGCATTTTTTTTCTTTGGTACTACCGTAGGCGCTGACAATAGGCTGTAGGGATTACTCTTTGCCGGCGCCTGAAAACATGGGCACTTCGCATTCGCTCCCGCCTCTCCACCATCACCATGGTTCCTTCAGCAATGGCTATTCTGCTGGCAGTGGCTTTGGTCTTGGTATTAGTCCAGGCGGAACCGATATGGGACTAGGTGAGCTTTTAACGCTCACTGTGGATGAATGTCGCTAACATCTATTGTAGCTGGCACTCCTTCTTCTCTGGCGTCATCAGCGTTGTCTGGCTCTTCTCCAACGTCTAATGGTCCTGGTATGTTCATTTCTTGAACAGGTTTCTTACGACCACTCATTCGTCTTCTCTCAGACACCCCTCCTTCCGCGACTGCAACGACAGGGGGGAAAGGCACTGGCGAGAAGCACACTATGCTAGCCTCGGAGAAAAGGCGACGGAGGCGTGAAAGCCACAATGCCGTTGAAAGACGCAGGAGAGATAACATTAACGAAAAGATTGGCGAGCTCGCTACTCTCATTCCCATCACGATGCTTGCTGCCGACGGCGAAAAGGTTCCGAACGGTGGTACGAATGGTATGTCCTAGCTGCATCTTCTGAAAGCACTCGGTGCTGACTGCGTCGTGAAGGCCTGATCACCATTCCCATCACGCCTACGAACACGCAAGATCTGGAAGCTATCGCTGGCCTTACCTCTGCGGACGGCGAAACCTCTTTGAGCGATCTATGGAACGGCGGGAAGGATTCTTCGCCTTCCGGTGAAACTCGGGATGGCTCCGCTCCTCCTGGGTCTGGCTCCGTCAACCTCCCTGAGAGTGGTGTCGTGAAAGCGAACAAGGGTATGATCCTGCGAAAGAGCGTGGAGTACATCAGGTTCGTGTTTTCTGTTGTCCAGACCCATGCTCGCCGAAGCTGACTGCATCTGTATTTAGGTATCTTCAACAAATCGTCACTGCTCAGGGAGCGCGTAACAGAGAGCTCGAAGAGCAGCTTCGCGCCTACCGGGAAGGACCTTCTGGGCATCATCCAAACGGAACGAAGACTCCAACACCTGGCAGCATCGGTTCCTTCTCCAGCTATGGCGTCAGTGGTAGCATCACTGGAATCGGTATGGCCATGTTCGGAGCCAGCCTTGAAGACCTACCGGAGCATCTCGAGGAGCCAGAGGAAGAGCAAGAAGTGTATCGAGGAAGAACCGCAACGAAGGGTTCCAGGGCTAGCAACGGAAAGCGGGTGCATAACGTTGACGCTATGGCCAGTGAAGGTGAAGACGAAGAGATGGAACTGATTGGAAGCCGGGGAAATGGACGTACGGGAGGAGAGAAAGAAGTCAAGATGGAATTATAGCGTTCTCGACCCTCTTTCGAATGATACTCTGACATTTTGTGCTCTTTATTTCTGACTACGATTGCTGTTCTGTATCTTCTGCTCTCTAAATTGTGTCTTTTGTATTACGTAGCGTTGTAGGATATTTGATAGCGATTATAATGAAGAGCTCCTGCTGTATCCAGTACCCAGTTGTGGCCTCAAAAAATTACTCTATTCACATTTGCCGAGCGTACACAATGTCTGTACTTCGTTACCGCTCAAATCAAATCAGCTCAGCAGACCTTGCTGTTCAGCAGACTGATCTTACTGAAAGTAGTCGTTTTGACCTTGTCTTTGGCAGCGGACCGCATAGTGTGCGATGCAGATGCTAGAGGTAGTGACGTCGACGTTGACGGTTTTGTGGAAACAAAAGATGGGAGGTCTAATCTACCCGTCTGTTGTTCTGAGTGCACCATGATCGGGTATGGTACATGAAGCGGGAGTCTTATTTGAGATGTGACGTCTTCCATAGCGATGCCTATGACAGTCCGTACTATGCTCACTGCATCGGATTGCCAAGCCTCAATGTCATTGGGAGTACACTCAAGTTCAGACTCGCGCTCCCGCGATGAGAGGCGCTACTTTCTATTTGAGCCTCGTTTCTCTTTCTCCACTGACCCATCAAGCCGCTGTTCAGCACCACTCGTTTCATAGGACGAAAGCTGGAAAGGATTACAGGGGACTTTGCAAGTATCATACTGTTCTATGACGACATGGTGTTGAGTGTACTATAAAAGTGTTCACCGCGAAATCCTTCATCTCACAACAATTCGCTTTACCTTCCAATCCAGAAGAAACAACCACCACAAATAACATGCACGCCACCCCACTCTTCAAACTATTCGCTCTCCTTGCTTTTGTTGCTGCTCCAATCTCTGCTGGAGTTTTGCGTCGCCAGGCTGATCCAGCCAAGCGAGACGAGCTGCCAACAGAAGATGAGAAGAACATCTGCCGTCCAACGCCGGAGGGCACATGTACCCTCGCCGTTACTTCCAGTCTCATCGTCGTTCCTACCTTTGACTCGGACAACATGTGGGCGGGTGCAAACGAGGATCGCAGCCAAGCAGTCCTCAACCCTCACTGCCAATACTTTGCTATCAAGAACGACGTGGAAGCTGCTGGTGGAGGGAACGGATTCGATGGTGACATCCAAGTTCAAGGCTGGGTGGAACCTATCAAGTTCCACGCTGACAGCATTGGGCAGGGCTTCACGAGGGGCATAGAGTTTATCATCAAGGGAAGAACCTATACTGACTGTGATTGTGAGGATTATGCGTCGGGTCTTTCGGGTAATACAGCCTGCCGATGCGAATTTGACTGCCATGATGTCAAGGACGAGTGATCCTTATGGCAGATAGTTCTTTATTTCTCATATGTATCTATATAACTGGACACCTTGGTTATTCATTGACCTCGTCCTCGTAATGTAAACATAATTATGCAACATACATCGGAATCGTCCACAAAGAAAAACGAACATTCCTAATGTTTACGGTACTGTCGACACACAGAGAAGTCAAGAGTGAATGGATCTGCGAGGAAAGAGAAACGTGGAAGTAGCATTATAGGTGTCGACTATCTTCTCCTATCCATCGAGACCAAAGATGATGCTGAATCTTGAGCTCGCTGGTTCGAATGGGTCGTACATTTGTGACTGGAGAACAGGTTAAAATCTGGCGCAAGACATACGATATTACTACCCAATAACCTCTAGAGAGTGTGCTTCATTATCTCAAGAGGCCAGTGAATTTTTTGACCGAATGCTGATGGGTCGCCTGCCGTCTAGCTTGCTCAATAATCCGTGGACGGTACCTTTGAAATCCTCAGGACTAATATCAATATAGTTCTGTAAACCATCTGAATATTAGCAGAGTGTTATCTCGCTCAGCGGCTGCAGATCACAAATCTTCAATTCGCTAGTTGGACGCAGACCGACTCGGAATCTTGGAGTCCATAACGTTGTCCTCGTGCGAGACTGTACTTTCAATGTCTTCCAATGAATCTCTTTAAGCTATGAACAGTTTACTAAAGCAGTAGATGTTTAATTAGAGCTAATTTCGTCCGAAGAGACGCG
>Ga0247734_1002463_pt1 | contig 12141 bp, 13 predicted proteins | sample UWRJL103311B2_FD_180933 | JGI IMG/M metagenome (GOLD analysis project Ga0247734, IMG submission 180933) | Plant litter microbial communities from Arlington Agricultural Research Station in Wisconsin, United States - UWRJ-L103-311B-2 | ecosystem: Environmental > Terrestrial > Plant litter >... | reverse complement strand
GTCGCCGCCCGGCCCCCGAGGTCGCTGCCGCCCTGATCGGCGCGCGATTTCGGGTCGATGGCGTAGGCGGCACCATCGTCGAGACGGAAGCCTACGATCGACACGATCCCGCATCGCACAGCTTCCGGGGGGAGACCCGCAGGAATGCGCCGATGTTCGGCCCCGTGGGGCGGGCTTATATCTATCGGATCTACGGCCTTCACTGGTGCTTGAACGTGGTCTGTGACGCCTCCGCGCGCGGCAGCGCCGTCCTCATTCGCGCGCTCGAGCCCGAACAGGGCCTGGAGGTGATGGCCGAACGACGCAGCCAGGTCCGCACGCGGTATCTCTGCGCCGGACCGGGCCGCCTGTGCCAGGCCCTTGGGGTCACAGACGCCCTTAACGGCTTAGCGCTCGACACTCTCCCGTTTGCGCTCGAGCTCGGCGATCCCGAGCCCGTCGTCATCGGGCCGCGCATCGGCATCCGTACCGGCGGCGGCACGCCCTGGCGGTTTGGGCGGCCTGGATCTCCCGCCCTCAGCCACCCATTCTCTGACGAAGCCGTCGCCGTATGAGCCGCCCCGTCATCACCATTTTGGGCGACTCCATCTCGGCCGGCTATGGCCTGCGCGCCGCGGAAGCCCTGCCGGTCCGGTTGCAGGCCGCCTTGGCGCTCCTGGGCGTCGAGGCCGAGGTCGTGGGCGCGGGGGTCTCTGGCGACGCCGTGCGAGATGGTCTCGCCCGTCTCGATCGGTCAGTCCCGGCAAGGACGACCCTGTGCGTTGTTGCGCTCGGCGCCAACGATCTGATGCAGTCGGTCCCTCCGGACCGTGTTCGGGCCGGTCTGGATGGGATCGTCACCCGTCTTCTCGCCCGACCAGCAGGAGTTCTTGTGTGCGGCATGCGGGCCCCGCCGTGGGTCGGAGCCTATGCCCGCGCCTTCGACGCTGTCTTTCCGGCCATTGCGCGCGCTCATGGCGTGGCCTTCTACCCATTCCTCCTGGAGGGAGTGGCGCTCAATCCGCTGCTAAACCTGCCGGATCGCATTCACCCCAACGCCCGGGGCATCGAGGTGATCGCGCGACGTCTGGCCCCGACGGTGGCGGCGGCTCTCGGCGCGACGCGAACCTAGCGCAGCTGGCTGTCCTTGCTGCCGCGTCGATTGATAGCCGAATGGACGACTTCGCGATCCCGGCCGGACTGGCAATGAACGCAGGTCGTGGCCCCCGGCATGGCCCGGCGTCGGGCTTCGGGGATGTCTTCGCCGCATTCGACGCATTCCAGCGTGCCTTCGCCGGCGGGCATCCGCGCCCGGGCGTTGAGAACCCCATCGATCACCGTATCCTGGATCTGATCCAGCACGGCCCCGTCACGCGTCCATCCACCCGCCATAGCGCCCTCTTCAACCCTCGCCTCTTCACGACTTCAGAGAGGAAGTCCGCAGCGGAATTCGAAGTTCCCGCCTCGTCAGATTTCGGCCTCTCGGGAGATAGTGGTGGCCGGACTCATGGCGCTTCGAAATTAGATTGGTCGACCATTGCCCATGGTCCTCCATGATAGCGCGAGAGCAGCAGACCCTCGGCGAAGATGAGGAACGGTTCGAACTCCTCTGCAGCTACTCGAAAAGCCGGCAGGCCTCCTCCACGTCCGCCTTGTTGTGGTTGTGATGTGGGGTCGAATCCCGCCTGATCCTGCCGCGTCAGGCAAGGTGAGAAGGCGTGGGCCAAGTCTCCGCGCAGCCGGTCAAGATCCGGCGAAGCGAGCCGGTAGGCCACACCACGACCCAGCGACCATGGACCCGTGAGGCTCAGCCGGAGGGGCCGCCGGCTCCGGTAGGCGGCTTGCAGCGTCTGCGCCACGGCGCGCTCATGAGCGCCCGGGAGCGCGTGAAACAGCGTCAGGTGGGCGGGGACCTGGTTGCGGTGGCCCGGGAAATGGGACTGGAGCAGATCCTCGAACCAGGCGAACGCGCCCTCGTCGAGGGCCGCCGTGACGATGAACGGCGGGTGATCGGGCATCGCTACGGGCCCGGTCTCGCCAGACCGCCTCGCCAGGCGTCGGCGGCGGCGCGATGCAGGATCGCGTGACGATGCGCCAGTCTGTCGATGTCGTTGTCGTAGCCGCCGCCGATGACGCCGACGACCGGCGCAACGGGCAGGCAGGTTTCCAGAACGTAGGCGTCGCGCGCGGCGAGGCCTTGGTCGGTCAGGCCCAGCCGGCCGAGACGGTCGCTCTTATGCGGATCGACGCCGGCGATGTAGAAGACGAGATCGGGCGCGACCCGCTGAAGCAGGGCCGGAAGGGTCGCCCGGAGCTCAGCCAGGTAGGATTCGTCCCCGGTCCCGTCCGGCAGGTCGATATCGAGGTCGCTCGGCCCACGTCGGGTCGGGTAGTTTTTCTTGCCGTGCATGGAGAAGGTGAAGACCCGCGGCTCCTGCTCGAAGATCCAGGCGGTGCCGTCGCCCTGGTGGACATCCAGATCGACGACCAGGGCCTGGTGGATCTCGCCGGCGTCGATCATCGCGCGGGCGACCACGCCGATGTCGTTGAAGACGCAGAAGCCTGCGCCGCCCTTCGGTCCGGCATGGTGACTGCCGCCGGCGGTGTTGCAGGCGAGGCCATGAGCGAGCGCCAGGCGCGCGGCCAGCAGGGTGCCGCCGACCGCCGCCTGGGCCCGATCCGAAACGCCTCGCGTCACCGGCATGCCGATGGTTCGCTCGACGCTGGGCGGAACGGCGGCGTCCAGCACCTGACGTACGTAGCCGGGGTCGTGGACGGCGGCGAGCATCTCGAAGCCGGCAAGTTCCGGGATGTGAAGCCCCTCTGGCCCAATCAGACACTCAACCTCGAGAACCTGGGCCAGTCGGGCGTATTTGTGCATGGGGAAGCGATGGCCCGGCGGCATCGGGGCGCTGTAGGCCGGGTGGTAGACCACCGGTGGAAGAGGGCGCGGCGTGGACATGCTGATCAGTGAGAACACACTGGCGCCCGCCAAGCTGCGTGTGAACCCACGACCGGCACGGCAGGCTCGGGAACCGGCGAGGCATGGCGGCGCGCTGGCCCGCCGGCGGCAACCGATCCCGTCGCGAGCGGTTAGGCCGGTCAACCTTCAGGAAACCATCATGTCCGAAGTCGCCATCGCCGCCACTAAACGCTTCGGCGAAATCGTCAACACGGGTGATCTCGACGCCGTCTCCGAGGTCGTCGCCGACGGTTGCGTGGACAACGATCCGGCGCCGGGCCAAGGCAGCGGTCCCGAAGGGTTCAAGACCTTCTTCATCGGGGTGCCCGAGGCCTTCCCCGACATGAAGGTCGCGTCCCAGACCATGATCAGCGAGGCCGATAAGGTGGCTTTCGCCTATACCCTGACCGGCGCCCACAAGGGCGACTTCCTCGGCGTTCCCCCTACCGGCAAGCCGATCGAGGTCCGGGGCATGCAGATCGGCCGGTTCAAGGACGGCAAGATGGTGAAACGTTGGGGCTCGTCCGATGAGCTGGGCATCCTCAAGCAGATCGGTGCGGCGCTGGTCTGAGACCCCCATGCTGAAACCCGTCTCCTGCGACGTCGCGGTGATCGGCGCGGGCACGGCCGGCCTCGCCGCCTACCGCGCCGCCAGAGCGGAGGGCGCACGGACAGTGCTGATCGAGGCCGGATCGGGCGGGACCACCTGCATCCGGGATGGTTGCATGCCGTCCAAGCTCCTCCTGGCTGCCGCACGGGCAGCGCGTGACGCTCGCGCAGCAAACCTGTTCGGCATCGAAGTGAAGGCTCTCGCCGTCAACGGCGCAGCCGTGATGCGGCGTGTCCAGCGCGAACGCGATCACTTCATGCAGACCGTTCTCGACGAGGTTGCCGAGATTGCGGCTTCGGACAAGCTGCACGGCCGGGCGCGGTTCGCTGGACCCAGCACACTGACGGTCGACGACCATAGCCTCGTGACGGCCGGAGCGATCGTCATCGCCTCCGGCGCGCGGCCGGTCGTACCCGAGGATCTGGCGGAGGCCTGCGGAGACCGGGTCGTCACCCACGAGACGATCTTCGACCTTCAGACACTTCCCCGCACCCTGGCGGTGATCGGCGCGGGTCCATTGGGTCTTGAGCTGGCCCTGGCCTTTGTCAGGCTCGGCGTGAAGACGACGATCTTCGATGAAGGAGACGGGCTCGGAGGCGTGCGGGATCCCAAGGTCGCCGAAGCGGTCCTTGCGCATATGGATAGCGAGCTCACCCTGAAGCTCGGGGTGAAGGTCGACGCCAGGCGGAAAACCAACGGCGAGGTCCTGCTCGCCTGGTCGGACGCCGGCGGGAAGGCGCGGCGTGGGACGTTCGACTATGTCCTGGTTGCGGCCGGTCGTCGGCCCGCGCTGGATGCGCTGGACCTAAACCTGACCGGACTCGACTGCGACGACCACGGCGTGCCGATTTTCGATCCAGAGACCCTGCGGTGCGGCCGATCAAACCTCTTCATCGCAGGCGATGCCAACGACGACCGGCCTGTGCTGCACGAAGCCTCGCTCCAGGGCGAACTGGCCGGGAAGAACGCCGCCCGCCCGTCGCGTCCAGTGAAGCGGATCCCGATGCCGAACCTGGCCGTGGTCTACTCCGATCCGGACATCGCCACCGTCGGGCCCCGCTGGAGCGACGAGGCGGCGGGGGACTGGCGCATCGGCTGCAGCGACGACGTGGGCCGGGCCAGGGTCGACGGGCGATCGTCGGGTGTCTTGCGGGTCTATGCGGAGGCGAAGACGGGCGTCCTGATCGGCGGGGAGCTGTTTGGGCCCGACGTCGAGCATCTGGCTCATCTGCTGGCCTGGGCCGTTCAGCAGGAGATGACCGCCCAAGCGGTTCTGGAGATGCCCTTCTACCATCCGACGATGGAGGAGAGCTTCCGGTCGGCGCTCCGGGATCTGGCGCGTCAGCCGGTGAGCTGACCTCAGCCGCCGCTGCGGAAGTCGGGATAGAGGCTCATGCCGCCATCCACGAACAGAGTCGTGCCCACGACATAGTCGGCCTGGTCGGAGACGAGCCAGACGGCGCTCTGGGCGATGTCTTCGACCTCGCCGATGCGACCGTAGGGGACGAGCTTCAGCAGCTTCCTCATCGCAGCCGGGGTGTTCCATGCTGCGGTGTTTATCGGGGTTCTGACTGCGCCCGGTGCGATAGCGTTGACGCGAATCTTTTGATCGGCGAGCTCCTGGGCCATCGTCTCCATCAGCATTTTCACCCCGCCCTTGGCCGCCGCATAGTTGGCGTGGCCGGCCCAGGGAATGCGCTGGTGGACCGAGGTGACGAACAGGACCTTGCCCAGCGCCCGCGACCGATTGGGCTCGAGGCCCTGCCGTGCGAAGCGCTTGGCGGCTTCCTGGGCGCAGAGGAACGCGCCGGTCAGGTCGAGATCAATGATTTTTCGCCAGTCCTCCAGCGTCATCTCGAGGAAGGGCGCATCGGCCTGAGCGCCCGCATTGGCGACGAGGATGTCGACGCCGCCGAAGTGATCGTCCGCCGCGTCGAACAGCTTCTGTACATCGCGGGGCTTCGAGACGTCCGCTTTCACCGAAACCGCGCGGCCCTCCCTGCCGATGATCTCATCGGTCACGGCATTGCCGCCTTTCGCATCGCTGTGGTGATTGACCACGACGGCGGCCCCCGCGTCAGCGAAGGCCAGAGCGACTGCCTTGCCGATACCCGAACTGGCGCCGGTGACGACGGCGCGCTGGCCGGCGAGAGGCTTGTGGGACACGCGGCGGATCTCCTGTCGGAACGGGTGCAGCCGCAAGCGTCGCGTTTGCGGCTGCTGATGCCCAACGCGTCAGTCCGCCGGACGCTTCACGGCCGCAACGGAAAGACCGACCCCCGGGCAGGGGGAACGGCCCGGGCGGGGCGGTGTTTTCCTGACCCATCCCCAATCAAAGGAGACGTCATGGCCGATCGCCTGACCCTGCAGGATCCGCGCGCCCAGTATCCCAAGCCGCCCTTCCCCGAACAGAAGCAGCCGGCCCCCGGCCTGGCGGTGAAGATGGAGCCCGAGCCCGATCACGGCGAGACCAGTTACAAGGGCTCGAACAAGCTGACCGGACGCAAGGCCTTAGTGACCGGCGGCGACAGCGGCATTGGCCGCGCAGCCGCCATCGCCTACGCCCGTGAAGGCGCGGACGTCGCTATCTCCTACCTGCCGTCCGAGGAGAAGGACGCCGCCGAAGTCGTCTCCCTGATCGAGGCCGAGGGTCGCAAGGCCGTGGCCCTGCCTGGCGACATCACCAACGAAGCCTGGTGCCGCGAGCTGGTGTCCAAGGCTGTTGAGGGTCTCGGCGGCCTCGACATCCTCGTCATCAATGCCGGACGTCAGCAGTACCGCGAGAGCATCGCCGAGGTATCCAGCGAGGACTTCGACAGGACGATGAAAACCAATCTCTACGCCATGCACTGGATCGCCCAGGCGGCAGTCCCGCACCTGCCGGCGGGCGCGTCGGTGATTACCACCGCCTCGGTCCAGGCCTATGATCCGTCGGCCATCCTGCTCGACTACGCCACCACCAAGGCCGGGATCGTCGCCTATACAAAGGCGCTGTCCAAGCAGTTGATGGAGAAGGGCATCCGCGCCAATGTCGTGGCTCCAGGCCCGTTCTGGACGGTGCTCCAAGCCTCGGGCGGTCAGCCGACGGAAGCTGTGACCAAGTTCGGCGAGCAGACTCCGTTCGGTCGTCCCGGTCAGCCGGTCGAGATCGCTCCGGTCTATGTGCTGCTCGCCTCCCAAGAGGGCAGTTACATCACCGGCGAGGTCTATGGCGTCACCGGCGGCGCCGGCGTCGCCTGATCCGATGCGGGACCGAGCATGCGCCGGTCCCGCTCACCCTTCGGCGAGCGCCACCGCGCAGTGGACGATGGCGAGATGGGTCAGGCCCTGGGGCAGGTTGCCCAGCCACTCGCCGGTCTTCGGGTCGATCATCTCCGGATAGACGCCCTCGCTGCCGAGCCCCTCGATCAGGGCCCTGAACCGGCCCTCAGCCTCCATTCGCTGACCCAGTAGCGCACGGGCCTCCGCCAGCCAGAAGCTGCAGGCGAGGAAGCAGCCCTCCTCCTCCCGCGTCGTTGTCAGTCGATGGTGATAGACGCCGGCGCCAAGATGGCGGTCGATGGCGTCGAGCGTCCTGGCCAGTCTCTCGGCATTGTCGAAACCAAACCGGACCGCCAGGGCCATGGAGGCATCGATCTCGTCGGATCCGGGCCAGGCCACATAGGTCTGCAGTGTCTCGGACCAGCCGTGCTCCTCGATCCAGGCCTTGATCCGGTCGGCTTCGCGTGCCCAGCGATCCCGGCAGGTCGTCGGAATGTGGCCGCCGTCCGCCAGCGACACGGCCCGGCTCAGCGCCTGCCAGCAGCTGATCTTGGACATTGTGTACTGGCGTTTCTCCTCCAGTTCCCAGATCCCGGCGTCAGGCTGCCGCCAGCCGTCGGCGCAGACGTCCGCCTGGCGCGACAGGACGGCGGCGGTGCGGTCGTCGAGGATGTTGCCGCTCTCCACGAAGCGCCAGGCGACCTCGAAGAGATCGCCGTAGACGCCATGCTGATGCTGGTGCGTGGCCGCATTGCCGACGCGCACCGGGGTCGAGTTCCGATAGCCAGGCAGGTCGATGTCCTCGACCGGATCAACGAGGTCGCCATTCAGGGTGAAAAGGGGTTTGCAGCCGTGCTCGGCGACGCGTGCGATGAGCCAGGTGAAGGCCGCCTTGGCCTCAGCCTGGGCCCCGATCGCGAGAAAGGCCTTGATCGTGTAGCCGGCGTCCCGCACCCAGGCGAACCGGTAGTCGTAGTTCTTGTCGCCTCCGAAACGCTCGGGCAGCGATGTGGTGGGGGCCGCCGCGATCGCCCCAGTCGGCGAATAGAGCAGGAGCTTGAGCGCAAGGGCGCTGCGCAGCACGACCTCGCGGTGCGGGCCGTCATAGGCGATCCGCTCGCTCCAGGCCTGCCATTCATCGTCCGAGACCTCGATGCGGCGGTCGATCTCCGCGATGGAAGGCGAGACCAGGGGCTCGTCCGATCCGGCCATCACGGCCAGGACCGCGCGCTCGCCGGCCGCGATTGTGATCCGACCAAGGACGCGTCGATCATCCTGCTTGACGATCTCCACGCCCTCGCTGAACCGCAGCAGGCCGAGCACCGGACCGACATGGAAGACGATCGCATTGGCGTTCGGCGACAGGTAGGGGCTGACGGTCCCGGCCTGGTCGCCGAAGACGATCTCCACATCGATTTCGACCGAGCCCTCGAGGCCCTCCAGACGACGCGCCAGCTCGGCCCAGGGCAGTCTGCCGGCCGTACCGCTGTTGAGGGATTCCGTGAGGCGCGCCCGACCGCCCGCCGTGACGAAAGTGGTCTCATGGACGTTGCTGCCGTCGCGATAGGCGCGCTCCACCTGGAAGGGGTCGACCGGCGTGATCGAGAAGCGCCCGCCGCACTCCGGATTGAGGATACGATCGAACAGAGGCGGCGAATCCATGTTGGGCACGCACCACCAGTCGATCGATCCGTCCGCGCCGGAGAGGGCCACCGCGCGACCGTCGCCGAGGGCGGAATAGGCGTTCAGCGGCAGGTAGCCGCCGGTTCTCGAAATGTGGGTCATCGAAGGGCTTTCAGCAGAGCCCGAACACGCGCGCCCATTCATACAGATCCCGGACCTTCGCCCGGGTCTTCCCAACGCGCGGGCGCCGAACCCGTTCGAAGGAGAGGGAACAGGGGCGGCTCCATCGCATTCGCCTCGACAAGCGTGCGCATGGAGACGGGATGATGAGCGAGATCGGCAAAAGGGTGTGGGCGATCGCCGAGGGCTATATTCCCGGGGAGAGCACCGGGCCGGAGCCGGCCATGCTCAGCCACGAGACGGCCTGCCTCCTCAACGCCGGCGACCTCGCGGCCCGGGTCGAGATCACCATCTACTTCGAGGATCGCGAGCCGGTCGGTCCGTATATAGTGGAGGTCGGCGCACGCCGGACCCTGCATGTCCGGTTCAACGACCTGAACGATCCGGAGCCCATTCCCCGCGACACCGACTATGCGAGCGTGATCCGATCGGACCAGCGGATCATCGTGCAGCACAGCCGCCTTGATTCCCGTCAGGCGGAAAACGCCCTGATGACCACCATCGCCTACGCGGAATGAGCGCCGCCATGGCCGGACCTGACGATGCGAGCGCCATGGTCGATATCAACACCGCGACGGCTGAGGAACTGGACGCCGTTCCGGCGCTCCGGGGACACGGCTTCGAGATCGTCCGATACCGCGAAGACCGGGGCCGTTTCGACCAGCTGAGACAACTGGACGAGGTGCCCGGTCTGACGGGGAAATGGGACGCCGCCGCCGGCACGCTGCGCGTTTAAGAGGACCACCGGACAGCCTCGGGGTGGCGGTCTGAAGTCGCGCCATCCGGCCCGGGTCGGCGTCAGCGTCCGCCGTGGATTTGGGGAGGACTTCTGCGGCGCGACGCCAACGGAGACGTAGGCGTGTGCGCTTTCCGGCAGAGGAGCCTCTTCTCAGGGCGCAGGGTTCGAGCGCTCAAAACCCGCATGAGGACGACCGGCGGGTCGTCGTTCATGCGTTCAGCCCGACGAGCCGTGCCCCATATGGGCCCCAAGCGGAAACCAGCCCTAGCCCGGATTGTGGACCTGAGTGTAAGTTTCCGTATTTCTTCGAGAAAATGGCGCGCCCGGAACGATTCGAACGTCCGACCCTCAGATTCGTAGTCTGATGCTCTATCCAGCTGAGCTACGGGCGCGCATGGCCTTTCGGCGAGGGCGGCTATCTAGCGGCTGCGCCGGTGGGGCGCAAGCGCGTTTCGGAGGAAACTTCGGAACGGACGAAAAAGGCCGGCTGCGCGGGTCGTGCGGCCGGCCCGGTCGTCAGCCGTGACGGGCGTCGCGCTTGGCCAGAACCCGCAGGCGCAGCGCGTTCAGCTTGATGAAGCCGGCGGCGTCGTTGTGATCATAGGCCTGGACGCCCTCCTCGAAGGTGACCAGATCCTGGTCATACAGGCTGTTGGCGCTCTCGCGGCCGATGACGGTGACGTTGCCCTTGTAGAGCTTGATGCGGACCGTGCCGGAGACCTTCTTCTGGCTGTGGTCGATGGCGGCCTGCAGCATCTCGCGCTCGGGGGCGAACCAGAAACCGTTGTAGATCATCTGGGCGTATTTGACGGCCAGTTCGTCCTTCAGATGCATGGCGCCGCGATCCAGGGTGATCGACTCGATCCCCCGGTGTGCGGCCAGCAGGATGGTCCCGCCCGGGGTCTCGTAGACCCCCCGCGACTTCATCCCGACGTAGCGGTTCTCGACCAAGTCCAGACGGCCCACGCCATTGTCGTGGCCCAGTTCGTTGAGCTTCGTCAGCAGGGTGGCCGGCGACATGGGCACGCCGTCGACGGCGACGGCGTCGCCCTTCTCGAAGGTCATGGTGAAGACATGGGGTGTATCCGGCGCGTCCTCAGGGCTGATGGTCCGCTGGTGGACGAACTCGGGGGCCTCGACCGCCGGGTCTTCCAGAACCTTGCCCTCAGAGGAGCTGTGCAGAAGGTTGGCGTCGACGCTGAACGGGGCCTCGCCGCGCTTGTCCTTGGCGATGGGGATCTGATTCTGCTCGGCGAACTCCAGCAGGGCTTCGCGGCTGCGGTATTCCCATTCGCGCCACGGAGCGATGACGCGGATATCGGGCTCGAGCGCATAGTAGCCCAGCTCGAACCGGACCTGATCGTTGCCCTTGCCGGTGGCGCCGTGACAGACGGCGTCGGCGCCGACCATGCGGGCGATCTCGATCTGGCGCTTGGCGATCAGCGGCCGGGCGATCGAGGTTCCCAGCAGGTACTGGCCTTCGTACAGGGCGTTGGCGCGGAACATCGGGAAGACGAAGTCTCGCACGAACTCCTCACGCAGGTCGTCGATGAAGATGTTCTCGGGCTTGATACCCATCTTCAGCGCCTTCTCGCGCGCGGGGGCCAGCTCCTCGCCCTGACCAAGATCGGCGGTGAAGGTCACGACCTCGGCGTTGTATTCGGTCTGCAGCCATTTGAGGATGATCGAGGTGTCGAGCCCGCCAGAATAGGCGAGGACGACCTTCTTGACGGGCTTGTCGGAAGCTTTGGACATGGCGGGACCTTCGCGGCGCAGGAGGCGTGTTGCGCGCGCTTAAACGGCCTGACGCCCCGCGATGCAAGGGCCGGATTGTGACGTCCGGCTAGAGCAGCGCCGCGACCGCCGCCCGTGCCGCCTCGCCCAGCTTCGCGTGTTTCAGCGCATAGGCGACGTTGGCGCGCAGAAGGCCCACGGGATCGCCGCAGTCATAGGTGTCGCCCTGGTACTCCAGAGCGTGGAAATCCTGCACCTTCATCAGCCGGGCCATGGCGTCGGTCAGCTGGATCTCGCCGCCCGCCCCGCTCTGCTGGTCGGCCAGAAGCGGGAAGATATCGGGCGTCAGGATATAGCGGCCCGAGATGAACAGGTTGGAGGGCTCGGTTCCCAGAGGCGGCTTCTCGACCATGCCCGTCATGCGGTTCAGCCGGCCGTCCTGGCCGTCGAGCGCCACGATGCCGTATTTGTGGGTCTCGCCTTCCGGGGCCTGTTCGACCACGACGATGTTGCCGCCGGTCTTTTCGTGGGCGTCGATGGCCTGTTTCAGGGCCGGCGTGTCCGACATCATCAGCATGTCGGGCAGGATGACGGCGAAGGGCTCGTCGCCGATCAGGTCGCGGGCGCAGAACACGGCGTGGCCGAGGCCCAGCGGGGCCATCTGACGCACGAAGCTCATCTCGCCGGGCTTCGGCAGGTCGGCGGTGACCAGCTCGAGGATCTCGTTCTTGCCCTTGGCCTTGAGGATCGCTTCCATCTCGTAGCCGTGGTCGAAATAGTCCTCGACCGAGCTCTGGCCGCGGCCGACGACGAAGATGAAATGCTCGATCCCGGCGGCGCGCGCCTCCTCGACGATGTGCGACAGGATCGGCCGGTCGAACACGTTCAGCATGTTCTTCGGCGTTGTCTTGGCGGCGGGCAGGATGCGGGTGCCGAGACCGGCGACCGGAAGCACGGCCTTGCGAAGGCGAACGGATTTGGAGGTCATTGAGGGGTCCGGAGAAGGTCAGACAGCCGAACGATCATAGGCGGGTTTGCGTTGCCTGCGGAAGA
>Ga0247734_1002462_pt1 | contig 12146 bp, 15 predicted proteins | sample UWRJL103311B2_FD_180933 | JGI IMG/M metagenome (GOLD analysis project Ga0247734, IMG submission 180933) | Plant litter microbial communities from Arlington Agricultural Research Station in Wisconsin, United States - UWRJ-L103-311B-2 | ecosystem: Environmental > Terrestrial > Plant litter >... | reverse complement strand
GCACCTCGACCTCACCCACGACGCCTCGCTGCGCGCGATCGCCGAGCGTTACGGCCAGTGAAGCGCGCGTTCTTCCTCGCAGGCTTGCTGCTCGCGGCCAGCCCCGCCCTCGCCGCCGCGCCGCAGGACGAGACCACGCACGTCGTCGCCGACGGGGAGACGTTGAACGGCATCGCCAACCGCGCCGGGGTGTCCGCCAGCGCGATCGTCAAGGCTAACAAGCTCGAAGCGCCTTACGCGCTGCGCGTCGGCAGGAAACTGACGATCCCGCGCGTGAAAGCCGCCGCCAAGCCGTCCACAACGACACCTAAGGCCGCGACCAAGGCACCTGCCCCCGCAAAAACCATCGCCAAGGCAGATCCGAAGGCACCGGCGACCAAGACGGCGGCGGAAAAGGCCGTCGCCGACAAGGCCAAGGTCGTCCGGGCCGCCGACGCCGCCGCGCCTGCCGCGAAACAGGTCGCCAAAACGGCGACGCGGGTGATCGAAGGGCGCACTCCGCCCTCCGCTGCGAGCAACCCGGAGACCGAGACCGAGCACCTCGTCGGTCCCGGCGAAACGCTGGGCGGGATCGCCGCGCGCGCGCACGTGCCGCGCATCCTGATCGTCGAGGCGAACGGTCTGCAGGCGCCTTACGACGTCCACGCCGGCCAGACTCTCAAGATCCCGCGCACTCGCCATCGTCAGGTGAAGCCGGGCGACACCGGGTTCTCGATCTCGATGGACACCGCGGTGCCGTGGGACCAGATCGCGCTCGCCAACAGCCTCGATCCGGCCGCGCCGGTAAAGGTGGGCCAGAACCTGCTGATCCCCACCCTGCTCGATCCGCCCAAGACGCTTGCGCCGGTGCCCAAGGCGCCCGCCGCCAGCTCTGCACCGAAGGCCGCCCGCTTCGCCTGGCCGCTCGCCGGACCCGTGCGGCGCGGCTACGCCACCGGCGCGGATTATCACGACGGGCTCGACATCACCGCCCCCAAGGGCACGATGGTGCGCGCCGCCGCCGCCGGCACGGTAACGTTCGCGGGCAAGGAAAAGGACCAGTTCGGCAACCTCGTCGTGCTCGACCACGGCGGCGGCTGGTTCACCGCCTACGCCTTCCTCAGCCGGGTGACGGTGAAGCAGGGCGCGAAAGTCGCCGCCGGCGAGCGCGTCGGCCTGGTGGGCGACACCGGCATGGCCAAGGGCGACGAACTCCACTTCGAGGTCCGCCGCGACGGCAAGCCGGTCGACCCGCTGGGCGAACTGCCCAAGGCGCCCTGAGCGCTCGTGGCCAAGCCTCGCGTCCCTCAAGCCCTCCTCCGCCCGCTGCGGCGCGCGATCGGGCTGCCGCAATGGGCGCAACTGGCGCTGCGGCTGGGCGCGGCCTTCGCGCTGGTGTTCTTCGTAGTGCTAATCCACTGGATCGACCGCAACGGCCTGAAGGACACCCACGACGGGACCGTCAGCTTCCTCGACGTGTTCTATTTCACGATGATCTCGATCACCACCACGGGCTTCGGCGACATCGCCCCCGTCAGCGACCGCGCGCGGCTGATCGAGGCGGTCATCGTCACCCCGATCCGCTTCGCGGTGATCTTCATCTTCGTCGGCACCGCCTATACCTTCATCATCAAGCGCAGCTGGGAGACATGGCGCATGAAGCGCATCCAGGAACGCCTGGCCGACCACATCGTCGTGCTGGGCTACGGCGTCAGCGGCTCGCAGGCGGTGCAGGAACTGATCGCGCGCGGCACCGATCCGGCGTGCATCGTCGTCGTCGATCCCTCCACCGTGCGGCTCAAGCAGGCCGAGCAGGTCGGCTGCAACGTGCTGGAAGGCGACGCCACCCGCGACGAGACGCTGGCGGCGGTGCGCATCGGCGTGGCGCGCACGATCCTGGTCTCGGCCGGGCGCGACGACACTACGATCCTGATCGTGCTCACCGCGCGCCACCTCGCGCCCGGCGTGCCGATCACCGCGGTGATCCGCGCCGACGACAACGAACTGCTCGCTCGCCAGGCCGGGGCGGAGAACGTCATCAACCCGGTGCGCTTCACCGGGCTGCTGCTGGCGGGCTCGGCGCAAGGGCGGCACATCGCCGAATACATGTCCGACCTCGCCTCGGTCGACGGCCGGGTGCAGCTGGTGGAACGTCCGGTGTCGCCCGAGGAAGTGGGCCGCCCGCTCGACACGATCGCCACCGGCAAAGGCGTGCGCATCTACCGCGGCAAACGCGCCATCGGCTTCTGGGAGCCCGAGGCGCACGTGCTGGAGGCCGGGGATGTGATCGTCGAGGTGGCGGCCAGCGTGGTGAGCGAGAGTCACGGCTGAGTACCAGTAAAAGAATGGTTCACGCAGAGGCGCAAAGGCGCAGAGGTGTTGCTCCCTGCCGCAGGCTATCTTTGCCATTCTACGGCGCGGCAACCGCAGCCGTGAACGCAAAAGCGGCGTTGCCGCAAAACGCGACGCCTCTGCGCCTCTGCGTCTCTGCGTCTCTGCGTGAACCCGTTCTTCTCTCAATTCGTAGTCCCGGACTCGATCCGGGTCCGCTGGCCACCCTTTAGGCAAAGGTTACGAGACGAGGCCTCGAACCGAGCGCTGCCCTGCAACCTCTCCCCCGTCACTCCCGCGAAGGCGGGAACCCAGCTGATGGTCGTGCAACAGCAACCGTCGTCAGATGGGTTCCCCGCTTCGCGGGAATGACGAGCAATAGGAAAAGATCGCGCCACGCCTATAGGTGGGTGACGCCAGGCCAGCGGTCCCGGATCAAGCCCGAGACGACGTGAACCTCACCCCAGCGCCCAGAACACCACGCCCATCGCCAGGTACGCCACCAACCAGAACGCGCAGTCCAGCACGCGGCGCATCGGTTCGATCCGGCTGCGCACTTCGGTCAGCCATACCGCGGGGATGACGAAGGCGATGGCAACGCCGCCGGTCTGCATGAAATAGAGCCACGGCTTGGCCGCCAGAGTCTCCGCGCCGATGCGAGCGAAGTTGTGGCCCAGCATGATCGAGCTGACGAGGAACACCACCACGACGACCGCGTAGTTGCCCGCGCGCTCGGACTTGCCGGGGACGATCTGGCGCCCTTCGCGGAAGGGCTGGCCGTTCCACACGATCCCGATCACCACGGCGACGATCGCGGCCAGCACTACCGCCAGCCAGTTCACCGGACCCATCGTGTCGTTCCTCGTATGTGTGCGAAAGTACGCTTGCCCGGCCTGTGTCGCAGGCGCAAGGCACGGGCGCAAGCACCTCGCGCGACGGACCGGGGCACACGCGTGTTGGTTTTTCGTCACAGGACTTGGCGTTTTTCGTGACTCGGGCGCGCAATGAGAGTATCGGCCGCGCCAATCTCATGGCAACAATAATCCCCTCCCCGCCGAAAGTCGGCATGGTCAGCCTCGGCTGCCCGAAAGCGCTGGTCGATTCCGAGCGCATCCTCACCCGCCTGCGCGCGGACGGTTACGACATGAGCGCGGATTATTCCGGCGCCGATGTCGTGCTCGTCAACACGTGCGGGTTCATCGATTCCGCCAAGGAGGAGAGCCTCGCCGCCATCGGCGAGGCGATCGCCGAGAACGGCCGCGTGATCGTGACCGGGTGCATGGGCAACGAGGCCGATGTGATCCGCGCCAAGTTCCCGCAAGTGCTCGCCGTCACCGGCGCGCACCAGTACGAAGCGGTGGTCGAAGCCGTCCACGAGGCCGCGCCCCCGGAAATCAGCCCTTACATCGACCTGATCCCGCAGGCCTACGACGACGCCGGCATTAAGCTGACGCCGCGCCACTACAGCTATCTCAAGATTTCGGAAGGCTGCAATCACGCGTGCAGCTTCTGCATCATCCCCAGCTTGCGCGGCAAACTGGCGAGCCGCCGCATCGACGCGGTGCTGCGCGAGGCGGAGAAGCTGGTCCAGGCCGGCACCCGCGAACTGCTGGTCATCAGCCAGGACACCTCGGCCTACGGCGTCGACGTGCGCCACGAGGAACGCGTGTGGAAGGGTCGCACGATCCGCACTCACATGACCGACCTCGCGCGCGAACTTGGCCAGTTGACCGATTCGCAAGGGCGCAAGCCCTGGGTGCGACTGCACTACGTCTATCCCTATCCCCACGTCGACCAGGTCATCCCGCTGATGGCCGAGGGGCTGCTGACGCCTTACCTCGACATTCCGTTCCAGCACGCGGCCCCCTCGGTGCTCAAGGCGATGAAGCGCCCGGCGAACGAGGCCAAGGTGCTCGACCGCCTGCGCAAGTGGCGCGAGATCGCGCCCGACATCGCCATCCGTTCCAGCTTCGTGGTGGGCTTCCCCGGCGAGACCGAGGAGGACTTCCAGTACCTGCTCGACTGGCTCGACGAAGCGCAGCTCGACCGCGTCGGCGCGTTCCGCTTCGAGCCGGTGGAAGGCGCCTCGGCCAACCACCTGCCCGACCCGGTGCCCGAGGACGTCAAGGAAGAGCGCTACGCCCGCATCATGGAGAAGACCGCCGCGATCAGCGCCGCGAAACTCCAGGCCAAAGTCGGCCGCACGCTGTCCGTCATCATCGACGACGTGGGCGAGCCGGATGAGGAAGGCGACATCGGTGCAACTGGCCGCTCGCAGGCCGACGCCCCCGAAATCGACGGCAACGTGTTCCTCCGCGAGGTCGGTTCCGACCTTCAAGTCGGTGATATCGTTGAAGTTTTGATCGAAGATGCGGACGAGCACGACTTGTTCGGAGTCATCGCGCAAACTTGACGTGCAGCGCACGCGGGGTCGATCCTTGCGTGACATGCAACTGAGCCCAATCTTTTCGCGTTTGCGGGAATCGGGCGGCGCCAGCATATGGGGGGTGCCTTTTCAGGCATCCTCTCCCAAAACTTCCATAGGGCTGGTCTTCGGACCGGCCCTTTTTTTGTACTCTGTGCGGGGGGTGGCGGGCTATCCGCGCGCTTCGCTCTCGGGCCCAACGCGATGGCCTCGCCGCCAGCACACACCTCCCCACCCCGTCGTCCCCGCGAAGGCGGGGACCCCGCTTGTTCTTTCCACCTCGCGTTTGGCGCAAAGCAAGCGGGGCCCTCGCCTTCGCGAGGGCGACGGGGTGAGGTGAAGTTTACGCGCGCAGCAAGCTGCGACCGGAGCCGCCCCGGCGACCATTTTATGCATTTTCGCACTCCACACCCGTCCACCCGAGGCCTTCACGCGCCAAACCGAAGCGAAATCGCTCCTCCGACGCGCCGAGTTGCACAAATCGCAATGTTACCCGATCTTTTCGCGTTTGCAGCAAAGGTCGATTCTGGACATAAGGAACTCGCCTTTCAGGCATCCTCTCCCAAAACTTTCATAGGGCTGGTCTTCGGACCGGCCCTTTTTTTGTGTTCGATCCAGGCTGTACCGCTGCAGGCCGAGAGCCCCTAGCGGCGGGCGCGCATTTGTCCTAGCCATGCGGGCATGGTCTCTCAGCAGCGAATCTACACCGCCGCCCTCGTCGTCATCGGCGACGAAATCCTGTCCGGACGCACGCACGACAAGAACATCGCCCAGGTTGCCACCTGGCTGCAGGTCCAGGGCATCCGCCTCAAGGAAGTGCGCGTGGTGGCCGACGACACCCCCGCCATCGTCGAGGCGGTGAACACGCTGCGCGCCCGCAACGACTACCTGTTCACCACCGGCGGCATCGGCCCCACGCACGACGACATCACCGTCGACGCCATTGCCGAGGCGCTGGGCGTGCCGGTTATCGTCCACCCCGAGGCGCGCGCGATCCTCGAGCGCTACTACGAGAACCGCGGCACCCTCACCGAAGCGCGCCTGCGCATGGCGCGCACGCCCGAGGGGGCGAGCCTGATCCCCAACCGCTACACCGGCGCGCCGGGCATCCGCTGCGGCAACGTATTCATCATGGCGGGCGTGCCCAGCATCACCGCCGGCATGCTCGACGCGCTGTCGGGCGAGTTGGAGGGCGGCGCGCCGCTGCTGTCCGAGACGATCGGCTGCTGGGTGGGCGAAAGCGAAGTCGCCGACCTGCTGCGCCAGACCGAAAAGGCGTTCGAGACCTGCCAGATCGGCTCGTACCCGTTCTGGGGCGAAGGCCGCACCGGCGCCAACTTCGTGATCCGCTCGGTCGACGCCGAAGACCTCGCAGCCTGCGCCCGCGCGCTGGTCGAGGGACTGGAAGACATCGGCAAGCCTGCCGTGCCGGGCGGCATCTGACGTGCCGGTCGCGCTGGCGACGGCGCTTGCTGCGATGATCGCCAATCCGGCCGCCCCCACCCTCGCCGAGTTCGAGGCGACGCTCGCGCGCCACGACAGCGCCTCGCTGGCGCTGGAGGAATGGTGCGGCGTGCGCGGCATGGCCGAGCCGGCGCGGCTGACGGCAAAGACCCTCGGAGTACCGGGCGCCCCCGCGCCCACTCAAGTCCGCCAACGGCTGGCGCTGGCCGCCGCCGACGCGCTCGCCATGCGCCACGTGCAACTGAGCTGCGGCGGTACGGTGCTGTCGGTGGCGTGGAACTGGTACGCGCCCGCGCGCCTGACCCCGGCGATGAACGCGGCGCTGGCGCGGGGCGACACGCCCTTCGGCAAAGTCGTCGCCCCGCTGGGATTCCGCCGCAAGCCGCTGTCGACGGTGGCGGGCCCGGCGGAGAACTGCCCCGCCGACACCATCTCCACGCACCGCGCGATGCTGGTGCTGCCCGACGGGCGGCCGCTGGCCTACCTCGTCGAGTGCTATACGGCCGCGAACTTGCGCTGAGGCCGGATCATTTGGCCGGTGCGGGCGTGTCCACGCGCATGGCCGCGCCGCGATCGACCAGGAACGTCACCGCCAGCAGCGCCGGCCTGCTCCCCACGTTGACCGCATCGTGCGGCATGCCGCGCGGCACCACCGGCGTATCGCCCGCCTTGTAGCGCGTCACCCCGGCCGACGTGCGCATTTCGATGTCGCCGCTGACGACGTGGCAGATCTCGTAGCCGGGATGGACGTGCCAGCCGGTCTCGCCGCCCGGCGCGATCGTGCGCTCGGTGACGACGACGTTCTGCGCGCCATGGTCTTCGGGCACTTCCACGACGGTGGAAGGCGGCACCGCCGTGGCGGCCTGGGCGGCGAGTACGAGCATTGCAGCGGTGAGCATCGGTGCGGATCCTTCGAAAAAGCGCGCCCCTATCGCATGTCGCCAAGGCGCCAGACAGTGCATAAAGGTGTCGGGTGCGTGCGTTTTGGGTTGGGCCCTCCCCGTCATTCCCGCGAAGGCGGGAACCCAACTGATGAAGGTTCATATTGGATGAGCGTCAGATGGATCCCCGCCTTCGCGGGGATGACGGGCATATAGGCGACGCGATACTGCATCGTCCCGGCTCTCCCATTCTTCACCACGCACGAAAAAGGCCGGGAAGGTTTCCCCTCCCGGCCTCGATCGTTGGCGTCAGCGCTGAAGGATCAGGCGCCGGCGATTTCGGTCGTGTCGATCTTCAGGCCCGGGCCCATCGAGGACGAGAGCGAGATCTTGCGAACGTACTTGCCCTTGGCACCCGCCGGCTTCGCCTTGACGATCGCGTCGACGAAGGCGGAGAAGTTGGTGGTCAGGTCGGCGTCCGAGAACGACATCTTGCCGATACCGGCGTGGATGATGCCCTGCTTTTCGACGCGGAACTCGATCTGGCCGCTCTTGGCGTCCTTCACGGCCTGCGTCACGTTGGGGGTGACGGTGCCCAGCTTCGGGTTCGGCATGAGGCCCTTGGGACCCAGCAGCTTACCGAGACGGCCGACGACGCCCATCATGTCCGGGGTGGCGATGACGCGGTCGTAGTTGAGGTTGCCGGCCTGCATGTCTTCCATGAGGTCTTCGGCACCGACCTTGTCGGCACCGGCGGCGAGAGCCTCTGCGGCCTTGTCACCCTTGGCGAACACGGCGACGCGAACGTCCTTGCCGGTGCCGGCGGGCAGCGAAACCATGCCGCGGACCATCTGGTCGGCGTGGCGCGGATCGACGCCCAGGTTCAGCGCGACTTCCACGGTCTCGTCGAACTTGGTGGTCTTGAGGTCACGAAGGGTCTGCAGCGCTTCGGCGACAGGGTAAAGCTTCAGGTTGTCACCCAGCTTCTCGGCGAGAGCCTTACGGTTCTTGGTCTGCTTGGCCATGTTCTCAGCCCTCCACCACTTCGAGGCCCATCGCGCGAGCGGAGCCTGCGATGATCTTCGTTGCCGCATCGATGTCGTTGGCGTTGAGATCGGCCATCTTGACCTGGGCGATCTCGGCCAGCTGCGACATCTTGATGGTTCCGGCGGACACCTTGCCCGGCTCCTTCGAGCCCGACTTCAGACCGGCGGCCTTCTTGATGAGGAAGGTGGCAGGCGGGGTCTTGGTGACGAAGGTGAAGCTGCGATCCGCGTAGACCGTGATGATGGTCGGGATCGGCATGCCGTTCTCGAGTTCCTGCGTGGCGGCGTTGAACGCCTTGCAGAATTCCATGATGTTCACGCCGCGCTGACCCAGCGCCGGACCGATCGGCGGCGACGGGTTGGCCTTGCCTGCAGGCACCTGCAGCTTGATGTAACCAGTAATCTTCTTGGCCATGGGGCCGCTCCTTTTCACACTGTCGCGGCACCGAATCGGCACCGCTCATGCCTAGCGGTATGGCGGGCCGGAAAGGCCCTCCCGCGTAGGAATCGGACCAACGAGGTCGGTCCGAAGGGCGGGCCCCTAGCCGATAACGGGGGGAAAGGAAAGCGCTGCGTTCAGGCGGTGGCGCGAATTGGGGCGCCAGCCCTCGTCCGGCGCCCCCACGCGGCGCGGATGGCGCGGCGGGCGGGGACTTCGACGAAGCGGTGGGCCAGGTCGGCGAGCACCAGCACGAGGAGTGCGAAGGCTGCCAGCAGGGCCACGGCGTACCAGCCGCTGCGCGCTTCGTGGAAGACGCTCTGGAAGCAGAGCATCATCACCGGGAAGTGGATCAGATAGACCGCGTAGCTGCGATCGCCCAGCCACAGCAGCGCGCGGCTGCCCATCGCCGGGGTGCGCAGCGCCAGCAGCAGCGCGGCCGGCCAGGCCAGCAGGCCGAGCGGCAGCATCGGCGTGGCGCGTCCGCTGTCGAGGCAAAGGCCGAGCACCAGCCCCACTGCGAGCACCCAGCTCGGCACCCGCGTCAGCAGCGCGCGGTAGCGCCACAGCACCTGGCCCACGAAGAACCCGAAGAGCCCGCGCGGCAGGCACGCGCCCACGGCGGGGCCGCCGGTATTGCCCAGCACGCACAGCAGGCCGAGCCCGACCACGATCGCGCCTATCGTCACCAGCCGCAGCGCCCGATCGCTGCGCGCGGCGCCAAGCGCGAACAGCACGTAGCAGATCACCTCGACCGAGATCGACCAGGTCGGCCCATCGAACGTATGGCCCACCGGCGCGGCGAAGACCTGCGCCATCGCCAGATGGGCGGCAAAGGCGGTCCAGGTGTTCTGCGGCGCGGCGCCGAACAGCAGCGCGGTGGCCACCAGCATCAGCAGGTGCAGCGGATAGAGCCGTGCAAGGCGGGCGACCGCGAAGTCGCCCAGGCTCGCACGGGTGAGGCACTGCCCTTGCAGATAGACGTGCGCGAAGATGTAGCCCGAGATCACGAAAAACAGGTCGACGAAAGTCCAGCCCCAGTCGCGCAGCCACACCACCGGCACGGGCGCACCCGCGATGGCAGAGGTCATTTCGAGCAGCGGGTGGTAGAGGAACGCGACGCCGCAGGCGGCAAGCCCGCGCAAGCCGTCGAGCGCGCCGAGGCGGGCGGGAGCGGCACTGGCTTTGGGCCGCGGTCCATATTCCAAGCTGTCTGCCATGCGCCTCGTCTCACCCCTTCGCGCCGGTCTAGCCGCAAAGTGGTTAAGGCCGGGTTGAGCACGCCCGGCGGCCAACAGGCGCCCTTCCCCGCAGCGCCATGGCGGTGCATGGGGCATGCCATGCAACACGAACTCGACGACCTGATCTGGACCGCGCTCACCGGCGAGCAGGCGCGCTTCGCCCTTGGCGGCGACCGGGCGCGCCGCTTCGATCCGGCGATCGGCCCGCTGGCGGCGGTGCGCGATACCGCGCCCGCCAGCCTCGCCGCACTGTCCGCACTGCTGCGCGAGACCGGCACGCTCGCGCTCATGCAGCCGGGCGAACCGGCGGCGGTACCAGGCGCGGTCATCGAAAAATCGGCGCTGGGGGTGCAGATGGTCTTCGCGGGCGAGGCGGCAGCGATCGCTGCGGCGGAGCGCGCGGCGGCCGATCCGCGCCTCGTGCCGCTGACGCTGGACGACTATCCCGCGATGCTGGCACTCGCCACCGCGACCGCGCCGGGGCCGTTCGCCGCGCGCACCGGCGATCTCGGCGACTTCTGGGGCGTCAAGGAGGACGGCCGCCTGCTCGCGATGGCGGGGCAGCGGCTGCGCACGAGCCGCCATGCCGAAGTGAGCGCGGTCTGCACCGATCCGGAGGCGCGCGGGCGCGGGCTGGCCGGGCTGCTGTCGCTGCGCGTGGTCGCCGCGATCCGCGCGGACGGGCGCGTGCCGATCCTGCACTCCTACGCCGACAACGAGGCGGCGCTGGGGCTCTACAGCAAGCTCGGCTTCGTCACCCGCACGCACGTGCGCCTGACGCAATACGCCCCGCAGGACTGACGTCGAGCGGGGCGCATGGTTGGAGGCGGGCGCGAACGCCCGCAGCAATTACTTGCTGAGTTCGACGTGCTCGAATTCCAGCTCGACCGGCGTAGCGCGGCCAAAGATCGACACCGCGACCTTGACGCGGTTCTTCTCGAAATCGAGCTCTTCGACGATGCCGTTGAAGGTGGCGAACGGACCGTCGAGGACCTTCACCGAATCGCCGATCTCGTAATCGATGCTGATCGTCTTCTTCGGGGTGGCGGCAGCGGCTTCGGCGGCGCCGAAGTAGCGCTTGGCCTCGGTCTCGCTGATCGCCTGCGGCTTGCCCATCGAGCCCAGGAAGCCGGTGACCTTCGGGGTGTTCTTGACGAGGTGGTAGACGTCGTCGTTGAGGGTCAGCTTGGCGAGCACGTAGCCCGGCATGGTCTTGCGTTCGACCTGGACCTTCTTGCCGCGCTTGACCTCGGTGATGGTCTCGGCGGGAACCTGCACGTCCTCGACGAGCTGGGAAAGACCCATCCGCTCGGCCTCGGTGAGGATGGACTCCTTCACCTTGCTCTCGAAGCCGGAATAGGCGTGGATGATGTACCAGCGGGCCATGTTGTCTCTCGTCCTAAATCAGATCACAGCAGCGACAGCAGCGAGCTGACGATCCACCCGAACAGTGCGTCGATGCCCAGGAAGAACACCGCGAGCAGCACGGTCATGATGCCGACGAAGATCGCCGTCGTCACCGTCTCCTGGCGCGTGGGCCAGTGGATCTTGCGGGTCTCCGCCTGGACCTGGCGCATGAATTCGCCGGGAGTGATCTTGGCCATCTTACGTCGCTCTCTCGTGTCGCGTGCCGCGTGAAAATTCTCGTGTCTTCCGGCTAGGGGCCATCGCCGCCCCGGCCGGGGCCGGGAGGAGCTAGTGAAATCCGCTGATCGGAAGAAGGAGGCGATTTAGCTTCCGTCCGCGGGATTTGCAAGGTCCACCGCATCGGGCAGCCGCGCAAGCAGCGTGTTGGGCGATGCGTAGACGATTCGGGCGCCGTCGGGCATCGCCACCGGGGGCTTGGTGCCGATGTACCAGAGGTAGTCCGCGTGGCGCGCCGGCTTGAACTTGCGCAAGTCGATCCGCTGCTGGGGCGAATACAGGATGCGCTGCGTCGGGTCGTTGAAGCGATAGCGCGTCTCGCGCATCGACAGCATGTGGACGTCGGGCAGCGCGAAGTTGGAATTCTCCATCGCGCTGCGGCGCACCACCGCGAAGCTGCCGAAGTGCTCGAACGGACCGAACAGCCACTGCGCGCGCGGGATCGCCACCGCGGTCGCCACGCGCGAGCCTTCGGGGACGTAGTCGAGCGCGGCGATGAGCTGGCGCGCGGTCTGCGCATCATCGTACCACACCACCGTGGTCACGCCGATGCGCACGGTGAACAGCAGTCCCGCCAGCGCCAGGCCCCAGCGCGGCACGGCCCAGTCGATCGCGAGGCACGCGACCAGCAGCGCGCCGGTGCTCAGGCGATAGTCGGCATAATCGCCGCCGAAGATCTGGCGCGGCACGGCGAGC
>Ga0247734_1002461_pt1 | contig 12149 bp, 7 predicted proteins | sample UWRJL103311B2_FD_180933 | JGI IMG/M metagenome (GOLD analysis project Ga0247734, IMG submission 180933) | Plant litter microbial communities from Arlington Agricultural Research Station in Wisconsin, United States - UWRJ-L103-311B-2 | ecosystem: Environmental > Terrestrial > Plant litter >... | reverse complement strand
GACCGGCTTTGCCGTCGGCGGCGGTTTGCTGGCGAGCGACGAGGCCGACGTCGACGCCGTGTTCGCCGCGCTGGAGGAACTGGCGCGCCGCCGCTCGTGTCCGGCGATCGAATTGCGCGGCGGCGTGCTGCCCGCGTCCGGCGCGGGCCAGTCTGCTGAGGGCTGGGCGATCAAGACCGAATCGCACTGCAACTTCGCCCGCCCACTGGCGGCCGACGACGAGGCGCAACTCACCGCGATCCCGCGCAAGCAGCGCGCCGAAGTGCGCCGCTCGCTCGGCATCGACCTGACGATCGACGTCGGCACCGCCGAGGCCGACCGTGCCGCGCATTACGCGGTGTTCTGCGAAAGCTATCGCAACCTCGGCACCCCGGTATTCCCGCGCGCGCTGCTCGACGCGGTGGTCGATGGCTTCGGCGAGGATGCCGACATCCTGACCGTGCGCCACGAAGGCCGCCCCGTCGCCAGCGTCATCAGCGTCTACCACGGCGGCGCGGTGATGCCCTACTGGGGCGGCGGTACGTTCGATGCGCGGCGGCTGCGCGCCAATGATCGGATGTATTACGAGCTGATGCTTCACGCCCGCCGCCGGGGCTGCACCACGTTCGACTTCGGCCGCTCCAAGACCTTGAGCGGAGCCTATCACTTCAAGCGCAACTGGGGCTTCGAGCCCGAGCCGCTGACTTATGCCAGCTGGACCCAACCCGGCACCGCCAAGCGCGAGGCGGACCCGACCAGTTCCAAGCTGTCGCTCCAGATCAAGGTCTGGCAGCGCCTGCCGCTGGGCGTCGCCAACCGCCTCGGCCCGTTGATCGCCAGGGGCATCGGGTGAGGGGTATCGTCTGATGGGCGACATCCTGTTCCTGTCGCACCGCATCCCGTTTCCGCCGGATCGCGGTGACAAGATCCGTTCGCACCATGTGTTGAAGGCGCTGGCGGCGCTCGCCCCGGTTCACGTCGCGACGTTCGCCGACGATGCGCACGATCACGCCAGCGAGCCCGACCTTGCCGCGCTGGCCGCCAGCTATCGCCTCGTCGAGCGCCGCAAGCCTCTCCCGGTCGCCGGGATCCAGGCGCTCGCCAGTGGCCGCCCGATCAGCCTGACCGCCTTCCACGACCGCCGCCTCGAAGCCTATGTGCACGAGGTGCTGGCGACGCGCGAGATCGACGCGATCTTCGTGTTTTCGGGCCAGATGGCGCAGTACGTCCCCCCCGATTTCGCGGGCCGCGTGGTGGCCGATCTGGTCGATGTCGATTCGGCCAAGTTCGACGCTTATGCCGCCAAGGGCCGCGGTCTGCGCGCGTGGGTGGAGCGCCGCGAAGGCTTGCTGCTGCGCGCCGAGGAAGCCCGCATCGCCGCGCTGGCGGATGCCACGCTGCTGGTCAGCCGCGCCGAGGCGGAACTGTTGCGCTCGCGCTTGCCGGGTGATGCTGGTCCGCACGTCGCGGGCAAGGTCGGCGCGATGGGCAATGGCATGGATTCGGCGACTTTCGACCCCGTGGGAGTCGCGCCCGAACCGCGCATGCTGGCCCACGGAGCCCCGCGCATCGTCTTCACCGGGCAGATGGACTACGCGCCGAACATCGCCGCGGCGACGCGCGCGATCGAACGAATCCTGCCGCTGGTGCGCGAGGAATGCCCCGAGGCGAGCCTGCACATCGTCGGCCGCAATCCGCCGGCCGCGCTCGCCGCGCTGGGCGGCCGCGACGGCGTCGAGGTATGGGGCCGGGTGGACGACATCCGCCCCTGGCTCGCCGCCGCCGACGTGGCTCTGGTGCCGCTCGAGATCGCGCGCGGGGTGCAGAACAAGGTGCTCGAAGCGATGGCCATGGCGCTGCCGGTGGTGCTCTCGCCCGGCGCTGCCACCGGCATCGACGCGCGGGACGGCCGCGATTTCCTCGTGCGCGAAAGCGACGCCGCGATGGCGCAAGCGATCGTCGAACTGGCGCGCGCGCCCGCAGCGGCGAAAGCCCTGGGTGAAGCCGCGCGCTGCTGGATCGTCGCCAATGCCAGTTGGGACGCCGCCCTCGCAGCGCTGCCCGCCTACCTGTTCGGGGACCATGCCGATTCCGCAATCGAGACTCTCGTCGATGCCTGACGTGTCCGCTTACGTTGCGATGCCTGCGCAGGCCTGGCGTGCGCTTACGCCGCCGTGGAAGGCCGCTCTGCTGCGGCTAGGTGCCGCTTGGGTGGCGCTCATCGTCGTTTTCGCGCGCGATTGGGCGGCGATGGCACACCAGTGGTGGGACATTTCCACGTATAACCATGTGCTGCTGGTCCCGCTGATCCTCGCCTGGCTGGCCTGGCAACGCTGGCCGCAACTGCAGCGTCTGACGCCGATGGGCTGGTGGCCGGGGCTGGTGCTGCTCGCCGCCGGCGGCTTCGTGTGGGTGCTCGGCGCGATCTCGGGGCTCGACCTCGCGCGGCAGGCCGGCGTCGTCGCGATGCTGGGCGCCTGCGTGCCGCTGCTGCTGGGCGCGCGGGTCTCTGCGGGTTTGATATTTCCCTTGTTTTACATGGTCTTCCTCGTCCCTGCCGGCGATGAGATGGTCAACGTCCTGCAGACGATAACCGCCGAAATCACCATTGCCCTGACGCACCTCAGCGGCATCCCCGCCCGCATCGACGGCGTCTTCATCGACACTCCGGCCGGCCTGTTCGAAGTCGCCGAGGCATGCTCGGGCGTGAAGTTCCTGATCGCGATGGTCGCGTTCGGGGTACTGGCCTCCAACGTGTGTTTCCTCAACTTGCGCCGCCGCGCCGCGATGATGGCCGCGTGCATCGTCGTACCGATCCTCGCCAACGGCGTCCGCGCCTGGGGCACGATCTACGCCGCGCAGATCTGGGGCGTCGAAGTCGCGGGCGGGATCGATCATATCATCTACGGCTGGTTCTTCTTCGCGATCGTCCTGGCGCTGGTGATCGCGGGCGCCTGGCGTTTCTTCGACCGGCCGATGGATTCGGCGATGATCGACGCGGACGCACTGCAGCGCTCCGCCTGGCTGGACCGGCTGGAAGCCCGCGCGATTTCGGGCCGCGCCGCGCTGCTCGGCATCGCGCTGGTGTTCGCCGCCGCCTGGGGCTGGGCGCTGGCGTCCGACCGGCTGGTCGCGCCGATGCCGCCGCACATCGACCTCCCCGCCGTGCCTGGCTGGACCCGTGCCGACTATGCCCCGACGATCTGGTGGGAACCGCGTGCGCAAGGCGCGCAGCACCGCCTGCTCGGCCGCTACCGTGATGCGCGCGGGCGGCGGGTCGACGTGTTCATCGCGCTCTACGACCGCCAGGGCGAGGGCCATAAGGCCGGCGGCTTCGGGCAGGGCGCGCTCATGCAGAACAGCCCGTGGGCCTGGCAATCCCCTGGTCCTACGATGGGCGAAGGCAAGAGCGACCGACTGCTGGGCAACGGCACGGTAGAGCGCATCGCCGTCACCTGGTATCGGACCGGCGATCTGATGTCGGGCAGCAACGTCCGCCTCAAGCTCGCGAACATGGCCGATCGCCTGCTGTTCCGCGCCCGTCCCACTACCATGCTGATCCTGTCGGCCGAGGACAGCCCTCGCGGTTCGGCTCAGACGGCCATCGCCGATTTCAGCGTCGCCACCGGCCCGCTCGGGCCTTGGGTGGACCGCATGACGCAGGTCAGGTAGGGCTTTGCTCCATGTGCGGCATCGCGGGTATCTATCATCTTGAAACGCCCAAGCCGGTGGACCCCGCGCGGGTCGAGGCGATGTGCGACGCGATCGCGCATCGCGGGCCGGACGGGCAGGGCGTGTGGACCGCGCCCGGCGTCGCTCTGGGTCATCGCCGGCTCTCGATCATCGACCTTGCCGGCTCGCCGCAGCCGATGGCCGCGCCCGATGGTCGCGCGATGCTCGTGTTCAACGGCGAGATCTACAATTACCGCGAACTGCGCCAGGAACTGAAGGCGGGCGGCGCGACGTTCCGCACCGACGGCGACAGCGAAGTGATCCTCGCCGCCTGGCAGCGCTGGGGCCCCGAATGCGTCACGCGGCTGCACGGCATGTTCGCCTTCGTGATCTACGACCTGGAGGCGCGCACGCTGTTCCTCGCGCGCGATCGCCTGGGCGTGAAGCCGCTTTACTACGCCCCGCTCAGCGACGGCAGCCTGGCATTCGGCTCCGAACTCAAGGCGCTCGCCGCGCATCCGCTGCTGCGGCGCGAGGTCGATCCGCTGGCGATCGAGGATTACCTGACCTGGGGCTACGTGCCCGACGATCGCGCGATCCTCAAGGGCGTGCACAAACTGGCGGCGGGCCACTCGCTGCTGCTGCGCCACGGCAAGCCGCTGCCGCGCCCGAGCCAGTGGTGGGACGTCTCCTTCGCCGAGCGCCGCAAGGGCAGCGCCGCCGATCTCGAAGCCGAACTGCTGCACCTGATGCGCCAAGCGGTGTCTTCGCGCATGGTGGCGGACGTGCCGCTGGGCGCGTTCCTGTCGGGCGGGGTGGACAGCTCCAGCGTCGTCGCGTTGATGGCCGAGGCGAGCAACCAGCCGGTGCGCACCTGCTCGATTGGGTTCGACGTCGCCGGGCTCGACGAAAGCGCTTACGCTAGCCAGATCGCCCGTCAGTTCGGCACCAACCATGCAGCGCGCACCGTCTCGCCCGACGATTTCTCGGCGATCGACCAACTCGCCGGCATGTTCGACGAGCCTTTCGCTGATGCCTCCGCCCTGCCGACCTGGCGCGTGTGCCAGCTGGCGCGCGAAAGCGTGACCGTGGCGCTCTCGGGCGATGGCGCGGACGAGGCGCTTGCGGGCTATCGCCGCCACGTATTCCAGAGCGGCGAGGACAAAGTCCGCAGCATCCTGCCCCAGGCCCTGCGCGCGCCGGTTTTCGGCGCGCTGGGCGCGGTCTATCCCAAGGCGGACTGGGCCCCGCGCCCGCTGCGCGCCAAGTCGACGCTGCTCTCGCTGGCCGGCGATTCGGCGCAAGGCTACGCTCGTTCGATGGCCTTCGCCCCGCCGGAACTGCGCGAGGGGCTTTATTCGGACGAGTTCCGCCGTCTGCGTGGCGATTACCGGGCCGAGGACGCGGTGCTGGCGCTGATGCGCGCGGCGCCAGCGCGGTCGGGGTTGGACCGGGCGCAGTATGCCGACCTCAAGGTCTGGCTGCCCGGCGATATCCTTACCAAGGTCGACCGCACCAGCATGGCGGTCAGCCTCGAAGCGCGCGAGCCGCTGCTCGACCATCGCCTGATCGAATTCGCGGCCAGCCTCCCCGAATCGCTGCGTGTGCGCCGCGGGCAGGGCAAGTGGCTGATGAAGAAGGCGATGCGCCGCTATCTGCCCGACGACATCCTCTATCGCCCCAAGCAGGGTTTCGTGACCCCGATCGCCCAGTGGTTCCGCGGGCCGCTGGCGCAGACCGCACGCGAGATCGCGGGCGGTGCCGAACTGGCGCGCACCGGCTGGTTCGACACCCGCCACCTCTCGGTATTGGTCGAGGCGCACATCGCCGGAACCTCGGACCATTCGCGCCTGCTGTGGCAATTGCTCATGCTTGATCGCGCGTTTACCGGGCTGGGTATCGCTTAACCACCCGCGCAACGCCGCGCCTGGCGAGGGTGGCGTCGTTTTCCGTGTCCAGCGGATTAACTAAACCCATTCTTAGTACCTTTGCTGTAGCCCGAACGACGACACAGCCTCGTTGCGGGACGTGAATGAACAGAATCGGTCGCCATTTTCAGGATACGAAGCGGGATTTTCCCGCAGTGATCCCGCGCGCTCCGAGCGAACGCCGCAGCAAAGCGGGGCCGACATGATCGCGGCCTTGGGGCGCCTCCGAAATTTCTGGAAGAACGCTCGCGTCCGGATCGTGTTCTGGGCGGCCTTCACCGGCCTTGCTATGGGAGTGATCGGCGCGGGCGTTCCTTTGGAGGACTACCTTCGCAACGTTCGCTGGATGACTAGGACGGAGCCATCGAAGGGCAATATCGTCGTGCTTCTCCAGGATGCGCGTACGCTGACGGAACTTGGCGTTGCGGACGTGACGCACGGCAACGATGCCGACACGATCCGGAATCTGTTCGCGGCAGGAGCCCACAGGGTCTTTTTCGATCGGTCCTATTCGACGCCAGGCTCGAAGGAAGACGACGCGCGCTTCGTCGCTGCATTGAAGGAAAATCACGGCAAGGTCGTGCTCGGCGCCGCGATGGACAGCAACGTCCAGATGGGCAACTATGCTGCGCGCGTTCCGTTGCCGGCCTACCGCGAACATGCTGGCGTGGCTTCGCTGCTGATCCTTCATCGGCCGCTCAACCAGAACTACCAGCTGCCGTTTTCGTCGAACAGCCCGGTGGGCAGGATACCTTCGCTGGCGTCTGCGATCAGCGGAATCGAAGGCAAACCGACCGACGTATTCTTTCCGGACTTCTCGATCGCGGTCAGTTCCTATCCGACGCTGAGCTACATCGACGTCATGCGCGGGAACTTCGTCGCGAGCAGCGTACGCGGAAAAGACGTGCTCATCGCTCCATCGGCGGTGTGGTTCAACGACATTCACGCAATCCCCGGTCAGAGCATGACAGCTCCGGGCGCCTATATCCATGCCGTCGGTGCCGATACGCTGGAAGACGGTATGCCCAAGGAATATGGCTGGCTGCCTCCTCTGCTGCTCGTGTTTATCGTTATCGTGACGGGTCTCGGCCGGGGCCGGGTCCTGGATCTCTATCGGTTCAGCGGTCTGCTGGTTGCGGTCGTGGGAGTACCTTTCCTGCTAGATTACGTGGGCATTCAAGTCGAAGTGGTGCCTGCGCTTGCCGTTGCCTTGGTCGCCGTGATCAGAATGCGCAATCTCGATCGAGTTGAGGTTGCTGGCGAGACCAATACTGGATCCGGGCTTCCAAGCGTACAGGCGCTCCGCAATTCTGCAGACATGTCGACGCGTATTCTGGTGGCGCTCAAGATCCGTAACTACGGCGGTATCATCGGCAGCTTCGCAGAGCACGTCGAAGCGCAACTCGCCATGGAGATCGTCCGGCGGATCAGGATCAGCGACGAAAGCGTGCTGATCTACCACGAGGGCGGCATGTTCGTGTGGCTTTCTTCGATCCGCAACACGTTCGATTTGTTCGAGAACCTCGAAGGCCTGCACCGGATCGTCCAGAACGGCATCCAGGTCGGCGGCATCGACATCGATCTCTCGTTCAACTGCGGGATCGATTCGGACTTCGACCGCGCGCTTTCGAGCCGCGTGGCGAGCGCCACGCAGGCAGCCGAGGAAGCCGTGCGCAACGACGAACTGGTCTACCAGAACGACGCGCGCAAGCATGAGGCGCAGTGGGAAATCTCGCTGCTCACCTCGCTCGATCGGGCGATCGACAACGGCGAAGTCTGGGTGGCCTATCAGCCCAAGCTTGAACTGCGCTCGAACCGCATCAGCGGTGCAGAGGCGCTGGTGCGCTGGACTCATCCCGAGCGCGGGCCCATCCCTCCGGACAAGTTCATCCGCATCGCCGAGGAGTTCCACCGGATCGAGCGCATCACGCGCTTCGTGATCAACGACGCGGTGCGCGTCGCGGTCGACCTCGAACGGCACGGCTATCAGTTGACGATGTCGGTCAATATCTCGGCGCAGTTGCTCCGCAATCCGGGCCTGCCGGGGATGATTTCGGAAATCCTGGCCACGCACGGGCTCTCGCCCAATCGCCTGATCCTCGAGATCACCGAGACCGACCGGCTGGATCGCAGCTCGAAGACGTTCCAGATGCTGCAGCGCCTTGTCCAGTCGGGCCTGCGTCTGTCGATCGACGATTTCGGCACCGGCAACGCGACCATCGACTATCTGCGCTATCTGCCCGCCAGCGAGGTGAAGATCGACAAGTCCTTCGTCTCGTCGATGGAGAGCAACAAGGAGGATCTGCTGCTGGTCCAGTCGATCATCGAGATGGCGCACTCGCTCGACCGCGTCGTGGTGGCCGAGGGCGTCGAAACGGCAAAGGTGCTCGAGATGCTCACCGGGCTCAAGTGCGATTTGGTCCAGGGCTACCATGTCAGTCGTCCTGTCCCGTTCCGGGATTTCCTCGACTTCGTTTCGGGGCGGAGGGCGCGGCTGATTGGTTAAAATTTCCTTGATGATCCGTTAACTAATCATTATCCATGTGGGTGACCGCAGCGATGCGGTCGTTCACATGGGGAAATATGATGAACAAGGACATCTGGGGCGGTAGCTGGTGGGGCAGCAACTACTAAGTAGTTGTTACCTACTGGGGTCTGGGGCTTAATTTCCAGGCCGCCGCTAAATAAAGAGAAGCGCTTTTCAGAAGAACTCCTGTCTTTTGAAAAGCGCTTTTTCTTTGTCCATTTTCCGCGCTTCGCCCATCTCACTTGCTCGCATGCGCCATAGGGTCCGCAATTCGCGGATTGCGGTTAACTTTTAGATTAACGGGGGAGCGGTTTCGATCGGCGCGCAGGATTCGCCAGGCACGCGAATCACCTCCCGATTCGGGACTCGTTAACTAACTCAGCCTTCGCCGTGGCCCAAGGCGAGGTAATCGGCGCTCTGCATTTCGTTGAGGCGGCTGATCGTGCGGTCGAATTCGAAGCGGCCGGTGCCAGCTTGGTACAGGTCCTCAGGCTCCGCATCGGCGGCGGCGATGAGCTTGACCTTGTTCTCGTAGAGCGCGTCGATCAGCGTCACGAAGCGGGCGGCTTCGTTGCGGCGATCGGGGCCCAGCTTGGGAATGCCGACCAGGATTACCGTGTGATATGCGCGGGCGATCGCCAAGTAGTCGGCCGCGCCGCGCGCCTCGCCGCATAGCCGCTTGAAACTGAACACACCCACGCCCTTGAGGCTCTTGGGCACGTGGAGCATGCGTCCACCGCCGACGTCGATGTCGGCCCAGGGGACGTGTTCGGCATCCTCGGGCGGATAGTCGGTGAGGCGGTAGAACGCCTCGCGCGCGGCCTCGGTAGCGGGTTCGCCCAGCGGCATGTGCCAGGTCGCCATGCCGCCCAGGCGCTGCATGCGGTAGTCGGTCGGGCCGTTGAGCGTCAGCACGTCGAGCTGCTGCTCGATCAGGCTGATGAACGGCAGGAAATGCTCGCGGTTGAGCCCGTCCTTGTAGAGTTCGCTCGGCGCGCGGTTCGAAGTGGTGACGATGGTCACGCCTTCGGTCACGATCAGGTGCGTGAACAGCCGGCTCATGATCATCGCGTCGGCCGAGTTGTTTACCACCATTTCGTCGAACGCCAGGCACCGCATGTTGCGGGCGAGGGCGGCGGCGACGGGCGGGATCGGATCGCCGCTTTCCTTCTTGCGCTCCTCGCGCAGTAGCGCGTGGACCTCGAGCATGAAGGCATGGAAATGGACGCGGCGCTTTTCGGGGATGTCGAGGGTGTGGACGAACAGGTCCATCAGCATCGACTTGCCGCGCCCGACGCCGCCCCACATGTAGACGCCGCGGGGCGCCGCGGGCTTCTTGCCCAGCAGCTTGCCGAAGAGGCCGGTGGAAGAGGACGCCTTGTACAGCTCGCGCTGCAGGCGGTTGAGACGCTCGGCCGCAGCGGCCTGCTCAGGGTCGTTGCGCAGCTCACCTGTGGCGACCAGCGTCTCGTACCGCTCCAGCATGGCCGTCATCGGCCGGTGCGCCCCATTCCGCCCCCGATCTCCCTCAGACCTGGCGTTCCGCCTGCATCTTCTTGATTTCGGCGATGGCGCGTGCGGGCGACAGGCCCTTGGGGCACACGTTGGCGCAGTTCATGATCGTGTGGCAGCGATAGAGGCGGAAGGGATCTTCCAGCTCGTCGAGCCGCTCGCCGGTCATCTCGTCGCGGCTATCGGCCAGCCAGCGGTAGGCCTGGAGCAGGATGGCGGGGCCCAGAAACTTGTCCGAGTTCCACCAGTAGCTGGGGCACGAGGTCGAGCAGCAGGCGCACAGGATGCACTCGTACAGACCGTCGAGCTTCTCGCGCTGTTCGGGGCTCTGCAGGCGCTCCTTGCCCGAGGGCGTGGTCGAGACGGTCTGCAGCCAGGGGCGGATCGAGGCGTACTGCGCGTAGAAGTGCGTGAAGTCCGGCACGAGGTCCTTGATGACGTCCATGTGCGGCAGCGGGGTGATGCGGATGTCGCCCTTGAGGTCCTCGATCGCGGTGGTGCAGGCGAGGCCGTTCTTGCCGTTCATGTTCATCGCGCACGACCCGCAGATGCCTTCACGGCACGAGCGGCGGAAGGTGAGCGAGGAGTCCTGCTCGTTCTTCATCTTGATGATCGCGTCGAGCACCATCGGGCCGCACTTGTCGAGGTCGATCTCGAAGGTGTCGTAGCGCGGGTTCTCGCCCGAATCGGGGTCGTAGCGATAGACGGTGAATTTCTTTACCCGGGTGGCGCCTTCGGCCTTGTGGACTTTGCCCTGCTTCTTGATCTTGCTGTTGGCCGGGAGGGTGAAGGTCGCCATGAAGAATCCCCGTGATCTTGCACTGATCTTGCATTGCGGCATGAAACCGCGTCGTCGTCCCCTCTAGCGATTCGCCCGCATAGGGCAAGGGGTGACGAGGGCACCACGCGCGTCGCCTTGCGGGAAATACCCGATTTTGGGCAGGATGCGGCGGCGAGGATGCGGCGATCGCACGCCCGATTGCGAAACGCGCGAGCGCGGGGCACGGTGGTGCGAGGCGACACAGGTTTGCACAGTTTACACGGTCCAGGGGGTAAACTGCCGTTTCTACGGCGGAATTTATCGCCTTGTTCGGGAAACTTGTCGCGTTGGAGACGAGAAGTGTCGCCGTGTGATGGCGAAGTGTCGCTTTGCACGACGAATGTGTCGCCTTGGGCCTTGGCCCGGCGATTGCGAACTGCAAGGTAAGGAGATCGTGTGTGAACATGCTCGAATAATGAGGCTTCAGGCGGCTGTAGGATAGCGGTCGATCCTGGTTTCCATCTAATAACCGATGCAGCGATGCCCGAAGGTTTTGCTCGTGAATCCGCCGTAGCTTCCAGGGAACCCGTCGCTCCTGCGGTATATCCATCACTGACTTTGGGAGACGGCCGCATGCGCCTCGTTATCTTCATCGCGGCCCTTTTTTGCGGGGTGCCGGTGTCTGCAGACCCTGGCGGCCGGACGGTCGAGTTATCCCAGCCTCATCTCACGAATGGCGAAATGACCGCCATGTTCGATGCCGATCAGTCGGCTCGAGCGGGACCAAAAATTGACTGGGTCGCGGTTCGAGACGCTGACCGGAACAGGCGTGTTCGCACCCAGGCGTTGCTGGATGCGGGGCAACTGAACAGCGGCGATGACTTCTATCATGCAGCGTTCGTCTTCCAGCATGGCGATCTTTCGGAGGATTGCTTGAAGGCGCACGCTCTTGCGGTCATCGCTGCGGCGAGGGGCAAGCCCGAGGCTACGTGGATCGCCGCGGCCACTCTCGATCGCTATCTCCAGCGTATCGGGCAGCCGCAAATTTACGGTACGCAATACTTGCGTCATGGCGAGAACGAATGGACGCAAGAACCCTATCGCAGAGACTTGCTGTCCGATCCGCTCCGGGAAGCGACCGGTGTGCCGCCGATCGAACGGCAGAAGGACAGGTTGAAAGACTTGGCGAATAAGCTGCCCTGAGATGGCGAAGGGCTGTTTGGGCTATGACGGCCAGGCGTTGCGACGCCAGCAGGGACGTCCCGGCGGTGCTTCTAACTGATGTGTCGAAGGGGTGCATTTGGCCGCCAAAAGCCGCGTCACCCGAACTTGTTTCATTGGCCATGGTGCTGCCAGCGTGGTGCTTGGATCGGTAAGCCGAGGGCGCGGTTTATACGCCAAAACGCTTCGGCGCTCACTGCCCGATGGACCCTGAAACGAGTTCAGGGTGACGATTTAGGGGAAGTGGTCGGTTCATCCCTAGCCCGCCGTCGCCTCTCCAGAAACGAAAGCCCATCTATCCACCCCCAAAACGGCAAACGCCGCGCGTGACTGGAGTCACGCGCGGCGTTTGTTTTCAGGCTGATCGGTGCGATCAGGCGCCGAAGGTGCGCTGCCACCAGCCGCGACGCGGCGAGGCGTCGTCCTCGGCTTCGGTGCCGGCTTCCGCTTCCGGTGCGGGCGCTTCGACCGGCTCGGCGACGGCTTCGGGCTCGGCCGCAACCTCGGCGACGTCGGCCTTCTTGCGACGGACGCGCTTGGGCTTGGCCGG
>Ga0247734_1002460_pt1 | contig 12152 bp, 7 predicted proteins | sample UWRJL103311B2_FD_180933 | JGI IMG/M metagenome (GOLD analysis project Ga0247734, IMG submission 180933) | Plant litter microbial communities from Arlington Agricultural Research Station in Wisconsin, United States - UWRJ-L103-311B-2 | ecosystem: Environmental > Terrestrial > Plant litter >... | reverse complement strand
ACTCAGGCAACCGATTCTGGAAGCCTTTCCGCCCTGGAGCAAGCCATGCAAGACCTCGATCCCGTCGAAACCCAGGAATGGCTGGACGCCCTGGAATCGGTTCTCGACAAAGAAGGCGAAGACCGTGCTCACTACCTGATGACCCGTATGGGTGAGCTGGCCACACGAAGTGGTTCGCAGCTGCCATATGCCATCACCACGCCTTATCGCAACACCATCCCCGTCACCCACGAAGCACGCATGCCTGGCGACCTGTTCATGGAACGCCGCATTCGCTCGTTGGTGCGTTGGAACGCCTTGGCAATGGTTGTCAAAACCAACATCGGCGATCCGGATCTGGGCGGTCACATCTCCAGCTTCGCTTCCAGTGCGACCCTGTACGACATCGGCTTCAACTATTTCTTCCAGGCCCCGACCGACGAACACGGCGGCGACCTGATCTACTTCCAGGGTCACGCATCGCCAGGCGTTTACGCCCGTGCGTTCATGGAAGGCCGCATTACCGAAGAGCAAATGAACAACTTCCGTCAGGAAGTCGACGGCAAAGGCCTGTCTTCTTATCCACACCCGTGGCTGATGAAAGACTTCTGGCAGTTCCCTACCGTTTCCATGGGTCTGGGTCCAATCCAGGCGATCTACCAGGCGCGCTTCATGAAGTACCTGGAACATCGTGGCTACATCCCGGAAGGCAAGCAGAAAGTCTGGTGCTTCCTGGGCGACGGCGAGACCGACGAGCCGGAATCCCTGGGCGCCATCGCTCTGGCCGGTCGCGAGAAACTGGACAACCTGATCTTCGTGGTCAACTGCAACCTGCAGCGTCTTGACGGTCCGGTTCGCGGCAATGCCAAGATCATCCAGGAACTCGAAGGCGTCTTCCGCGGTGCTCAGTGGAACGTGACTAAAGTCATCTGGGGCCGTTTCTGGGACCCGCTGCTGGCCAAAGACGTTGACGGCATCCTGCAACGTCGTATGGACGAAGTCATCGACGGCGAATACCAGAACTACAAAGCCAAAGACGGCGCGTTCGTGCGTGAACACTTCTTCAACTCGCCAGAACTCAAGGCGATGGTTGCCGATCTGTCCGACGACGAGATCTGGAAACTCAACCGCGGCGGTCACGACCCGTACAAAATGTACGCGGCCTACCACCACGCGGTGAACCACAAAGGTCAGCCGACCGTGGTTCTGGCCAAGACCATCAAAGGTTATGGCACCGGCGCCGGTGAAGCGAAAAACACTGCGCATAACACCAAGAAAGTCGATGTCGACAGCCTGCGTCACTTCCGCGACCGCTTCGACATTCCGGTCAAAGACGACCAGCTCGAAAACCTGCCGTTCTTCAAACCAGAAGAAGGCAGCGCCGAAGCCCGTTACCTGGCCGAGCGCCGTGCAGCACTGGGCGGTTTCGTCCCTCAGCGTCGCGCACAGAGCTTCAGCCTGCCGACTCCGCCACTGGAAACCCTCAAGGCCATTCTTGACGGCTCCGGCGATCGCGAAATTTCCACCACCATGGCTTTCGTGCGCATCCTGGCGCAGTTGGTCAAGGACAAGGAAGTCGGCCAGCGCATCGTTCCGATCATCCCGGACGAAGCCCGTACTTTCGGTATGGAAGGCATGTTCCGCCAGTTGGGCATCTACTCGTCCGTCGGCCAGCTCTACGAGCCAGTCGATAAAGAACAAGTGATGTTCTACCGCGAGGACAAGAAAGGCCAGATACTCGAGGAAGGCATCAACGAAGCAGGCGCCATGTCCTCCTTCATCGCGGCCGGTACTTCGTACAGCAGCCACAACCAGCCGATGATTCCGTTCTACATCTTCTACTCGATGTTCGGTTTCCAGCGCATTGGCGATCTGGCATGGGCCGCTGGCGACAGCCGCACCCGTGGCTTCCTGATCGGTGGTACCGCCGGCCGTACCACGCTCAACGGCGAAGGCTTGCAGCACGAAGACGGCCACAGCCACATCCTGGCCTCGACCATCCCGAACTGCCGCACGTTCGACCCGACTTACGGGTACGAACTGGCTGTAATCATTCAGGACGGCATGCGCCGCATGTTCGAAGAACAGCAGGACGTTTTCTATTACCTGACCGTGATGAACGAATCCTACGTCCAGCCAGCCATGCCGGCCGGTTCCGAGGAAGGCATCATCAAGGGCATGTACCTGCTCGAAGAAGACACCAAGGAAGCGGCGCATCACGTGCAGCTTCTGGGTTCGGGCACCATCCTGCGTGAAGTCCGCGAAGCGGCGAAGATCCTGCGCGAAGAGTTCAACATCGGCGCAGACGTCTGGAGCGTCACCAGCTTCAACGAACTGCGTCGCGATGGCCTGGCCGTCGAGCGCAGCAACCGCATGAAGCCAGGCCAGAAGCCACAACTGAGCTACGTTGAAGAGTGCCTGGGCGGCCGTAAAGGTCCGGTCATCGCTTCGACCGACTACATGAAACTGTTCGCTGACCAGATCCGTCAGTGGGTTCCGACCAAGGAATACAAGGTGCTGGGTACTGACGGTTTCGGCCGCAGTGACAGCCGCAAGAAGCTGCGTCACTTCTTCGAGGTGGATCGTCACTTCGTCGTGCTGGCAGCGCTGGAAGCCTTGGCCGATCGCGGCGATATCGAACCTAAAGTGGTGGCCGAGGCCATCGCCAAGTTCGGCATCGACCCTGAAAAACGCAATCCACTGGACTGTTAAGAGTCTGCTTCAAGATCGTTTAGAGCGCTGACGGATTGCGCGAAAACAGCCGAGGATGCGGAATTTACGTCTGTAAATGAGCATCCGACGTTGTTTTCGTTGCAACTGAAGCCGGCGCAATCGAGAAAGAACAGGTTCTCCGAAGGAGAGACATTGTGAGTGAGCTAATTCGCGTACCCGACATCGGCAACGGTGAAGGTGAAGTCATTGAATTGATGGTCAAGGAAGGCGATCGCATCGAGGCCGACCAGAGCATCCTGACGCTGGAATCGGACAAGGCGAGCATGGAAATCCCGGCTCCCAAGGCCGGCGTCATCAAAAGCATGAAGGTCAAACTGGGCGACCGCCTGAAAGAAGGCGATGAGCTGTTTGAGCTGGAAGTCGAAGGCGATGCGCCTGCTGCTCAAGCCGCTACTGCTGCACCTGCCGCCGCTGAAAAGCCTGCGGCCGAGAAACCGGCTGCTGAAGCTGCACCTGCCGCCGCTGCTGAACCTGCCGCTGCGCCTGCTGCTGAAACTTCGCAAGATATCCACGTCCCGGACATCGGTTCGTCAGGCAAAGCCAAGATCATCGAGCTGTTGGTCAAAGTCGGCGATACGGTAGAGGCTGATCAATCGCTGATCACCCTCGAATCCGACAAGGCCAGCATGGAAATCCCATCGCCTGCCGCTGGCGTCGTAGAAAGCCTCAGCGTCAAGCTTGAAGACGAAGTAGGTACTGGCGATCTGATTCTGAAACTCAAAGTGGCAGGCGCCGCACCGGCCGCTGCCCCGGCACAGGCAGCGCCTGCTGCGGCCAAGGCTGATGCACCTGCGCCCGCCCCTGCTCCGGCCCCAGCCGCCGCACCGAAAGCTGAAGCTGCGCCGGCTCCTGCAGCCGCAGCGGCCAAGGACGGCGCCAAGGTTCACGCAGGCCCGGCGGTTCGCCAGTTGGCCCGCGAGTTCGGCGTTGAACTGAGCGCTGTTTCGGCAACCGGCCCACACGGCCGCGTGTTGAAAGAAGACGTCCAGGTTTACGTCAAAGCCATGATGAACAAGGCCAAGGAAGCGCCAGCTGCCGGCGGCGCAACTGGCGGCATGGGCATCCAGCCGATCCCGGAAGTCGATTTCAGCCGTTTCGGTGAAATCGAAGAAGTACCGATGACTCGCCTGATGCAACTGGGCGCCACCGGTCTGCACCGCAGCTGGCTGAACATTCCGCACGTCACGCAATTCGACCAGGCCGACATCACCGACCTGGAAGCTTTCCGCGTCGCGCAGAAAGCCGTTGCCGAGAAAGCCGGCGTGAAGCTGACGATCCTGCCGTTGCTGCTCAAGTCCTGCGCCTTCCTGCTCAAGGAACTGCCGGACTTCAACGCATCGCTGGCGCCAAGTGGCAAAGCGATCATTCGCAAGAAGTACGTGAACATCGGCTTTGCCGTGGACACCCCAGACGGTCTGCTGGTCCCGGTGATCAAGGACGTCGACAAGAAGAGCTTGCTGCAACTGGCCGCCGAAGCCGCTGTTCTGGCTGAGAAGGCACGCACCAAGAAACTGTCGGCCAACGAAATGCAGGGCGCTTGCTTCACGATTTCCAGTCTTGGCCATATTGGCGGCACCGGCTTTACGCCGATCGTCAACGCGCCGGAAGTGGCAATCCTGGGTGTGTCCAAGGCCACTATGCAGCCCGTCTGGGATGGCAAAGCGTTCCAGCCAAAACTGATGCTGCCGCTGTCGCTGTCCTATGACCACCGCGTAATCAACGGCGCCGCTGCCGCTCGGTTCACCAAGCGTCTGAGCGACCTGCTGGCGGATATCCGTACGATCCTGCTCTAACGCGCTATGGCCTGTAGCAGTGGGGTTCATTCCTGAATGAATTCGCTGCTGCAGGTCATCTCTTCGCCAGACCTGTTTATCGAGCTGCCACGCTCGTACCTCAACCCCGCTGACTGGCGGGGCTTTTTTTATCCGTTATTTTTCCCGACCTCAATTCCGGTAAAAACTGTCAACTTGGATCCAAACAGGATGCCAACTGGCGTAATAACAACCACTTAGCACGCAATCCCGATAAATCCGACCAACAACCTCCAGTTACTGCCTCATTTGCCGACAGATTTATAGCACTAAGCCATCGCACTCACTTGTCAGCCCGCGCTGCATGATGCAACCTTGCCACACGCGACTAAACGACGGGCTTCTTGCCCGTGCGCGATCAGTACTCTGGAAGCGAGTCCTTCATGAAAAGCCAGCCTGATGCTGCCGGTAGACCGGCGGCCGAGGTAGTGACGCAATTGCCGGTGCCCTCGCGGCTCGGCATGCTGCGTTTCGAGCGGCTGAATGAAGCCAGTTGGGCGCTGCTGTACCTGGATCCCAATTGTGAAAAGCAGTTTGGCATGCCGGCTGTGGAGCTATGTGCTCTGGTCGCCTCGCCTTATGCCAGTCTCATGGAACCCGAAGTTCGCTATCAATTGCACGACGCCGTGCAGATGCAACTGGCCAGCGGCCCCTATTACCTGATCCGCTACACACTGCACACCAGTCGTGGCCCGCTTGGCTTGATGGAAGTGGGCGAAGGTTACAGACAGCACAACCGCCACTTGCTCCGCGGGTATTTGATGGTCGTGGACGACGTTCTCGAAGAAAGCGACCTGAGCCTGAGTCCGGACCTGGAAACCCAGAACACCCGGTTGCAGATCGCCCTTGAACTCAATCAACGCGCCCAGCACGAGCAACTTCAGCATCTGGAACGCGTGCGCGCTCAGCAGAGCCTGATCCTGCGCCTTGCACGCCACCGTTACAGCTCCAGTAATTCGCTGCAGGAAGCGGCAGAGCTGATTACCCAAAGCGCCTGTGAAATCTATGACATTTCCTGCGCCAGCATCTGGAATCTCAACGGCCAGGTGCTTGAACCGATTGCCGAGTACCGGCGTGGCGCCAACACGCACCGCAAGCCAGGCCCTATCGACATCAGTCGGTTCCCCAGCTATCTGGAAGCGCTGCACACCAGCCGTGCGATCGATGCCAGCGATGTCGAGCATGACCCACGTACCCGCGAACTTGCCGAAAGCCTTCGCCCGCGTGACATCAATGCCATCCTGGACGCCAGCGTGCGGATCGACGGTCAAGTCGTGGGCGTGCTGTGCCTTGAGCAAACCGGAACTGCCCGCGAATGGCAGTCCGATGAAATTGCCTTTGCCGGTGAACTCGCCGATCAGTTCGCTCAAGCGATCAACAACCACAACCGTCGCACGGCCACCCACGCGCTGCACCTTTTCCAGCGCGCCGTGGAGCAAAGTGCCAACGCATTCTTGCTGGTCAACTGCAACGGCGTGGTCGAATACGTCAATCCGAGCTTCACCGAGATCACCCAGTATTCCGCCGATGAGGTTCACGGCCACAAGCTGTCCGAACTGCCAGCGTTGGAAAACCTCAACGCGCTGCTGCTCGATGCCAATTCGGGCCTGGTCAGTGGCAACAGCTGGCAGGGCGAATTTAAAAGCCGTCGCAAGAATCTCGAACCGTATTGGGGTCAGCTGTCGATTTCAAAAGTGTTTGGCGATGACCGCGAACTCACCCATTACATCGGCATTTACGAAGACATCACCCAGGCCAAACTGTCGCAGCAGCGCATTGAGCGTCTGGCATATACCGACAACCTGACCAATCTGGGCAATCGTCCGGCGTTCATTCGCACCCTCGACGAGCACTTCGCCCGAGACGTCGAGACCCCGATCAGCCTGCTGCTGGTGGACATCGACAACTTCAAGCGCATCAACGACAGCCTCGGTCACCAGACCGGCGACAAACTGCTGATCAGTCTCGCCCGGCGTCTGCGCAACAGCTTGAGCCCGACCGGTATTCTCGCGCGTTTTGCCAGTAACGAGTTCGCGGTGTTGTTGGATGACACTGGCCCCGAAGAGGGCCAGCGCATCGCCAGCCAGGTGCTCACGACGCTGGACAAGCCGATGTTCGTCGACAACCAGCTGATCAGTGTCACCGGCTCTGTGGGCCTTGCGTGCGCGCCGCTGCACGGCCGCGACCCGCAAACGCTGATGAAGAACGCAGGCCTGGCGCTGCACAAGGCCAAGGCCAACGGCAAGCATCAGGTTCAGGTGTTCACCGAAGCGCTCAATGCCGAGGCCAGTTACAAGCTGTTCGTGGAGAACAACCTGCGCCGTGCTTTGACGCAGAACGAACTGGAAGTCTTTTACCAGCCCAAGCTGTGCCTGCGCACCGGGCGTCTGCTGGGTATGGAGGCGTTGCTGCGCTGGAATCATCCTGAAAAAGGCATGATTCGTCCGGACCAGTTCATCAGCGTCGCGGAGGAAACAGGTTTGATCATCCCCATCGGCAAGTGGGTCGCGCGCCAGTCCTGCCGCATGAGCAAACAACTGACCGCTGCGGGTTACGGCAAGCTTCATGTGGCGATCAACGTTTCGCCCAAGCAGTTTTCCGATCCGGAGTTGGTGGCGTCGATCGCCACCATCCTCAAGGAAGAGGAGCTTGATGCATCCCTGCTGGAGCTTGAGCTCACAGAAGGCCTGCTGCTGGAAGCCACCGAAGACACGCGATTGCAGCTCGAATCGCTCAAGACTCTTGGTCTGACCCTGGCCATGGACGACTTCGGCACCGGTTATTCATCGTTTAGTTATTTGAAAAAATTCCCCATCGACGTGATCAAGATCGACCGCAGCTTCATCCGGGACATTCCCGATGATCAGGACGACATGGAAATCACCTCGGCCGTCATCGCGATGGCGCACAACCTCAAGCTGACCGTGGTCGCCGAAGGCATCGAGACCGCCGCGCAGCTGGCCTTTCTGCGGCGTCACCGATGCGATGTTGGCCAGGGTTATCTATTCGACAAGCCGATCCCCGGCGAAGAGCTGATCGAGAAGTTGCGGCGCTACCCACGGGGACCTGTCGCCTGACACCCTTTTAGCCGTCGACAAACGCTGTGCTGTTCTGTTGGAGCGAGGTTTACCCGCGAAGCTGAGATCGAGGTGCATCGTTCAGCATCACACTCGTCGTCCTACATTTGCATCAGCCGCTTCTGACCCCATATACCCCATCTAACTGACAACATCCCTCGGTTGTCCCGAACCCGGAGAGGATTGACCTCATGGTCTTGCGCTCGGAAATTCTTGTGAATAAAAACGTATTGCCCACCGCTGAACAGGCATTGCCGGGGCGCGAAACCCACGTGCAGTTGCCTGAGCACCACTTCGTCAACGGTAATCCCCTGCTGGGTCCATTCACGAGTAACGTGGATTTTGCGATTTTCGGCCTGGGTTGTTTCTGGGGTGCCGAGCGGCGCTTCTGGCAGAAGGAAGGGGTGGTGAGCACTGTCGTGGGTTACGCCGGTGGTTTCACGCCTAATCCGACTTACGAAGAGGTGTGCTCGGGCCTGACGGGGCATAGCGAAGTGGTGCTGGTCGTGTTTGAGCCGGAAAAGGTCAGCTACGAGCAACTGCTGGCCATGTTTTGGGAACTGCACAACCCTACGCAAGGCATGCGCCAGGGCAACGACATCGGCACCCAATACCGCTCCGTGATCTACGCCACCTCCCCCGCGCAACTGGACGCCGCTAAAGCCAGCGGCCAGGTGTTCCAGGCCGAGCTGACTAAAGCCGGCATGGGCGAAATCACTACAGAAATCGAACAAGCGCCCACGGTGTACTTCGCCGAGGCGTATCACCAGCAGTATCTGGCGAAAAATCCTGAAGGATATTGCGGGATTGCCGCGACCGGGGTGTGCATGCCGCCAAGCTTGGCCGGTTAATGACCTCACTGCAGGAGCCCGCTTGCCCGCGATGGCGGGAGGTCAGGAAAATTGCTTCGCAGCCTCGCGCTGCTCGTCAGCTTCTACAAAATCGGTGGTGTTTTCACAAAAGCCGTAGGAGCTGACGAGCCGCCGAAGGTTGCGAAGCGTTCTTCCTGACACACCGCTAACACAATCGCGCCTCGCCAGGATCAATCAGGATTCAGCAATCAACCAATCCATCTTCCAGTCGCCCTGGGTTTGCCCCAGCGTCTTCGCCAGCCACGGCATCAACTCACGCAGCTCTTCTTCCAGGCCCCACGGCGGATTGGCGATGGCCAGGCCTGAGCCGTTCAGGCTGTTCGGCGTGTCCAGCGGATGCACCAGCAACTCAACGCGCAGCAGTTTGGGCGCGCCGGTTTCGGCCAGATCCTGATAGAAGCGCTTGAGCGCGCGCTGGTCTTTGATCGGGTACCAGATCGTGGCAACGGTCTGACGCATGCGGCTGATGGCTTCCTTGAGAGCGACCGAGCAGCGTTTCATCTCATCGAGCTGTTCAAACGGCGGGTCGATCAACATGACTGCACGCTTTTCCTGCACCGGCAGCAACGCCCGTGGAACGTGCCAGCCTTCACCGAGGTGCACCGCGACACGACGGTCGAATTTCATGTTGTCTTTGAGCAGCACGCCGTCTTCCGGGTGCTTCTCGTTGAGCAGCACGCGGTCTCGTTCGCGGGTGGAGCGGCGCGCCAGCTCCGGGGAGCCTGGGTAATAACGCAGCTCGCCGGTCTTGCGGTTCATGTGTTTGATGACGTCCATATAGTCCGACGCCAGTTCGGGCACGTCGGTGGCATCCCACAAACGGCCGATCCCTTCGATCCATTCACCGGTACGCGTGGCCTGATCGCCCTGTAGATCGTACAAACCAATGCCCGCATGCGTGTCGAGGTAGGCGAACGGCTGCTCCTTGCGCGACATCAGGGCGAGGATGCGAGTCAGGACAATATGCTTGAAGACATCGGCGTGGTTGCCGGCGTGGAAGGCGTGACGGTAATTCATGGCAGCTCCTGGAAGGCCGCGCAGTTTAGCAAAATGGGCTGTCTTTGGCAGACCGCTCATAGCACTGGCTGCCCCCGAGGGTCACTTAACCGAAAACGACGTGCTCATAGGTATGCCAGCCATTCACGACGACAGCGCTTGCCGACGCTGCCGGGCGATACCAGAATCGGGCCAACGCCAATAAAGGAGCGAGCGTCATGATGCATGCGGACCTGATCGACCAGGAAGACTTGGTCAGCCAACTCAGAGCGCTGGGCTTTGAAACGCCTTCTTCTGCCACCGCCGAACAAGCTTGCGCACACGCTGTGTGCGGCCTTAACGAGGACCGCGCCCGCGCGTTGCGGCAATTGGTGGAGAAGATGCTAATGGGCAGCGCGACAATCCTGCCGGCCGTGCGCCAGGCGATTGATCAGCAATTGTTGCCTGCGCTGGCGGCGTACAAGCAAAGCCGTGGTGCATAGAGGCCTGGCGCATTTCTGTAGGAGACTCCACGTCGTCCAGTCGCCTCGCTGTCGCGTGGCAAACGGGGTCTGTGGGAGGGAGCTTGCTCGCGAGAGGCCGGTACTGCCGATAAAAATCTATCGCCTGAACGACTGATCGCGAGCAAGCTCACTCCTGCAGGGAGCGAAGTGGTTGCTTACAACCGCACACTCGCAAACGTCGATTCGTTGCGCGCCTGGCTCAACGCTGACAACGGGCCCGACAGCGGTGCCAGCACCATCGCCTGCGGAATAGGCATCATCGCCACTTGCTGCGCAGTATTAGAGCCCACGCGCTCATCCCGTGGTGGAATGCCGAAGTATTCGCGGTAGCACTTGGAGAAGTGCGGCGTGGAAACGAAGCCACACACCGACGCCACTTCGATGATCGACATCGGTGTCTGCTTGAGCAGTTGCCGCGCGCGAATGAGCCGCAGCTTGAGGTAGTAGCGCGACGGTGAGCAATGCAGGTACTTCTGGAACAGCCTCTCCAGCTGACGCCGGGATACGGCGACGTAGACCGCCAGCTCATCCAGATCGATGGGCTCCTCAAGATTGGCTTCCATCAGCGCGACGATTTCCTGCAGCTTCGGCTGATTGGTGCCCAGCATGTGCTTGAGCGGCACGCGCTGGTGATCCTGCTCGTTACGAATACGCTCGTAGACAAACATTTCCGAGATCGCGGCGGACAGTTCACGGCCATGATCGCGGCTGATCAAGTGCAGCATCATGTCCAGCGGCGCGGTGCCACCGGAGCTGGTGAAGCGGTTACGGTCCAGCGTGAACAGGCGTGTACTCATGGCCACGCGGGGGAACGCTTCCTGCATCGCGGCCAGGCATTCCCAGTGCACGCTGCAATCAAAACCGTCGAGCAAGCCGGCGCAGGCCAAGGCCCAACTGCCGGTGCAGACAGCACCCAGACGACGGGATTGACGCGCCTGGCTCTGCAGCCAGCTCACGTGCTCGCGGGTCACTGTCCTTTGGATGCCCACGCCGCCGCAGACAATGACGGTGTCCAGCACCGGGGCTTTGTGCATGGAGGCATCAGGGGTGATCTGCAGACCGTCGCTGGCCCAGACCTGGCCGCCGTCGGCCGTCAACGTGGTCCAGCGATACAGCTCACGACCTGAGAGCTGGTTGGCCATGCGCAGTGGTTCGACCGCCGACGCGAGGGAGATGAGCGTGAAATTGTCCAGCAGCAAAAAGCCGATGGATTGCGGCGCACGGTTCTGGGGTTGGGCCCCTGAGTTGAACGAAGTCATCACGGTATCTCCTCACGAAAGCGATTGATGGCCCCCACACGAGGCTCTTGTTGTTTGCTCTCATTTGAGTGGAGAGCTTAGCCATTGCAACGCAAATGCCATGCCTAAACTTGAATGAGCATTCAATAAACCCTGATTGCGACGTCGTGATGCGTCTATTCGGTAGCGACACGACCATTCGATTCGCGACGCCCGGCCCGCCAAGCCACGCGAATAAAGGAGAGGTGAGCAATTCGGTAGCACTTGAGGGCGACCCTGAATAGCCGTTCGAAACATCGTGTCACCACAAGCACAGGTGACCGACGGTAAGCGGTGTAACGCCCGATTTACATGGCGTTGCGCCATGTGCTGGGGGGTTGCGCGCTAAAAAGTTGCGGGGTGATCGGGATGTGATCGAAAAGCGAGCAGGCAACGCGTAGATTTTGATTCTGGCCGCAGGCCGTAGGAGTTCAGCTTGCTGACGATCTGCCGGGAACCGGCAGTAAAACCGGCGCACCAGATTCATCAGATATACCGAGGTGGCTGGTTTAGGGCTGGTGCCCAGCCCATCGCTGCCGTCGTAACCTCCGAGAGCTCCTACGCCTTCGGCGGAAGCACGACGGCGGCGCTGCATAAATCGCTTTTGATTCTGGCCGGAGGCCGTAGGAGTTCAGCTTGCTGACGATCTGCCGGGAACCGGCAGTAAAACCGGCGCACCAGATTTATCAGATATACCGAGGTGGCTGGTTTAGGGCTGGTGCCCAGCCCATCGCTGCCGTCGTAACCTCCGAGAGCTCCTACGCCTTCGGCAGAAGCACGACGGCGGCGCTGCATAAATCGCTGTTGATTCTGGCCGCAGGCCGTAGGAGTTCAGCTTGCTGACGATCTGCCGGGAACCGGCAGTAAAACCGGCGCACCAGATTTATCAGATATACCGAGGTGC
>Ga0247734_1002458_pt1 | contig 12159 bp, 11 predicted proteins | sample UWRJL103311B2_FD_180933 | JGI IMG/M metagenome (GOLD analysis project Ga0247734, IMG submission 180933) | Plant litter microbial communities from Arlington Agricultural Research Station in Wisconsin, United States - UWRJ-L103-311B-2 | ecosystem: Environmental > Terrestrial > Plant litter >... | reverse complement strand
GTAATTTTATCTACGAGAGCTAACAAGATTTTCTTTTTGTTTAAACCGGAGCTTAAGAAAGCTTACAGTAGTTTGCCGGAAAGCTACCTTTGGCCCCATTGAGCTCACCCTCCCACCAGTCATCAGTACTATCTGTCTTTTTGACCACCTTGATCCGATCACCTTCTCTAAAGCTCAGATCGCCATTATTCTGACCATCAAAAGCGTACAACGCGACAGCAAATAAACTATTTGATGAACCGATTCGCTTTGGTGGAGGGGGAGGCGGTTTCTTTTTTGCAATGGCAGCTTGTTGGAAATAACTATTGCTCGGACTAGAAGCATAGGAAGAAGTGGGTGTGAGACCTCCGGGAGAGGGAATTGGCGATGGTGCAAGAGAGTTTTGAGAGGAGAATGAGGGTATGCGCATAGCCCGTGTGCCAGGATTCTCTGCTGCATCTGGGTTCAGATTTTGAGAAGAAGCGCGTCTATTTACGAGACCATTGCGAACAGCCAATCCAGTACCAGGTTTTCTGGTACCATCATCTCCGAGAGACATGGAGTGGTGAACAGCCTTTCCTCGAGCAATGCAAGGTATGCTTTCTACATCCTGCTGTACTGGTTTGAAATCTCTCTGGAATGTGGCTATAACATCATCCATGGGAGGCTATCGAGTGAATTAGTCTCAAAATTACAAAAATATTCAGGGATACAGACTGGTGGAGATGGAAAGTCTACATCTTCACAGTAGTTGTGGAGAGATGTGTAATATTGCGCCAGCAGAGTGTTTTGTATCATTATTTGGACTGCGAGCAGGTGGGGTAAAATGGAGAATGCTGCTGATATCAGAGGTGGGAGTACCTCTCGTAAGTGGTCATCAGAAACCTTGAATGCCTAGTACACTATTAGTTACTATACCTAAAACAATATACACAGAGGTTGTCGTTATTCGTGACCGATCAGTGAATTTTAGCACGAACGTAGCAATTGTTGGGATATAACCAGATAAGGTTGTAGGACACATAATCCACTAAACGTAAGTGAAGTTTGAATGTGTCGCAACATCTGACACAATGGCCAGCTCATCTACTTCAAATCGGTCACGAATTTTGACAACCCTGGTGAAGCACAGACTCAGGTTGCATACATCTGCTGCTCTTCCTAGTTCCTCCTCCGCCTTCGCCAAAGCTGCATTTTCACGATCTGTACGCTTTAATTTCCTCTGTGCGGTATTGACCTTATCGATGTAGCGTTCCCAGTCCAGTCTTTTGTTCTCTCTCTTTTTGATTGTTTTCCGTAGCGGTTGCAGGTATTCCTTCGCATCCATCGCAGGCCGGATAACGCGACTATCCATCATGATAACCTCATCTAGCAGCTCCGTTTTGAGTTCTGTGAATGTTTCCTTCAACTTCACTGTTCGATCAAGCAAATGCTGCGGCGTCAAAGCGGGATCGTCGCGATGCTCATCGCTGGTCCCAACAATTGGATTATATAGCTCTTCATATGCCGAAACAGTATCCAATTGAGAACCTAGGATGGAGACCCAGGCATCTCTCCAAGACTTTGAGGCGTCTATTATCTGGAGAGCATATTAGCACTAATGGTCATACACACTGGGTCGCTGTATCTCGCCTTGGTGAGGGTTTTGTCCGCATCTTCATAATCGTTCAGGAGAACTGATACTTTGGCATTATTTCCATCACCTTTTCCCTTGATCCTACCAATCTGCCGGTGCACTGAATTCATCTCGCTGTATTTTAGGCTGGCTTACGTTGGGGTTGGAGGGAGTCTGGGAGTGTACTGAGGGGAGCCTGGCAACCAGTGTGATGTGTTGCCAGCTCGACGTTTGAGGCTAAAGAGAAGATTAGGTCTATGGTATGACAGGAGGTACCAAAACAGTTACGCTGTATGAAACGAATTGACGTATCGATGATATAATTGCCTTGCTCGGATTCTCCGTCGAATAGTAATGCTGGGGAAAGCTGGGTGCTTCTGGCTGCGGCACAACCAACCCTGTTGCACGATGGACCAGGCTGTGCTGTGAAACAACCAGAACTGTCAACTTTTGTTGTGGCAGATGTGGAAGTTAGTTTGAAGGTCAAGAAGAAATGTGAGTGGGGATCCACAGCTCATAAAGTAGAGAGAAGTATAGAGAGAGAGAGAGAGAGGGCGCCGCAGTCTCTTTGGCAGCTGTTGCCTTTCGAGGTTTGTGGTTTGAGGTTTGAGGTTACTGTGACCACCCCACCAAGGAAGGCGGCGGGGGCGGTCAGAAAAGTGGCCTAACAAGTGGGATACGGGATTGGCGTCAGGGGGAAAGGTTAATAAAAGTATGTATATTCAACAACATTATTGTCCTTGTCTCACTCATACCATATGAGAAAATCAAACGTGCCTTTAAAAACTACTTGGGATATGTTTGCTAATAGCAGACAGCCAGTCTCAAATTGTTTCGGTCGCTACGTTTCAGCTATGAATCTAGTAAAAGGATATGGACGAGGTAAATGGAGGGCTCAATTGCTTTGAACATCTTCCATAGAGTTCGGGTGGGTATATATATTGTATTTCATATGGTAGACATAATTAAAACAAATCCAAGCCGCTAGTTTAAGCTGTCGTGTTTTTCGTCCTTATATCTTTTAGCTAGCCTGACTTGCTTTGCAGCTTGCTTGCCAATAAGGAATTCATCTACACCTCGTGACCACGCGCCTTCGTCGTCGCGTATTTTCTGGACGCGACCCTAAAACATGAATCCAAACACCACTCCCTAAGACCCGTCGACACTACGAATCCCAACGGCGCTATTCTCTGCAATTCCACGCAATGATTAAGTCCTGCCAATTCGTATACTGGCGCTGCTCTTGACTAAACCTGGGATCTGATCCCTGCGGAACACTAATCCAAAATGAATCAGCCATCGTCTCATGCGATTCCGCCGTCACAAAACACAGCACCAGTTCTCGAATTTCGATGCCTTTACACACAAGATGTCCGCAGAAAAGGCCAAAAACGATGGCAGGATGGAAGGCTCAAATTTCATACCTTCAACAAGCGAGTCATGGTCTATGATGAGAGGTCAAATTTTGTTGGTGACATGCATTGGCAGGATGATTCGGAATTGGGTGAAGGCGAGGAACTGCGGTTAGAAAGAGGGGGGATCGAGGTACAAGTTGGCGAGTGCATTGGAAAGAAAGAGCAGGATTTAACGGAGTTGCTGGATAAGAGAGTGAAGGACAGGGAGGATCGAGTTGCGGCAAAAGCTGCCATTGCAACACCAACCCGACCTCATGTGCAATATGTTAGGCCACAAGCACCTAGGCCATCAGGAGAGCTGCCAAGGCCCAAAGCGCTGAATGCTGTCATTGGAACTCCTACAGGTCATTATGGACGAGCTATAGTACCTAGCGTGTCTCCTTTTGAACAGAAGCAGCTGAGCATTCGCGATGAAGATATCAGTGAGAGGCATGCCAAGTGGCAGAAACGTGCTGAGTCGACTACAACAAATGGTGGATATGCTCAGCGCTTGATAGGCGCCAGCTTAAACCTGGGTTCACAGAAACCATTCGGAACAGCTACTGTTAGATATGAGCCATTCCGTTCCAGCATTCAGCGTCCACAGACAATGACTCCTGAAAATGTTAAAGGAGGGGAGATAGTATCTGGAGCGCAGCAACAGCACATACATGCAGCATCGCAAGAGGAGGGCCATCCTAACAGGGCACAGAAAAAGAAAAGTTATCGGTATAGTACTTCGATCAGCCATAGATATAGCTTCTAAATTTCTGCAGATCCCCTCCTCCACGCAGTAGTTATGCCAGTAAACTCACTGGAGCAGTTTTGAGCCTAGGCCCCTCAAAAAGTGCATTGCCTAGCTTAGATGAGTTAACCTCGAAAACGACAACCTCGGCGATTGTTGAGGCAACCGATCACCGCCATAAGAGGCAGAAGAATTCGGCTGCAGAATCATCATTCGCAGTTCGTGAAATTGTTGGCACTTCCACTAAACCACTGCAGCCACCTAAAAACCTTACGGATGTTTCTAACAAACGTCGCGAGGTAGCTCCAAGAACATGCTCTGATTCTTTCGACAACGGGCGTCCTGATGCATCAATTTCAATCCCATATTTGTCATCTGGAACTGGAGATCAAGTACAAGTAGGGAGACCGACGTCTAAACTACAAATAAAGCCCAAGCCGCCGCGGAGTTTGATGAGCACAACTCCGCGTCTTAATTCGGCATCAAATCCGCCCTCGGGCCTCGATAGCCATGACAATGTTCTCAAACCCAGGAAAAGAGGCGCGGCGTCAAATCTATCGTCACCGCTTCAAGTCAGCAATGGCAACACATCTAATACCAGCCCATCCAATGATTTTATAATGCTTCATTCAATTCCTAAGAGTGGCCATGATGCTATTTCTCTCTCCAGGCCAACATCGCAACTTATCGATGATCGAGTTTCCACTAGCAAACTGACTTCAACCTTAAGAATCAAAGCAAGACCTCCTCGCAAGATGATGATGTTAATGGGAAGGCCCTCAATATCGTCATATTCACTAGCTCCGAAAGAAAAGTATACGACCGACAAATCTTGTGAAAGTAGGCAGCCACAAGCGCCAAAAGCCGAAGAGTTACCAGTAAATCACACGAATGGCACGATAGACAACAGCCTATACACCATGGACTCCAAAGAAGATCATATAGCTTCTTCAATTGATAGCGGAACTGGCCATTCTACATTTGATGGGCTGTTGTTCCCAAGTCAAGCATCGGGAGAGAAATCTAGATCGATTCGGCCAATATCAAAGGCACAAATCCAACCAGAGAATTTCCCCCAGGCTTTGAGAGCACCACCTGTTGTCTATACGATAGAACAGTCTGAAAAAAGTACAGCCGAAATAAATCTTGAAACTAGAATCGAAGAGAAAAGACTGGAGACTTCACAGATTTCCTGCAGTATCAGTTTGGGATCTGGAAAGGGGAACGAACCTATAAATCAAGATGACTCCCGAAAACTAGAGTTCGTCTCCGCCAATAGTACGAAGCCACCAGAGCAGGCAAATTTTATAAACCAAGGAAGTTCTTTGGCTATTGAAGAGATACAAATTGCTCCAGTGCTTTCGTCGGAGGAGATGCCAATCGGCTCTTTGTTCGATTCAAGCAAATTGCAGTTGTCAGAGGTAATTCTGTCAAAAGATAACAAGGTCGATGATCTTATACCCTCAGGCAGCAAATCCATAGATGATACGGTCACAAATTCTTTCCACAAGGCCGATTTTGGCCAACAACCTTTGGGTGGTGACCACAGTTCCCAGGACGAAGCAACCATCAGAACTACAAACGCCATACAAGTACCGTCAGATAAAGCATTGTTAGAAATAAGGCAGATTAAAAAGAATCAACCTTTAGCCAGAATTATAAATCCAGCTACTCGGGGACAGTCAATTCAGATAACAGCAAAGAAGACCGCTGATCTGCAGGTTCAGAATACTTATAACTTACAGAGGGTATGTATAATAGTATTCTCGATATATAGGATCGAAAGTAAATCTAACCTGAACAATTTTAGAACATGCCTCCACCCCCCAGATTGACAAGTACTTTGGATTCGAGAAGCGCTCCTGCCAGAGGGTTTGCCACCAACAGGCCAGCAGCAAAAACTGCCTTGGGAGGGGGACCGTGGAGCCGAGAATCATTTGATCTTTTTGGAACATGGAGACCATCTAGGGAAGCAAATGCAAGCGCTGCTAATGGCTAGTTCGAATTCCTGGAAGCGATTTCATACCAAGGAGAGACTCTCCCAAACACCTACACAAACTTAATGGGATCCACGCTTCTCCAGTGCTTTAATTCCTCGCCATTGGATATGTCTGAAGTTGTGATCGATACATTCAATGTCTATCTTCAGATTTCAGATAGGCAATAATGAGTCGAGCGGGCGTTATTCACGTCGAGGAAGTAACTTCAAATCGGTGTCCAAGATGGAGGGTTCCGTCTATTGCTGCGATTTATCGTGTGGCCATAGATCTTTATGTATATCCTAGTGGCCTGTTTCGAAATGTGTTGACGCCACAGCCATTTTCCTTGTTCGACGTTTTCAGCTGGAACTTCTTGACGAACGTTGGACTGGCTGCAAGATGGCTACCTCGCAGCCTCTATATTGGCAAAATCCCATGGCTAAGCCCACGTTGAACATCTGATCGTGCCACTACTCACGTAGCTAGTGTATGTTTTAAGAGTATTCATACCCAAGCACGCTAGCTACTTGACCTATCTAACAAAGGGCAAGGGCAAGGGTATGGACTGGCCTTAGGATGTGCCATTAAATCAAAATCCTAGTTCTCGAAGAGGCCAGAATGGTTCACCGTGTGCGGAAAGTTGCCATAGAAGCAATTGCAAGGTTATTTGGCGTACATGAGAGTTACAGATATAAAAAGACCTGTGCCGGTAAAAAGAGGTAAGGTTTGAGCATATTAAGAATCAACACCGTTGCAGGACACCTAGTCACTTGGAGACTTGATTTTATGCAAGGATGATGTGGGGTATTACTCATAGGAAGAATGTACAAGAGCTGTAGGATGGGGAGAATAGAGATTAACCAACAGATAATTACCAGAAACGGTCATTAAAACAGGGACAAGATAGATCCCACAGTATGGGCATTGGTTCGGTTGCTATCACATGAGGGATAATGGATGCATACGGATATCGGAGTGAGATGAACAATGCTCAGCCACAATTGTTCAGCGTCGTCAGTCTTCAGTCCTGGTCGCTCATGGTCATCTTTGGGGTCGCTTACTGTGTGGTCATTTATGGTTACATTTTGCTGGCCACAGTTGGTAAAATGCACCAGCCACTGAGGCTCTACCATGCTTTCTGGATTGAGCTTTAGCGGAACATTGGAGCGAATTACAGCATCATATTGTTACTGTGCCGCTATGCGCCACACATTTAGGGAATATGCTAATGTTCTCCAACCCTTGGCGTTTCAATGGTGGCTTGTCGGCATTTTGACATCGGAGATATTCGAAAAAGCAAATGGATGTTATTGGACAAAGGCAGTTCGCTTGCGGCATGTTGGAAGCGGTGAATATCACCAGCTTCATTTTCCCACCTCCCACTATGTATGCATGTTGGAGAACACAAAGTAATGCACTGCAGTGCAACTTTGCTGGCATGTAAGGTAGGTAGGTAGGTGAAGGAATTACTAGAGACGTGTGTTCACTCGTGATATGCTCGTACATTCGTACAATTGCATGCTCTGGCTGTAGGTCTGATGGTGGATCAAATGATACGATTCGATACTGTCAACCTGTCAACCTGTCAACTTGTCAAGAAACCCCAACTTCCCAAATACCAGCCGGTATCCTGGGTAGGTGATAGCAATCGGCTCAGCTAGCTAGTTACCTTCCTACCTCTGTACGACTCACTTTCACGTTGTACAGTACGAGACGTATGCACAAGCTTGCGGCGGCTCGCGCTTAATTTGCCTGGACGATCAGCCAATCCGCTTCTGTTGGCACAGGGCATCCATCGTAGACATGTTCTATAGACTCTCTTATCCAGTAGAAAGTCCTAAGGTACAGTAAAGTCCTGAGCGTACAGGCCAGGGTCATGGACGCGAGCCAAGCCCGCTAGCAATGGCGTGCGGCCACGGCGATTGATGATTGTCATCATCGGGAAGGGAAGGAGGGGAGCTTGGGCCCAAAGTGGGCCTGCCCCACCCTGGAGCTGTGGCAGTGCGCAGTCGTTGCGTTTCGGTAAACCCGTGAGGCTAAAGGCACTACGGCCCAAATAGGCTTAGCTGATGAGATCACCTCCCACCATGTACCCAAAGGCTTGACGACTCTGCCTCGTTTGAAATCCCCCAAGCCACACGTCCACCCCAGCATCCTGCATACACCACCAGACTATTAAGCTCGACTCCCACTTGGTCTCGATGAAGAGATACCATAGTTACCACTCCCACTACCAACCAACCATCTACTACTGGCTACTACCACTACTATTACTACTTTAGCCTCGACCTCCCCCTCGCAACTATTGCTTAGCGTGCTGATTATTATTATTATTCACCTCTTCCCCCCCTGCGCTGCACATTTAGGTGTCGTGTCGCTAGCATATATTCCTCCCGGCTCGTCTCATCGCAACCAAATCATACAAAAACAAGGCTCGCTCCTCACCCCTCCTCCTCCTCACAAGACTCATATCATCCCCGACATCCGACCTTCTCTCAGCCTCCTCTCAAGCACCCTCAACCTTCAAATATCTCTCTGATCCTCTTCCTTCTCTCATACTTTGCAAATTCAAACCCTTCCAATACAAGTGAATAGTGTTTGAAATAACTCCAAAAACACACACCTCACTTTCTCAATCATGTCTCGCCGGACCAACCCTGGACGTCACCCACCATCTCGGTCCTCTCAGTCACCTCCTTCAAATCAGCAACAGCAGAACACTCCGGTTTACTTGACTCAAATGCCTCCCGCGAGCTTTGGAGGAGGACCCATTACTTTTCCTGAAATTCAAACGTCGAATCTACCGCAAACTCAGACCTTTGGGAACTCAGTGCAAGGCAATGCATCTTCATCCTCTCAACCACTCTCACCTCAACGCCAAGCACCACCACTGTCCAGATCCTCTCCATCAAGTCGAAATTCCTCCACTCCTACACGCCCTAAGCCTATTCCTTTACATAAGTTGAGGAAAGCCGTGAAGCTTTACACTGAATATGAACTGGCTAAGAAGCTGGAGCAGCAACAGCCAACCCCAATTTACTCCGGAGGCCAGCTGAATGTCCCTGCTCCGGGATCATCCCGATCAGCTCCCACTGGAACCGGTTCCAGAGCGTTTCCAGCCTCTAGAACAAACTCTGCGTATGGAGGAACCCCTGATCCCTCTTCAATAATCGACTTTGTCGATAATGACGGAAACACATCTCCAGATGGTAGAGTCCACGAAGGGAGATCGGTGTATAATGGCAGAACCATCAGACAAAGATCTAGAAGGCAGCTGACTCCCGCAGAGAGGGCGAAGGCTGCACTGATACGGCATCTTGTCGCATGCTCGGACTGCCATGGTCGGAGTGTTTCGTGCCAGGTAGAGCACCACGATGTCGCAGCCATCCTGAGGGAAAGGCGGAGGCTCGAGAATCAAGGCATGGCTTCCACCGTTAGAAGGCCACATTCTCGGTCCCAGCCGCCTTTGCAACGTCCAGTTACCACTATTTCTCATGCTTCGTCACATGATCCAATGAGATCTGTTTCCACGGGGCAGATCCCAGAAGGAGTTGGAATGACCAATCTCTTTATTGGCCTGGGTGAGAATGATCATTTCCTTCATACCACTTCTCCTACCAGTGCAAGCGATCCTCAGTCACCATCCCATTTCCCAGATCTCCTCACCGGTATCCAAGCAAGAGAGACTGGCCAGCTGCCATTCGGCGCTCCCAACTCACTTGAGTTGACTCGGCTCGGTCTACAGATCAATGCTCCTGTTACCGGATATAGAGATGGAGCACTGTTCGTCATTGGTGTCCAACGACCCCAAGGGTTTGCCTGCGCTTTTAACTCTTCAGAAGGAGAATGCCTCCAATTTTCAGAGGATCCTGAAATGCTACAAATTCATTTCGAATTACAGCATTTCCCATTCACCAGAATTGACCCTGCCCATCGATACGTCTGCGGCAACTGTGGGAACTTTTCCAATTTGCCAGTAAACTTATGCCTGGCGTGTCGTAGAGAATTAACGTGTGAGACTCGCATATATGGTCGTTACATCAATACATCTTTAGATGAGCCATTCACTACGGATGATCAAGGTCCATTTCCCCCTTTCTCGCCCAATACTCATGACTTCCTTGGCTCTGGTTTTGATTTCCAGAATAATCAGAGCATGAACCATGGGAACGGTATGGGTTCTGGTGATAACGGCAATATGAACCAAGGCGGTGGCTTCAGCTACGATTCCAACAACCAATTCCAATCTTCAAACACCCATGGAGGGAGCAACGGAAACTCAAACAGCTCTAGAAACTCCCAAGCAGGCGATTTTCAGTTCCAGGCCAATCAGTTTTCCATTAATGCGGTGGTAGAAGGTAGTTTCGACTACTTCCACGCCAAAGGACGGCAGAAGTTACATCGGCATCGACTACTGGCGATAACTTTAATTATATCAGCACTTTTCATTTTCCAAGCATATAGTTGGATCATCACTAAAGCACAAACGGCTACAGACATGTCATGTGTTGGGTTTGGGAGCATGCTTGTTTCGTTCGTGGGATCGTATGCGTATTGGACTATCAAGGATTCGCTATCCCTAAAGAATGAATCTGTAAGCTACAGCTATCATTCCGCTTCCTCGATATATCTGCTAATCATTCTCAGTCTATCCGCTCTTCTCTTGCCAATCTCTCAGTTATGTCGCTCGGCTGTGACCATTCGTCCCGAGAACGCCATTTTAAATCCACGATATCTCTGTGTTAGCCTCACCACACATAATGAGACAATGAAGTTACGAATCAATGAGAATACGACGTAAAGACCCCCACACTCTTTTGGGCATAGATCACGCATTCTTTGTCATGCGATGCCCAGCATATTATATATATACACATCGGCCACTGCGTATGCGTTTGATATTTGTTTCTCGCATGATATATGTTGGCTAGATAGACAAAATGGTTATCGAGGAAGAGGTATCAGTACCTGCACTTCCCTTCGCCGGTAGGAAGGCCGAAGGGGATGGTTGCGGTTGAGATACGAGCCATATCGCTGTGTATTTCTTTTTTCCTTGCAAGGAACTAGATACTTGTTTGCTGTCCGAATTATATACGTTTCTTTAATGTTATCAATATATACCCCTTATGTTTCTCATTTAGACAGCCTAGAAAATACACATTTTACCAAAACCCTCCCGTCACCTTTAAATAGCGTTGCCTTGACGCCATAAACGGTGCACTCTAATATAAAGCTTGCCAGAGCATTTAAATAATAAGACGAGCCTCATATTCATTCTGTTTAGATCATACCATATGCCTCCCCTTGATTTCATACGATACATTCAGCAACCTCACGCTTCGCTTTGCCATCTCCCACTTCATTTCAATTCCTTTCATTTCATTTCATAATAATATGATCCCCCTTCGCCTCTCCCAGAATTTGCCGTGACTCGAAAGTCTCAGCTCTTGTATCACCCACACCATCATCTATCACGAAAATAACTGCATATTCGTGACACGGCCTACCACCACCACAGATTCGGGTACATTACACAAGACTCAAGCAATTACTCACATGTTGTTTATGCGCATAAACCAAACAAATAAACCCAGCAAACACCACCAAACCGCCTTTCCCGCATTAACCTCGCTAAAAAAGAAGCCTTCTTTGCGCTACGGTAGATAGTAAGCATTCATGCTAGTATGACGCGAGGGTGGTATGTACATGTACAGTCAGTACAGTATGTCCGTATAGGATGTTTGCATCGCCCCCCTGGCCTCAAGGTCGGCAACCGGGCCCCTGTGCCTCCTTTTTCCTTTCACTTCCCCTTGCTTCGGAGCCCTCCGAGCAACACTCACAACCCAACCAAATCTTGACTAAAACATCGACCACAAAACCACCCCTTCCCCCCTCCTCGACAGCCTTGCTATGGTTTGGGTTTTGGTTTGGGTTAGTCTGGGTCGGGTCGGGTCTCAGTTTGGTCGGGGGTTTAGTCCACCCCTCGTATTCCCCGCTAAATGTTTGCTTTTTTGCCCACGCGCGCAGGCTTTCTTCAGCGTGTGCGCACCACCTCGTCTAGCGCCACCAAGGCTCTCCTGGCTGGTGTGTAGAAGTAAGTATATGTGGTGTAGTGTCAGGAGCAGGAGCAGGGGCAGGGGCAATGTCCGGTGAGCATTTGGTGACGACGGCGCGCATGCAATGCAAAGCATAGGTATAGGTATGGTTATGGTTATTGCCAAAGTCATAGTTGTATTATCAATACAACGATACTAAAAGAAACTTGGTTGTTTTGTGATCATGGCCCTTTTCCCTTTTGTTTTTGGCTTCTCACTCTTTCAGTTCAGCTGGGTATGGTATTATGGTATGGGTAGACGGGACGGGATGGGCTTGGTTACATTGTTGACGACCCTGAGTGAAGGGTCAGTCCTTTTTTTTTTTTTTTTTTTTTTTTGTTTACTTCATGTG
>Ga0247734_1002457_pt1 | contig 12159 bp, 8 predicted proteins | sample UWRJL103311B2_FD_180933 | JGI IMG/M metagenome (GOLD analysis project Ga0247734, IMG submission 180933) | Plant litter microbial communities from Arlington Agricultural Research Station in Wisconsin, United States - UWRJ-L103-311B-2 | ecosystem: Environmental > Terrestrial > Plant litter >... | reverse complement strand
GCAACCATATACATTACGTAGGGGGTTAAAAAAGTCAGCACAATATCTATTTGGGTGGTAGTAGGCAACCAGCGGTGGATAGCGTAAAAAACTAAAGCAACCCCAATGCCACAAACAATGCCCATTACAATAACCACTACAAAGCTTACAGCAGCCTCGCTAAATACAAATGTGCCGGTGGTAACAGTTGCCAGTGCAAAGCGGAACACCACCAAACTGGATGCATCATTCATTAAACTCTCACCTTCTAATACAGATACCAAACGCTTGGGTACCTTAACATTTTTTAGAATAGTGGTGGCAGAAACGGCATCCGGCGGAGAAATTATGCCCCCAAGCAAAAACCCCAGCGCCAGTGTAAACCCGGGGATAAGACTGTGCGACACATAAGCAACAACACAGGATGTACCAATAACAATGGGGAATGCAAAGCTGGAGATAAGCCGGCGCCATTTCCAGAAATCCTTCCAGGAGGTGTTCCAGGCGGCTTCGTATAACAACGGGGGAAGAAATATCACAAAGATCAGTTCCGGCTCTATCTCTATCCCGCGCAGGCCCGGTACAAAACCCAAAGGTAAACCCACCAGCACCAACAATATAGGATAGGCTATCTTAATCTTCTGCGCCAGCATTACCACAAACAGGATAATGGCCAGAAGGCAACTGTATTGAATAATAAGATGATGCATTTGCGGAGGTGGTTGAATTACTAAAATACGATAATTACCGGGAATGGGAGTAGAAGAAGGAAAATGCATTACATTAAAAAGGCCTTAAATTTCACCAATTTTAAGGCCTTTAATCCGTCGGGATGGCGGATTCGAACCCACGACCTCCAGCACCCCATGCTGGCGCGATACCGGGCTACGCTACATCCCGAATGGCAATAATATTGCCGTTGGGCAAATATAATAATGTCCGGTAAATTATCGCAAATCCTAAAGCGCGCATTGATGCTACAAAACCTATGTTGACTGCTGATGCTTATTTTTTACGTTCTTTACCAGAAGATAAATTGAACATATAAACACAATCATGTAAACAATTGCCAAACCGGTATGCTCAAATTTTAACGTTTCAAAGTCGAATTGCTTAAACAGGGTAACACCTAAAATAATTGCTACAATACTAAAAGTAAACACCGGTACTTTGTTCTTTTCCATGTTTTTAATGTTTTATTATCAGGTCGATTGATGATCCTAAAAGTATTGCCGTCAGCGAAAAGGTTATCATACCTAATATATACGCAGCCAATGCTTTTAAATAGTTTACCGGTTTCTTCTTATCAAAAAACTGCCCTATAGCCCAGATACAATAAGCAATACCTGTAAAACCTGCTATTTGCATAAAGTTATAATGTGTTAGTCCCTGAAATATGGAAAAAACAGCAAAAAACAACATTCCCATCCCCATTATAAAACACAGAAGGATTAAAATTTCATAAAAATTGTAGTCGTATTTTTTGAAAAATAATTTTGTCCAAAACGCAATGAATACCCCCATAATAATATTTGAATATCCATAATGCTCTTTAACCCATTTAAAAATCAAACCTGTTGCAGATGTTTTTGCTTCGTCAAATTTTATATAGCCATCTTCAATATGAAAAAAATGGGTTACAAGTGTATAGATCAAAGAAGTTACAATAACGAAAATAATCGGTTTTACAAGCCGGCTCCTATTTTCTGTAAGGAAATGCCTTACATTCTCTCCCGGGTTTACCAATAATTCTCTAATTGTATATAAAATTCCTTTTTCAAAGTGCAATACGTGTTCAATTTCGTGAACGATGTAATGTCCGTTGATCCGTTTTATATTAGCTTGTTGTCCGCAGTTTGGGCAGTAGTTTAGGGTTACTTCTGCACTACAATTTTTACAATTCATACTTTGTGGGCCAGGCATTAATACTGTTTATGTTATTACAGCAGGTACTTTACTTATAAACTATAAAATGGCGCATATTCAGCAAATCATTGTAAAGATTGGCGCACCTATAGATTATAAACAGCTCAGAATGTTCTATATAAATCTTAACTGTTAATTGCTTCTAAAGTATTACTTCCATTTAATATTTACAAGCGTAGTTTCCCCGGTATATTCCTTCTTTGTTTAGTTCTAATTGATAGTGAGTTTGCTCGCGATAAATTAGTAAATCTAAAAAAAGAAGCTACTTATACATTCACTCAGCTAAGGTGTGTTGGGTACAATTGAAAAGAGTATAAAATAACAAAGCCAGTAAATCAAAGATTTTACTGGCTTCGAATGGTATAGTCGCCCTGCCTGTACAAATTTCGAGCCTTTTTCTCCATGATTTGAGGATATTGGCAAATTTGGTTCTGTAATACTTTCTTCAATATTTTTAATTAGCATATAAAAAAAAAGGCAATTAGAGTATATTGGCTGATATTGGATATTAAATTGAACTTATGGATAAGCGATTGAAAAACCTCGAAATTAGGCTCCCCGATAATTGGAATGATATATCTGAGGACAATCCTAACGGACCTCCAACCTTTATCGATGATACAATTGATAATTCAGGCGTGTTGCAAATTTCAACAGCAGAATTTTTGTCAGGCAAAATACCAAATCCCGGCCTATCTGATTTAAGCGAGCTGTCAAAGAATATGGGAGTAAAAATAATTTCGGAGAATTACAAAACGAAATATCCGGAAAATGTGATTATGGGATCTTCGGCTATGCGCAATTTTCTAATCCCCAATTCCCTTACGCTTCAATCTGGCATATATCCGACGGGCAGAATTTCATCTTTGCTACATTTATCTGTTCAATAGCCCCAGATCAAAAACATGTAGACGATGTATTTAATATTTTGATTTCTATTAAAAGAAAATAATGGCCGGCATCCTTGTTTGGATAGCAGTGGTTCTGTGAACGATTAAAAGCTATTAAACAAAATAAAGCTGCCTACAAGTAGACAGCTTTATACATTAATTTTTGACATTTTATCCCATATGGGGAAATTTGTCGGGATGGCAGGATTCGAACCTGCGGCCTCCACATCCCAAATGTGGCGCGATACCGGGCTACGCTACATCCCGAATGTTTAATAATGAAGCCTCTTTCGAAGCCTCTTATTTCACATTGAGCTGCAAATATATGTTTTGATCCTTCATTTCAAAACCCTGTATCATTAACTGCCTGTTTATTACGCAGATTATATTTTTTGGTTATGATAATTCGGGCGTTTAATCTATTATTTGGCAAAGATTTATATAGGTTCCTGCGTTGGCAGCGAAAAGAAAAACGTGCTGCCCTCTCCTTCTTTACTTTCGGCCCAAATGCGGCCGCCGTTCATTTCAGTAAAATCTTTACAAAGCTTTAAGCCAAGCCCTGTTCCCTTTTCGCCGGCTGTGCCAAGGGTTGATGAAGATGCCTGGTTAAACAGGTTTTTTACTTTAGCCGAACTCATACCAACACCCGTATCGGCAATACTAACGGTAATAAAGCCATCCGCTTCAATTGTATTGATGGTGATGGTTCCACCATCGGGAGCAAATTTGGTGGCATTCGCCAACAGGTTGCGTAATATTACAGTTACCATCTCCTTATCTGCAAAAACAGCAACCGGCGATGTAAGCCTATTGACTAACAACTGGTGCTTCCCAGTTATTGCCGACTGGATATTTTCGGTTACTTCTGATGTTAAAATGTTTACATCCAGTTTCTCAGGGTTAAACTTATAGCCCTGCAATTGTTTTTTAGACCATACCAGCAAACCGTCCATTATCTGCAGGGTATTATTAGTAGCGTTTTTTATCCGGGGGATTAACGCGGCAACCTCTTCGTTGCTCAGATCGCCCATTTCCCAAACATTCAATAGCGATACAATTTGCGCCACAGGGCTCCGCAGATCGTGTGATACCACCGTAAATAGCTGATCTTTAACCTTATCATTACTTTCCAGCAGTTGGTTTTGTACACTTATCACCCGGTTTCTGGCTTTAATTTTATAATTTATCTTACGCAAATAAACTATGCCGGCGCCAATTATCAGCAGGCATACAATGGCTATGGCCAGCATAGCCCGCTGGCTTTTAATGGTGGTTGCGTTCTTCTCTTCTAAAATTTTAAGGCGCTTGTTTTCTGCCTCATGCTGTTCTACATCAAACTTAATTTTGTAAAGGGCCGCCATGCGCAAGTTATTCTGATTAAACAGGCTGTCTTTATATTTAACATGCAACTGGTAATTTTTTAAAGCACCGGCGGCATTATTGCTTATTGAATCGAGTTGAAAAAGTTTTAGGTAAATATCGGCCAGGTTTTCCCTGCTTTTCATTTGTTTAATAAGGCGCTCGCTCTTTGTATAATAAACCCGGGCTTTATCGTACTGCCGGGTTTTAAACATAATGTCGCCAAGCAAAAAATTAGTGGCCTCTATTTCCCTGTAAGTAACCGGATGATGTTTGTTCATATCCAGGGCCTGCAAACACAGTTCTACTGCCTTTTTGTAATCTTCAATTCCAGTGTAAACCGATGCAAGGTTCATATATCCGGCCGCTTCATAGCTATAGTTTTTTTTGGCACGCGCAAGTTCCAATGCTTTGGTATAATAATAAATGGCCTTATCGTGCTGCCGCAGATCTTCAAAATGATTCCCCATATTAATAGTGGTAATCATTTCCTGGTATTTGTTGCTATGGTTAAGTACTAATAACGCCTTACTGAAATAAGCATATGCCTGCGAATGATCATTTAAACGGGCGTAGTAGTTGCCAAAAGCATTATAAGTGCTGGCTGTATTTACACGGTCTTTAATGGATATGAATATTTTAAGTGCCCGGTTAAGATAGGTAAGCGCTGTGCCATCTCCATGCATCAGCATAAAACGGAGGGCCAGATTCTTGTACGCCATTCCCTCTCCTTTCGGATAATTCAGCTTGCGCGATAGATCCAGCGCCAGTTTGCTATACTTACCCAGGGTTTCAACATCATAGGTATAGCTTTTGTAAGCCATCTGATTGAGCTGGTCAACCTTGGAGGTGTCTGCTTTTCTATTTTCGCCGATCGCGCGTTTCAGGCTATCCAGTTCGGTTGTTTGTGCCAAAACAATTTGGGCAGGCAGTATGCATATATAAATAGCCGTCAGAAAAATACTCGCGCGGAATCTTTTTAGCATAAAAAGGTACAGGGGTGTCCCCTAAGCTACAAAAAAGCTATTAAATCCTCAACATAAATTGACTGCTATTTAATCTGCTTATCTCAAAGTTAGTTATAGGTACGTGTAGCGTTAATAATGATAGTTAGATGGTTTAATAAAAAAAAGCCCCCTCGCACTCGCTGCTTGGAGGCTTTAACCTAAACCTTATCACAATGGGTGAAACCCATCAGTGCGCCAAATATATTCTTATATTCATCACATTCAAAACCTTTGTGTACAGCAGACACATTCTAATTTGTTGTAAACTGCGCTGTACACCTCATAATCAAGGATTCATAAATTTCTATAGCACAATTTGGAGTACAGTTTTTTATTTGTCTCCCAAATGTACACCCCTCTAATTTTATTGCTTGATTATATTGGGGGATAGTTCATGGCTCTTTTAGATCAGTTCTTGGTCAACTTTGCTTATCAGGAAAAAAATAGCCCTGTGTATCAATTAAACTGCTAATTTCGTTTAATTCTGTATGTTGGTAGCTTAACCCTTTATGACACCTGCTGAAAACTACGATCTGCTGATCGATAAGATCAACACCTTTATTCGCAAATACCATTATAACAACCTGCTGCGCGGGCTGATATTTTTGGGCGCGGGTATATTTTCGGCATACGTTGTTATTACCCTGGGCGAATATTTTGGCAATTTCAACACTACATTCCGTACCGTTCTTTTCTATTTTTTTATCCTGTTAAATTTAGTGTTGATTGCCTGGCTGGTATTGCCTCCCCTGCTGGCCCGTTTGCAACTGGGCAAAACTTTAACGCACGATGAAGCAGCCGCCATCATTGGTAAGCATTTTAATGATGTGAACGATAAATTGCTCAACACGCTGCAGCTAAAAAAACAAGCGCTCGAAAATTCCGAACATCGCGAGTTAATAGAAGCCAGCATCAATCAAAAGATAGAAACTTTAAAGCCAATAAGCTTCCCGTCAGCGGTAAACATCCGCGAGAATAATAAGTACCTTAAATATGTGATACCTCCAGCGGCCATTATTTGCATCATCGCTTTCGCGGCACCATCCGTATTAACCGAAAGCACCAAAAGGCTCATCCGTCATAACGAATATTTTGCGCCGGTTGCCCCATTTCAGTTTGTGTTGCTTAACAAAAATTTATCGGCCGTGCAGGGCGAAGATTTTAAACTGGAACTTAAACTCACCGGCGACAAGATACCGTCTGATATTTACGTAGAAACCGCCAGCAATACTTTTAAGCTTGATAAGGAGAATATCAGCCGTTTTCATTACCTGTTCAGTAATTTGCAGCAAACAACTACATTCCGGTTATCGGGTAACGGGTTTACATCTGTACCTTATCAAATAAAGGTTAATCTTAAACCTGTGCTGCTTCATTTTGATGCGGAGCTGAACTACCCGGCATACCTCCACAAAAAAAACGAAGTGGTTGCCAATGCCGGTGATTTAACCTTACCTATGGGAACCACCATAAACTGGAAATTCCATACACAAAATGCAGCTTCGCTTCTGTTCAGGATCAATAACAGTAGTATAAATATTCAGCCTGAAGGCGAAAACGTTTTCGAGCATCGAGAAAGGATCCTAAAAAACACCTCTTATAATATCAGTCCGTTAAATAATTCGGTTAACCATGCAGATTCAGCAAGTTATAGGATAAGTGTGGTTGCTGATGAAAGCCCATCTATAAACGTTCAGGAAAAAGCGGATAGCGTTAGCTTAAAGGCATTTTACTTTAACGGCAAAATTCAGGATGATCATGGCTTTTCATCGCTTACGTTCCATTACAAAATTGGTGATAAGGGGCAGGAACGCAGCGTAACTAAATCGGTAAAGGTGGATCTGGCGGCAACGCAAAGTGGTTTCTTCTACTTCTGGAATCTGAAAGAAACCGGTATTAAAGCCGGCGACCAGGTAACGTATTATTTTGAAGTTGCTGATAATGATGGTGTAAGCGGCCCAAAAACCACCCGCTCACCGGAACGCACCTTAAATATGCCCAACGCTGCCGAACTGGCCGACCAGCTTAACCAGGGCACACAGGCGGTGAAACAAAAAATGCAGTCGGCAGTAAAACTGGCTGGGCAGATAGAAAAAAGCGCACAAAAGCTTAACCAAACTTTGCTGGATAAAAACAACCTAAGCTTTGATGAAAAGAAACAGGTGGAAGACCTGATGCAAAAACGCAAGGAACTGGACGAACTGGTAAAAGATATCCAGAACGAAAATAATAAGAACCTGTACAATCGCCAGGAGAACCAGCCACAAAGTAAACAGCTTACTGAACAGCAAAAGCAAATTGAGCAGTTGTTTAATAATGTACTGGATGAAGAAACGCAAAAGATCCTGGAGAAGCTGATGTCCATAATGAAGGAAGAAGACCGCGACATTTCTATGGAAGAGCTTTCTAAGATGAAAACGGACAATAAATCGTTAAAGAAAGAATTGGAGCGCATGTTAGAGCTATACAAAAAGCTCGATTTTGAACAAAAGTTGAACCAGAACATTAACCAATTGAACCAGCTTTCGCAGGAACAACAAAAGCTGGCAGAACAAAGCAAGCAGGAAAATGCTAACGCACAGCAATTACAGCAGCAGCAACAAAAGTTAAACAATGATTTTCAGCAGGTAAAAAAATCGTTAGACGAGTTGCAAAAAACAAACGAACAGAACGGCAACAAGCAGCAGTTTGAAAACCCGGAGAAAGAAAAGAAGGCCATTGATGAGCAGATGAACCAAAGCGCCGAAAGCCTTAAAAAGAACAATAAGCAACAGGCGGCAAAAAGCCAGCAATCAGCAGCTAAACAGATGAAAGATCTGGCCGAAAAAATGGAACAAAAGGAATCCGAAGGCGAAGACAGCCAAAACGCTGTGGATGCCCGTGAACTGCGCGAACTTCTAAAATCGCTGGTGAACAGTTCTTTTAACCAGGAAAAGCTGATGCAGCAGTTCAGGGGGATTAGTCCATCAGATCCTAAATATATCGGGTTAGCCCAAACTCAAAAAGATATTAAGGATAACCTGAAAACGGCTGAGGATAGTCTTTATTCATTAAGTAAACGTATTCCGCAGATCCAGTCGACCGTTAATCAGGAAATCACGGCCATCAATACTAAGATAGACCAAGCGCTTGAAAACCTTGGCGAACGCCGCACGCCCGAAGCAACCCGCAACCAGCAATACGCTATGACGGCCATGAACAACCTGGCACTTATGTTGAGCGAAGCGCTTGACCAACTGCAGAAAATGCAAAGCAAAGGCAAAAGCGGTAAGGGCAAAGGCAGCCAGCCATCTTTAGCGCAGCTTAATAAAATGCAGCAGCAGCTTAATAAGAATATGCAACAGGCGCGTGATCAGATGCAGCAAGGGCAACAGCAACAAGGCCAGGGCCAGCAACAACAGGGTAAAACCGCCCAAAAGGGCCAGGGCGTGAGCGAGCAGTTTGCCCGGATGGCACGCGAGCAGCAGATGATAAGGCAAACCCTGCAGCAAATTAACCGCGAAAATAATAAGGATGGAACAGCTAAATTGGGCAATTTAGATAAAATTGCAAAAGAAATGGAACAAACTGAGAACGATCTCGTAAACAGGAAAATTACAGATGAGGCGTTGAAAAGGCAGCAGCAAATTCAAACGCGGTTGCTGGAGGCCGAGAAGGCCGAGCAGCAGCGCGAGCAGGACCAAAAAAGGGAAAGCCGCACCGCTAATGATATGCCGCCCGGTTATATAAAAGCTTTGCAGGATTATGAGCAGGTGAAGACAAAGCAAATAGAACAGATCCGAACAGTTCCTTCGGCACTGAATTTGTATTACAGGCAAAAAATTAAACTATACTTTGATCAACTTAATGCGAAATGATATGGAGCAGGCTAATGTTCAGGCAGGGCAATTATACACACTTCAGCTTCCATCCAAATACGAAAGCATAGCACAACTTGAGGCTTTAATTGAAGAAATAGCCGATAAATACCAGGTTGCAGAGGATACCTTTGCTAATATGATGACCTGTCTTAACGAAGCTGTTATCAATGCTATATTGCACGGTAATAAATTGGATCCGGATAAAATAGTTATCGTTAACGCCGAGGTGGAGCCGAAACGCATCACCTGGACTATTACTGACGAAGGCCCCGGTTTTGATTACAACAACCTGCCCGACCCTACCGCGCCCGAAAGGCTGGAAGAACTTACCGGCCGTGGTGTATTTATCCTAAAACACCTGGCAGACCAGTGCATATTTAATGCAAGCGGTAACGAGGTTGAACTACATTTTAAAATATAATGCCCGCAATTTCTTTTTTTGAGGAAGACATCAGCTATAAATTAAAAAATAAAACCGCGGTACGCAAATGGATAACCGATACCATTGCGGCCGAGGGCTTTAAGCTGGATGAACTTACCTACGTTTTTTGCAGTGATGAATACCTGCTGCAGATTAACCAGCAATACCTGGATCATGATACGTATACCGATATCATCACCTTTGACAATTCGGAAGTAGAAGGCATTATTACCGGTGATATATTCATTTCGATAGAACGTATTAAGGAGAACGCAGTAAAGTTTGCCGTTACCGATGCGCAGGAACTGCACCGGGTAATGATCCACGGGGCGCTGCATTTATTAGGCTATAAAGACAAATCTGCTGCCGACAAGAAAAAAATGACTTTGAAAGAAGATTTTTATTTGGCGGAAAGAAACTTTTAATACCTAATTTTACGTTTATAAATCATTCAGCCCCAATTTAAAAACCAATGAAAACACTTGCACTAATACTTGCGCTGTTATTTGTAACATCGGCACCATCATCCGTTTATGATTTTAAATTAAAATCCATTGATGGTAAAAAATTCTCGCTTGCCAAATACAAGGGAAAAAAGGTTCTTATTGTAAACACGGCATCAAAATGCGGTTTCACCCCACAATATGCCGAACTGCAAAAACTGGCCGATCAATATAAAGACAAGCTGGTTGTAGTTGGTTTCCCGGCTAATAATTTTGGCGGACAGGAGCCCGGCAACAACCAGGATATTAAAACCTTTTGCCACGATAATTTTAACGTTACTTTCCCAATGAGCGGTAAAGTAAGCGTTGGCGGTTTAGATATCGACCCATTGTTTAAATACCTTACCACTGCAGAGAACCCAGATTTTAAAGGTGATGTTAAATGGAATTTCGAAAAATTCCTGATAGACGAGAATGGTAAGCTGATTCATCGTTACCGCTCTAACGTAAAACCTTTAGATCCGGCTCTTACTGCTGCGTTGTAAGAATAAGATAGTTATAAGATAAGAGAGCCGCTATAAGCGGCTTTTTTAGTTTTATGGTCTTATTCAGTCATCTCGAATCGGTGTGCTCACTGGCTTAGGTTCTATTCATTATACAAAATTCGCTATCTGTCATATGAACAAAAATCCTCGTCGGTACGCTCGCCTTGAATGACAAGGACAGTTTAGTTATTTCGTAGTTTCCTCCTATATTAGCCTTTACACTTATCATCCCGAGATATGAAAAGAATGATGCCGTCGCTGGCGATTGCCCTGGCGATATGCGGCCACACACAAGCACAAATGAATATAAAAACACTCCCGTATCCCCAAACTAAAAAGGTCGATGTTACCGATACCTACTTTGATACCACTGTGCCAGACCCATACCGCTGGCAGGAAGACGACCGCGCCGAAGACACCAAAGCCTGGGTTACTGCCGAAAATAATGTAACCCAAAACTATCTGGGGCAAATACCGTTCCGCGAAGAGATCCGCAAACGCCTGGAGGTATTGTGGAACTACGAAAAATACAGCGCTCCGTTTAAAGAGGGTAAATACACTTATTTTTATAAAAATGATGGCTTGCAAAGCCAGTCGATACTGTACCGGCAGATAGGCGAAGGCGCGCCGGAGGTTTTCCTCGATCCTACTAAATTCTCTAAAGATGGCACAACCTCACTGGCCGGTATAAACTTTTCTAAAGACGGCAGCCTGGCTGCCTACCAGATTTCCGAAGGCGGGTCGGACTGGCGCAAGGTTATCGTGCTTAAAACATCCGATAAAAGTGTTATTGGCGATACATTGATCAACGTAAAATTCTCGGGCATTGCCTGGTATAAAAACGGTGGGTTTTACTACAGCAGTTACGATAAGCCGAAAGAAGGCAGCGAACTGGCTGGTTTAACGCAATATCATAAGCTGTATTACCATAAGTTGGGTACACCGCAAACTGAAGATAAGATGATCTTTGGCGGAGAAACAACGCCACGCAGATATGTTGGTGCAGGCTTAACCGAAGATGAACGTTATCTAATAATCAGCGCATCAAAATCAACTACCGGTAACGAGCTGTATATCAAAGATATGAGTGTGCCTAATAGCCCGATAGTTAATATAGTTGATAATTTTGATAACGACCATAGCATTGTAGATAATGCAGGCAGCAAACTGTACATATTCACCAACCTTAATGCACCAAATTACAGGCTTGTAACAGTTGATGCCGCTGATGCAAAATCTTCTAACTGGAAAGACCTGATCCCCGAAACACAAAATGTACTTGGCATATCTACAGGCGGTGGTAAGATCTTTGCAGAATATTTAAAAGATGCCACATCGCTGGTAAAACAATATGATATGAACGGCAAATTTGAGCACGACATTAAATTGCCGTCTGTTGGTTCGGCGGGTGGTTTCGGGGCTAAAAAAGAAGAGAAAGAGACTTACTATAGCTTTACCTCATATGTTTATCCTAATACTATATTCAAGTATGATATTACTACAGGTAAATCAACCGTTTACAAAAAATCCGGAGTGAAATTTAATCCTGAGCTATATGAATCCAAGCAGGTATTTTATACTTCTAAAGATGGTACTAAGGTGCCTATGATTATTACTTATAAAAAAGGCACGGTGCTGAATGGCAAAAACCCAACCATGCTGTATGCTTATGGCGGCTTTAATGTAAACCTTACTCCTGCTTTCAGTACATCAAACATTATCCTGCTGG
>Ga0247734_1002456_pt1 | contig 12163 bp, 9 predicted proteins | sample UWRJL103311B2_FD_180933 | JGI IMG/M metagenome (GOLD analysis project Ga0247734, IMG submission 180933) | Plant litter microbial communities from Arlington Agricultural Research Station in Wisconsin, United States - UWRJ-L103-311B-2 | ecosystem: Environmental > Terrestrial > Plant litter >... | reverse complement strand
GTCATGGCCGTAGCTAGAGAATTGGACTCGAGGATATCCATCTCATTACAGCAGAAGCCCTGGCATTGGGCGTCACAATAGCCCTTACCAGCACCAGCGTTAGTCCCACCACCACCATCAGCCGCCATTTCAGATAAGTAAAAGGCACCGTTCTCTCCACAGGGGAGGGCCGAGAGATCAACATCCACAGTAAGCTCTTGGTTGAGGAGGCTCATTAGAACGTATTTGCCGTCGCTACCAAGCACTGACACATAAATTAATTCTTCCATTGATGATAAATATATCAATGCTTATATGAGAGAAGAAAGAGCTAGTAATTAGGTAATAGAGGTTACTGAATTGTGGTTTGATTGAGATTTCGGTCCTCTCGTTCAAGATGTTTTTGATAAAGAAAATTTTATATTAATAGAAACAAAACTTACAATAGACACGTGGAGATGCGGCTGTAAGGTGACCGTTGTTTTGAACGTAGTGATACATGGTCAGCGCGTTTCCAGAGGTAGAAACGCCCATTGCTGTATAATCTGCTTGGGTTCTTGAGCCAGGGGTATTGTGAGCATATTTGGAGTCTTGGTCAAGTACGACAGAGGTGTTCTGCTGGATGCAGCCTCCAGAGGTAGTGCATTTCCATGTCGGTAGTACTGGATAGTTCTCGGAGGCTCGAGCTGTGGGTAAAATAGCAAGCAGTAGTGTTGCTAACCCAATGAATGAATTTTTGAAAGACATGTTGAATATTTAGTCAATCTCGATGATATATTGGTTCCTACTACACTGAAGACTGGGGAAGGTAAGAGATAATATAAGGGGCATAGGTAACTTTTATTCGATGTTGACCATTTGAACCGATCAGCATCTCCAATATAGGCAATTGATATATTCAATTTTAATCATCAATGTCTGATCATGCGTAACGATTAAATTAATGATGAAGAGCTAGTCTCGGAATAATTGATCGTCGAAGCGTGGAGAGGGGTACAATATAATGATACCCGGAAATTCGGCTAATCCTCTATTTGCCGCCTATCCACCCTCAACGAACGCATTAGTGCAACGCATTTCCGTCATTGAAAATCTATGGAAAAATTGTGGGCCAATTAATGGATTAGAATGAATAAGCGACAAAGCAGATTAAGGATAAGATTACTGGGCTGTTTCAGTGGCAGTAGTTAAATAACCTAAGCAGCATGATAAAGGTCTACGGGAGTTCCTTAGGAGTTTGGATCGGATTTCTACAAGTTCCCGGCGAGTCAGTTTTAACGGAGAAGATCGACATCTTCGATCAACATTAAATCCATGAATTTTCTGGCCTCAAATCATCGGAGAGGCCGATATTCTATAAGCTAAAATGGGGAAAATACAAATAAAATGCAAGAAGGTGTGACAGCGAGTCCTTTGTTATGTTACCGACTCGTAATGATCAGGGGGTACTCTGGGGAAATAATTGAACTTGGAATCAAGTTAATTTTGTCGACCAGGGTAGACTAATAGACCCTCTAATTATAGCTAAGAGGTTAACAAAGTAGTTGCAGCAGTAGTAAGGCTTACAACCTAAAATATTCGGGTAAGAAATAAAATATTTACTAGTAACCGCAATTTCTATTATTCAATTAAGAATGTCGCTTCTGCTGAATTATTCTCCATAAACTTCCCGTCCATAACACCATAAACATATGCGTCACCAACCAGCAAGTAGCAGTCATTTCCCAGAGCACGGATGATGTACGGCGTATGTGCACCGATAAAGATGCATAGCTGGTCGTTGGGCTTTAGGTTTGCTGGGTTAATATCTAAATACCCGTTCTTGGTAATAAATGGTCGTCTCCCTGACATCCGATATAATACTGAGAGATATGGACCAAGAATGGCCCAATTCCCTGCAAAGCCTGAATCTTCTAAAAACAAGCGGAGAGAAGAGTTATTGCTGATTTCAATGTATGAATGTAAGGCCTTATAGCCCGCCTCACTTTCCATGGTCGACCGTTGCATCTTTCCTGTATCTGAAGATAGCATTTCCTGATCACCAACCGGGATGCGATATAAAGCTTGACTTAGCCCAGAATGCGGCTCGCCGTATGGTCTTACCTTCATACTAGCAGAATGGCGACAAAAGTTTTCGATTTGAGACAGGAAAATTTGGACACTAGTCAGCCGTATTACACTTTTCTCACTATATTTGTTCCATTTTTGAAGGATAGCTCCAGTAGACTCAATGGTATCTACTCTTTTCCCTGTCACTATAAGAACTTTGCTGTCATTGCAGTGTACATGTGGAAAAGTTGGGACCCCTTGCTTGCCATATGGCTGAAATGGCCTGTCTAACATCGCTCAGTCGGTGGGTGATTCCTCTAGATCCAATCATCAATCTGGAACCCGAGGCGGAACTCCTGGTATTTCATCAATATGATCCTTGCTCTGCTGGGCCATTGCTAGATACCAAAGTCACAGCTCAAGAGCTTTGTAGCTGTCCTGTTATAGAGATCTTCTACAGGGCGATAATAGTCTAAGGTTATTCCTAACTTATTAGCATCCGTAGCTAACCCAAGTATGGCGTAAGTTTTGTCCTCTGGCTTTGTGGGGTGAAGCCTTGTCTTGTATGTACCGAAAGAATTGGCATTAAGTAATATGTTAGCCAGGGTACGATTTGATGGTGATTGAAGGTGCTATTGGCGTTCTTTGAACATCTGCAGCGCTGGGCCAGCGGTTAGCGATTCTGCAAGAGTCTCAAATGCTCCTGCATCAGATAGCTCTACCCAGTTTTTAAGGGAAGCTAAATAGTGAACTGAGGATGATGAAATGTTCATAAGTAACAAAGTAGTACTTTCAAATGCTTCTAATAAGCACTTCTTATTCCCACAAGCGAGTCTTCCCCGCTGAATATTGGTTTTTATTGAAACCAACATACTAGTCAAGTGATGTTGGCATCTTAATTTTGTTGAATCCAAAGGAAGACAGACCTGCGCCAATGTCTTTGCACCAGGCAGGATAATCATGGCTGTCACGAGGTGCTAAAATGCCCCCACAGATATAACAGGAGTCATCCATGAATGGAATCATTATTGCGGTGTTTTGTGTACATAAAATCAGTGAAAAAGAAGGTTGCTGAGCTGAAGTCGTTGGGAGAAGTCGTGAGAAGGAAGTGATATATAAACACTTTGATTTCATAAGAGTTTATCTGGGTGTAAAACGAGGCCAGCACGCCGCGACAGATGCGTTTATATTAGTAATTGCAACGAAATGGACTGCGATTGTAGTGAAAAATACCCCTGATGGTGTTGAATTTTCGTCTTTCTTTATCCCAGAAATCTGTTGTGCTTGAGACTAGTATCAAGCTTCACTATGAGTTTAACTTGGATGGTAAAAGTGTCTGATTCTTTCCTCGGAGAGGTCCTGTCTGTCTTACATACTGCTATGCTAATGTATGAAGGTAAGGTACGATTGGACGCTGAGTCCTAACAACTAGTGTCCTGAAGTGCTTTCTAAAATTTTATGAACGTATCCCAAAGTCTACCACTTCTTCGGACTGTTAAGAGGCTTCTTAATAACCTTCAAAGTATATTTCGTCATACTGAACAGGTATTGGTATTTTGTAGCTTTTCAGACACGTTAGGTTCAATCAGAGTAAGTTAGCCATGCTTTTTCAAGGTTTTAAACAGCTTCAATTGCCTTTTCACATTTCATTAAAATATGCTCTATAGTTTTTATCATTTCAGTTTCAGAGCGTAAATCAAATTTAAGATTCTGGAGTTTCAGATCTCAGTTCTTCTGCAGGATACCTCTGGAAATCGAAAACCCACTCCTTGTTGCAATATGCTCCATAAAAGTTTCGATCCATGTTCGTACCGGACTGCACGATTCAAACTCATCATATGCAATCCTCAGAGGGAAAAGCAAGAAGAATGCTCCCGCACACTCATGAGGTGGTGCTAAATGATACTCGGCACTTCGACAAATCTCGAATGCGGAGTCATACAATGACGCACCGGGTGAATTCAGGACAGGGTTCGTACATTGAAACTCGATCAGAGTAGCCGCTTGTTGAAAATCGAAATGTTGGCCAAGAAGTTGAATTCCTAGTCTTGAGACTCTTATGTATAGCGCATTATATATCATCAATCCATTGACGGCCTCAAGGTCTTGGTAGTAGAGAGCTGTCGAGAAGGGTGAGTTGGTAAAGCTTGGTACTCGTTCATAGCTGAGAGCTGGATAAATGCCTTCCCACAAAACCCGCCATTCTGATAACAACCCCAGACAAGCATTGATATCTAAGGTGAGCTTCTCGAGGCGTATGCGATAATCTCTCGATGAGGTATCGGTGGCGCAAAGGACATCGTAATCCTCCAACAATCCAGGTATGTCGCACATGATATCCTGCACTTGGCCCACTAGGGTTTTGTCTTCCAGCTCAAAGCTCCACGGTATGGTTTTCCATTCTGTTTTCTGCAAAAATGATCGTTTCCTATCAAGAATAGCTTTGACGCAGATCGAATTTCGTACAGTGTTGAGAACTTGGAGTTCTAACTTACTACGATGCTGTTCAGGACCTCGAAGTTCAATGAGTTTTGCGACACCGCCGGCATGAAGTAGCATTTTCTTATGGGTTGATGTTGCTATCATCTCATAGCAGGAGGCAGAGGTACAAGCTAATAGAACATCGATCGACGTGCCAGCATTAGACTCGATAGCTTCGTTAATCCCACGCAAAGTATTTATATAATGCATGCGGCCCTCATTTTCAATATCGCGTTGATGGTTTAGTCGACCATAGTACATGCTGGACAATGCCTTCAAAGCACTACTATTGACATTGAAATCCATGGTATCGTAACCCCATACAAGCCATGAAATTGACCTGGCATCCCCCGAGAAAAGATTGGCGAGAGTGAACGAAATTTGAATATTATCCTTAAAAGCTGCTAGATTCAAATCACCCAAAAACCAACTCGGTGTTATGGGAACAACGCTCAAGTCTCTGTTTGATGCCAAAATCACATCGAACTGATTTTTAGTAGGATAGGACTTGGCTTCATTTGATTCTGTTGCCCGTGAAAAAGCTTTTGCTCGAAGTTCTTCTTGTTTGTTACTTCTTTGCTTGGCACGCGCGCTTTCATCGATAAAGTTCGAGTCCCTACCATATCCTGCACAAGAGAAGCTACCTGTTTCGCAACGAGCACATGACGGATGTCTTTCATCACATTTGACTCGTCTCCTTCGGCAGGTACGGCAACCTGTAGGAAATTTCTCTTAGTATAATGCAGGAGAAGAATTCTGGCAAGAATTTACCTTTTGAGCCGCCCGCAATTCGTACCATCATGCTGATGTCATCAACCTAAAGGGCAGATGGCTATGGCCCAAGCGTTATCCCACAATGGTGTAGGGGCTGTGTCAACACGTCAAACATTAAGTTTGATTGCCTTGTACTCAGTGTTGAAAGGTTCAAAGTCTTGGTAGAGAATTAAGAAAGATCTCATCATATTTCTTGATTATCACAGCCACGCTCGCAATTTTATGCTGGAAAAGGGATAGCGTGCTTATGTTTTATGCGGTTGGAACTTTAGGAGCTATTCCCTTTTGGGTTAGCTTTTGCGAATGCCTTGACCACTCGACTATGATTGCCAGTAAGGTTGTAGACACTATGCAGTCCCTGGTCGGCCTGAAGGACACTTATTGATGTTAAACAAGACAACTGACAAGGGTTCTGATCAGATACGAAGCTCACCGAATGTGGTTCTAGGCTGTTATGACTCGCTAGAAATTAAACAAATCTTTTGGCACGATATTCGTTGGCTTTGCAAAATCTGACCATATCCACAGCTATTATTCCTTTTCTAGTAAAAGAATGTGACCGTTTTTATATATATCGATAATTTTCGAGCACTAACACGTAGGACCAAAACACATACGTTTGGAATAGTTCATGAGTCCTTGACCGAAGAGTTACTCCTACCTTATAAAACCATAACTCCTACGTTCGTAGAGCATTTCATCAGTGTGCGTTAAAAACTATGCCTACCACCATCTACCCTCAGAGTCACCAAGCACGGTCAAGCGACAACGATCTGATCAGCCACGCAACGGAGTTCACGAGACGTACTCAACCACCTGCGTACAATTCATCGTGTTTGCATAAACCTGTTGCAATTCCTCAAGTCACATTTGGAATCGGAGCAGCATTTGCAAGATGTTGGGCTCCAGCAGTCTCTCCTTTCAATGTTTTGGAAGGCAACTTTGTCGAGTTCATTGATAACCTGAACATTGTGGCAACGGCAAGCCCTCCATTACAGGTTCTTGACCTAGTGGGTGGTGCTCTTGGAATGGTTCCACACCACCTTCTCCAGCTGGCAAGTTTGGGTATTCAGGTCCTCACAAAATTTGGGACCGTCGCGGTCAGCAAGAGCCGGACCGACATGTATATGAAGGCAATCAATTTGGACTACTTTGCTCCACGCGGGCTGAGAGTAACGATTGTTACCTGGGACGCATTGATAGTCTCTTTGAGGCTGCCGTACAGTGCCCAAAGCCTAGCTCCTGTCTCGGATGAAACCATAAATTATAGCGTATTTGAAAGACGACTGGAACTCTTGAAACCATACATTGCCGAGTTAAACTTCGACGTGCCACCCATTTCTCAGCAGACGACCGTCCTAGCCAAGGTTAGTGCTGGGCAAGTTCAACGACAAACTGCTAAGGCGCAAAAGAATATGCTGAGTAAACGACGGAAACAATTCGAGAAGGGGGAGAAGGCGCAACATAAGGCCGAACAAAAATACGAGGAGAGAATGGCAAAACTCGACTATGATGTTGAGAAGGCAATTCATAGTGCGGAACAGGATTTAATGAAAGGTAGTCGATCGGCTAGGAAGGCCGAGAGGAAAATGAACAAAAAACTAGCTGAGATTAAGGATCGTAAGCGTGAAGGGGAGAGAAATTTGCCAGAACATACTGAAGACATCAAGAAGGGCAAGAAGTTGGATAAAGAGAGCAAAATCGCCAAGAAAGGCCTCTGGATATTGATAGAACAGTTGTAAGATAGTGTGAGGAATGCGTCTACAACATGGAATCTTTTCACAGGGACTTAGAGTTACTGCTATCTAATAAAATCGTAACCCCTACGTTCGTAGAGCATTTTTAATCAATGTTCGTTAAAAAGAAAACTATGCCTAACATCATCTACCGTCAGCGTCACTGTTATATATAATATTATAAGTGCTTACAGTAACAATGTTATAAAGTTGAGTTCTATTGTTCGCTAGTAAAAGGATTTTGTAATAGGCTAATAGTGGGCTAAACGTAAATCTAAAATAAACCTTGAAATTGTTATTATAGTAAGAGAGCAAGTGGGAACGCCCGCAGGTGCTCCTAACCTGTTGGTATAATCTGACCCCGAATTGTACGGGTCACGTATGCTTCGGCACTCGAGTATGCGGCCGCATCGACCCCGATATCAACACCATCACCTACGTAGACCTTACAATACCATACAATTTATTACCACCGAATACAATAGGCACTTACGTGACAACACCACGTAGTGGCACCCTGTATCTAAAGTGAATCAATAAAATGCGCATTAGGTTGAACTGACACTTATGGCCATCATCCAATAAGGAGAAATTTCCAGGCAGATAAATAAAAGTAAAACAACGTTGAATTTAATTGTTCGGTTTATTGCCCGAAGTTTAATGAAATTTAAATTGAAACGGAGTATTGTATCAATCCCAATTTGTAAAATAGCCGGGGCTTACCAAAGCTGGACACATGGCCCCCAATAAGGAGAGAAAGTGTGCAGGAAGGCTGGGTTCGACGTTCCTCTTCAATTATAGTTACTTAACTTATTTTCCACGTTTTCGATACTGTACCCAAGTCTTTCACCATTCTTCAACACGAACAGGATTTTATACATTTTCATCTTTACTATCCTTGGGGAATCGATAGATAATGTTCGATATACCGCCTAGAATGCTGATCTTTCCCATTTATCTGGCATTCATATATTGGGGTTGGGGGCTGCTATCGTCTCAGCCTTTCTTGGTTTGTGTAGTAATGCATATCTGACTGCATGTCCCCGTATCGTGCAGCCCACTACATCCGTGTAGAACAGCTTCTGTCACCTGCTCCTTAAAATAGATGAGTCCTTGTGGGAATGATGATCTCCAAAACAACAGTAAACAAAATGGCTCCATATGTATACTCACAGCTGGACAACCAAAAACAGGATATCCGAGTCCTTACCTTGCTCCCAGGATCTTTTGAAGATCCGATTCGGCTCGTTATCTCTCATGAGGTCTTTGACCAAGCAGACTATGGCCGCGAACAATCCAGCATAGATTTATCACAGTACCGTGTAGGACTCCCACCCAACTGGGATGTGCTTGCTACTTTGGAAGGCCGTATCGTCTATAATTTTGCTGATCCACAGACTGGCCATGAACATTCTTCATGGACCCATCCTGACCCGGGGCTAAAAGTGGGTGGGAGCGAAAATCCAAACATACATTTTAAAGAAGATAAGGTCATTTATGAGGCTCTCTCATATACATGGGGTCACGGAAAAAACCTACAGACTGCCTATGTATACAGTTCTTTCGCAGAAGCACAAGGCAATACAGTTTCATCAGCTACGATGGAATTGCGAGATAATCTTGCTTGTGCATTAAAACATCTTCGATATCTTGATAAGAAGAGGAGGTTGTGGGTTGATGCATTGTGTATCAATCAAAGTGATGATATCGAGCGAGAGTTTCAAGTATCCAGAATGGATAGAGTCTATATCTCTGCTGTTCGAGTTATAGTATGGCTGGGACCTGGTTCAGAGAGTACTCAACTGGCGGTGTCCACCCTTTCTCATCTTGGAAGACAGATAGAAGTAAGCAGATGGGGCTCCATGCCGTCGCCTGGTTGCGCTGAACCCTCTTGGTACCATACTGGTTCCGTCCTCCCATATAACGATCAGGCATGGCGAGCTATCTATGAATTTATCAATGTTTCCTGGTTCGAACGCCTTTGGGTCATTCAAGAGATACAATTGGCAAACTCAAACTCCGTCGTGCTATGCGGCGCTCACGAGATTTCTTGGAGATTGCTTCGTCGAAGTCTTTTATGTTTATCCATGAAGCGGGCTATCATTCCAGAAAATATCATGCAATGCATTCTCAAAAGCCTCTCACTCACTCTCCCATCCAGGGAGCAAACCCTACAAACTTCTTTGTATCAAAGTAGATTCGCTTTGTGTTCTAAACCTGTTGATAAAATTTATGGCATCTTAGGAATTAGCCCGCCTCGATTTGTAAGGCAGCTTGTACCAGACTATAGGGCCTACTATGGGGAAGCATACAAAACCGCCTTCTTAGAGCATGCAAAGATAGTATGTCGTTTTGAGTTGTTTGGTTGGTGCAGCTTGAGCCAACCAGTTATGAAAATGCCAACATGGGTCCCAAACTTCTCTAAAGTCTGTGCCCCGTTTCCGTTACAAAATCGAGGAATTTGCTACGCTAGTGGGTTTTCACGCTGTCACTACTCTTATAAACCGGGCAAGGTTTTGAATGTACTTGGACTTCGCATTGCAACTGTCGCTGCCGTTAGCCAATCCGCGATTGAGTCATTTACCGACCTGTTTAATATTTTCAATTTCATCCAGGTGGAAGAGAACAAAAATAATCGATATGTAACTGGTCAGCCACTTCTGGATGCAATCGCTTCAACGCTATCATGTTGCTTTCTTAGTGAACGGTTTCCATCGATGGGAACAAGCGTTTTGAGTCTAGAAGAACTAAAGAACGCCATTATGACACACCCTGGAAGCGTCATAAAAGACAAAGTCGTTGAACAAAAACTCAAATCTTTGATGCTTCACGTGCAGGGTCGTAGACTATTCACTACAAAAGAAGGGCTAATGGGGCTTTGCCAAGACTGTACCTTACCAGGCAAGTGATCAAGATGAATTCCATCTTGAAATTAATTGAACTTACTAACAGTAAGATAGAAGACATTGTTATTATAGTATTGGGGTCCATGACTCCTATGATTATACGCAGTCTTACAACCGATGGGAAGTTTCAAGTTGTAGGTGAATGTTATACTCATGGGATAATGGATGGCGAATCTCTTCTTGGACAATTGCCTCCATTTTGGGAGGTGCGGCCAGTTATCGACATGAGCAATGGGGTAAAGGAGCCGGCATACTGGAACAGCGAAACAAATTCTACCTCAAGAGATGATCCTCGACTCGGAGAGTTACCTGCTGAATGGGAACGCATTACACAGAGAAGAACGCCGGACGATCCTATCTTATTTGCTCCACATCGGAACAAATTAACAGGAGAAATTATCAATTCAGATCCACGCATGCTACCGAACAATCTGAGGAAAAGAGGAATAAACTTGGAGATGTTTCCACTCGTTTAAACACATGGTTGTTCTGAAATGGAAGACAGACGACCTTGGCGCTGTGTTTACTTTCTCGGCTAGCTAAAAGGGGCAGCACTGAGCAACAATTTTGGACATCTTTGTACAGTTACAGTTGGGTTTGATAAGTTTTCGCCACTTTACTAGTCCAAATTGAGGTTAGCCAATATCATCTTACACCCCTCTATTCTGTCCAATATGCTATACTCTAAATTATCTACATTCCTTTAAATCAGAACCTTAATTATACACACCTACTCTCGGGGCTGTGGCCAGGAGATTGTTATAATCCAAAGATTAACTGTTTAGACTTATTAGAATAAAAGATGCCTCAAATTCGGTATAAATTAGAATTACCTCGCTCTAAAATATAATTAATTATCCAAAGAGTATAAAAGTCAGGTGCTTTTATATTTAAATGAGTTTCTAGATCAAGTTATTTAAAAAGACTTTCGTATTAGATAAACGATATTTTCTTTGGGCAGTAAATATAAAAGCTACTCTTCTAACTCCTAACGTTTATATTACTATTTTAATTAAGATAGTAACTCGGGCATTTTTTATAGGGACTTAAATCTTGAATGAAAAATTGGAATGGATAACATCCAGTTTGCCATCCTTTCTCGTGATTAAAATCTCTTCAGGAGCTATATGTCGGTTCCCAGATCGGAAGATTGTATATGATATTATATAAGCTTCTGGTTCTCGCTTAAATGCCAAGCGTTAAGTGACGCCGTCCTTCCTCCCTTGCTACAGCATGCCTTTACTTACCGTTTCCGTAGAGGGGGCGTAACTAAACCTTATTCGCGGATATCTGTAGCTTTGCATTCGCGGTAGGGGACGAGCTATTGCTCACCGTCCTCTGTAATTAACTTCGTATCCCTAACCCTACAGATGCTTCCTGTTAACGAAGTGATAATATTCCGGCATTCACCACATATCGCATCAGCATCAGGGTTGACAACGTGGGTTGGAGGCTTTAAATAAAGCCTGGTTCCACGATGGATCATATGGTTTAAATAATTGATTTGGCTTGATTGGTCTTGATTCTAGTTGGTTACTTAATTTTTCGTGCTAGACTGCTCGAAATCTACTGGGCACGGTTCATTCTCGACTACGGAGAGTGGAGATCGAAAAATATCATGCGTTATTTTGCCGTAGAACGCGTGAGGAGGATAATGTAATTATAATCCAAGAAAGTGTTCACATTCGACACGCTAGCTCGGTGTAACTACTTGTATGACTGTTTGAGAAGTTGAAATGTGTATAGTCATTACGGATCGAGATGGAATTCCGCTTGATAAGTTAGATCGTGTTGTAGTTATCTGAATTCTAGAAGACTAGAAGTAAAGAAAAGAGTAGCTACAGGGTACTGAGCTATTTGATCCGCCTGCCAACAAAACTGAGGTAATCACAATTAGCTGGAAACTATTCACAAGGCACTTGAAGTGAACTTGGAATGAACTTGCGGAGTCAAACAAGCTGGCCTTGCTAGGTTCAATTATATCACACAACTTGGCATTTATTTTATACGAACCGCCAGGTGGGTACCATACTAAGATATTGAATACGTTACACGAAGTATTATGGCGGCGCAGAGCAATTGCCCAGAAATTATATTCACAAGTATCGTACTACGCTCCCCGGCCCCAATAGTTGGAGAAGCAGCTGAAATCATAGGTCTTCCGAAGTGATGGAGTCAAGCTTCCCGAATCCGAATGTGCCGGTCAGATCCCGTAGCATATCATCCCAACTCTGCGCC
>Ga0247734_1002455_pt1 | contig 12163 bp, 9 predicted proteins | sample UWRJL103311B2_FD_180933 | JGI IMG/M metagenome (GOLD analysis project Ga0247734, IMG submission 180933) | Plant litter microbial communities from Arlington Agricultural Research Station in Wisconsin, United States - UWRJ-L103-311B-2 | ecosystem: Environmental > Terrestrial > Plant litter >... | reverse complement strand
GTTCAGTGTCGTGGACTGTTCGCATATGTTTGGCGAGTGCATCTGAGCGTGTGAAGGCACGATCGCATTCTTTAGTTATTATTAGTCATTGGGCAATTTTTATATCGCGAATAAAATACATACCTGGTAGTGAGCAGAAAAACGGCTTTTCACGAGTATGGCTTCGCATATGAGACTTCAGTGCATATCCACTCGCATGAGCAATGCTCTTCCTCACACAATTTACCCATTCGCACGTATATTTCTTTGTCCGACTCTCAATATGCTCATTATTTATGTGACCGACAAGTTTGTCGTTATCTCCCAAATCCCCGGCATCACAGTCCTCCCATGCGCAAACGGTAACTTGTTCGTGTACATCATCGTCCTCAACCCTAGCATTACTTGGTGAGTTAGGAAGATCGCCATCAGTATCAGATGAAATATAGCCCGAAACTGTTTCTTCCTGCAGAGGAACAGGAGTTGCGCGCGAATGTAGTTCCCCGAGCTTCTGCCGTTTGGCTGGAGGCATCGCTGCCATTCGTTCTTGTTCTTCCTCGGCTTCAAATGCATCAGAAGAAAGGTCGGAAAGGGGGGACCCCACAGGTGATTCTTCTGTCATATTGGCGAGTTATTGTTGTCTAGAATTGAAGGAGTGGTTTGGGTGTACTAAGGAGTAGTATAGAGCTGCAACGCGGTTCGAGTTACGGACGCCAAGGTTCAAGCTGGGTTGTCAAATCGCTAAAAGATCATGCTCCACAAAAACAACAGCCGCGTATAAAATGTTTTCCTTAAGTTCTTGTGGGCTCAGTCTCGATACAACTAAAGTGATCAATCGACATATGTCTCAAGTCTTAGCTGATACAGACGGATCTCAATTGAAAATTTGAATAAGTAAGTGCTCACTTTTACAATTTCTCAGCCACCGTGGGCCTGTCGAATTTCTGCACAAATGCTGTAATGGATCAAAGTTCTATGATGTTCGACACAGTCAAGGAAAAAGTGCAGATTGGTGCGAATGCAGGATTTCATTTCAAGAATCCCTACTTCTGGCCAACTGTCTTTAGACGTGTCGGGTATTATGCTTTTTCATACTCATCCTAAATTCTGTCAGCTCGGTGAGCTTCAATCTCAAATCTCGACTTGGTTCTTGTGATGATCAAATCTTGAGTTCTGCAATACTTAATAGCTTCGGCTACATGTTGATTACTCAAACATTCACATTATTCTTTCTGAAGAACACAGCAGCATCAAAACTATGTTTCAATAAATATTTCAAGTGCAAGCTGACGTCTCAATGGTGCTAAATAGGTAAACAAGCTGATCAGCCATCCATAAACTGAGCTCCTGGTCCTCCATACCGACCTCCTACAGCTTCGAAGCTCGAGAGAATCAAATCGATTTTCTTGATATCCTCCTCTTCTAGCGTGACCTCTTTTGCATTTTCAATGATACGCGATTCCTTCGTTGCTCCAGGAATAGGCATAATAACTGGGTTCCCTTCAACTGAGGACAGGTATCTGACCCATGCGATGGCGAGTTGTGCAGGAGTGACACCTTTACTCTGCGCTATATCTTCGATGCTCTTTACAAGCTCAAGATTCTTTGGGAAGTTCTCTGGGCTGAACCGCGGGAAGTGTTTCAGCGTAGAATTCTCCGGGATATCATTGTAGCTTTTGATTTCGCCAGTCAACATACCACGGCCAAGAGGTGAGTAGCTAGTTTAATGTTAGATGAATGGCCATATATTTACACACATGATACACTTACGCAACAACTAAAATGTTATTTTTGGCACAAACCTCAAAGATACCGTTTGTCAACGGATCAGTTGACCAAAGTGATAATTCAATCTCAACAGCAACAATTTTCGTGACTTTAATAGCCCTCTCAATTGTAGCAGCCGAAACCTCGGAAAGAGCGATTGCTCCAACTTTTCCAGTCTTGACATACTCCTCCTCCATGACCTTCAACGTAGTCTCTATAGGAGTATTCTTATCAACTCTTGCACACTCAAATATATCGATACTCTTTTTGCCATTTAGAAGCTTCAGGCAGTTTTCGATAGACCTACGAACATTCTCTGGAGAGGTATCTGGAACTAGGCTGGGAAGGAGACCACCCTTGACGCTGAGTACCACCTTATCGGCATCTTCGGGATACTTGGTGAAGTACTTCTCAAGAAGTGTCAAGCTATTAAAATCTGGTGTTCCGTAGAATTCGCCACCATTCCAGAAGTTACAACCAGCTGCGAGAGCTCCTCGCAATGCTTTGAAGCTCTCTTCTTCAGATTGCGGTTCAGGTCTCCATGTGAGTCCTGGGTAGAGTTAGAAAGGCTCATTGGCTTCAGAAGAAGAAAACCTACCCATCAGACCGTAGCCAGTGGACCCGACTTCTTTTCCCAAAAGGAGAACCATGATTTCGCCTCTTTATTTGTAACAGCCTGGAGAGAGTTACTCTATGGGAAAATCCTTGGTTTAGGGCTCGATGCAAAATTGTTTGATGGTAGAGGTTAAAGCTGGATCGAAATTTCAAAAATATGGAATGCCGTCACTATTATACTCAACCAAAGCCCGTACTCTAGTAGTGGTGGGTATCGAAGATGGATTTAAGAAATCTTTAAACTTCCGAAGTCCGTACGTTCGTAACAACGGGATCAAGAATGGATTTAAGAATCCTCAGAATTCCGATGACGATTCGACATTACCTGATGCAGGCATTCTGAAGGTCTTGGCATTCCGAAAAGAGGGGAATGTAATTTGGACGCCATTAAAATTACGACTGCTAAGTATTTTATCACCGACATAGAAAAGCACCATTTTAAAAATTGCCAAAGTATAATCTTAATGAATATATAGCATCGATTAAAGAACTTGTAGACACATGACAGGTTGCCGTTCGGAAAATTGAAACCTGTTGCTATGCCCCACATCATCAACTAAAGCACTCTAGATGGTTCAGGGTAAACGTATGGGGACCGAATATATAAAATCAAAGATAGACCCTCTATACGTGTGGTATTACAAATTGACGACCCAGATAGGTGCTTTTACTTGAATTGGGAACTTTAGTGACCGACGCTTCATAAGTAAGATACTTTAACTCCGCTCCATCGCTAAACTTACCGTTATGTAAAGCACAAAAATACCAGAAGTATATGTCGTTAAAAGTAAATTAAAGTAAGTCCCACTAGATTATGTTGGTGCACTATTGTGAAACTGAAACGATTCGTCAACATTGACCAATCTTGAGAATGGTTCAATCTGAAGATTTCGTTCTCTCGGTATTATTGCTGTAGAACAATTTTACGTGAAATCAGTAGTGTTAAGAAACACTTTAAGAATAAAACCTTGAAAATGATTATTTGGGGGTAGCAGATGGAATGGAGATTAAATAAAATGTGCAATTGCGAGAGTGTTTTAATGCTCTAGTAATAAATTTTATTCAATCGCAAGGTCAAGGGGCATCTACCTACGTTGCCAATGTATTAGTACCTGAAACCCCAATCCATTCCGTCATCTACATGATAATGAAAGTAATAAATTCAACGACAGGGACGGAACGTAGACATTGATGCGATGTACAAGCGTACAAGCGTACAAGCGTACAAGAGTACAAGAGTACAGTACAAGTGTACGCTTCCATTATCTACAGACTTCCTATCTGGATTTTTCAAACTTCTTCTTCTGAGCTGTAGCAGACTCGTTGTTCTTGAAAGGAAACCCACTGGTTCTTTTGTCTGCTCCAGTCTTGCGGCTGATTCTACCAGAACTGCTGGCGAATAGAATACACCACAGGCCGATGCTAGCCAATACAGTAGATCCAACACTTCCCAATGCAAATGAGAATTGACCGGTGGTACTGTATCTTGCGTAGCAGAAGAAGGCATTTGCTGAGTGATACAGAGTAGCAATCGTTAAAGTAGGCACCGCATATGGAGCTTTAGGGTCGGAAGCGGAAGTTGTAACTCCCGCATTTGTTGCTAAGCATATTAGCCTTGAGAAATCAATCAACAATGAAGTCTAACATACTCTCTGAAATCGACGACGTTAAAGGAACAGAACCCGTAAGAAGTACTACCATAATACCGAGGGTGAATAGAGCCATACCCAAAGATCTAGCAAAGTACTCTTCAATTACTATAGTTCTCGTTAGGAAGCGATGTCACAACAGTCGTTTACATTACTGACCGGTAGGCTCACGGACATCCGGAGAAAGGAGAGTTATTATGATGGTAGGCGAAACCACCAACGGCAACGCCTGGAGGCTGAGCCATGCTGTAGTACCGTAGGAGAATGAATAATATACCTGGAAGTAAATTAGAAAGTAGTCATCAAGGGCAACATAATTAACAATTACATACGTCCATTTTGGCTTTGTAAACTATTTAGATGATCAATATGCTCGAGTATATCAGAATTTTCTGTCAATTGGATGATGAAGATTATAGGTTAAAGAGAAAATATAAGCAACGGAGCATTTATTTGTGGTGATGGAGCGAACAGAGCCGATCTGCCCTGCGTCATATTACAGCGGGAAGGCTGCAATCGGATTAGCGCGGGGTAGTTGTTGCCGCTGAGCCGCCCGCTCTTGGCATTTGCCACCAGCCACATCAGGCTCCGCGAATCGGGCGAGATGCTTATCAAGAATTCAATGAGGCTGGCCAATTTTTTCCCTCGTGCCAATCCGAACAGTACATCTCCGGGACGAAACATGCGCATCTACACCAGACTTATTCTTTTGCTTTCGAGATAGCACGTTACTCTCGGTTTCGCATAAAAAACATAGCTGCATGTTAATTCTACAGGCCTAGATTCCCCACCATGTCTGCCATCCTTTCTGTTGACGACTTGAACGATTTTATATCTCCTGGAGTAGCTTGTATTAAACCAGTAGAGACTTTACCTGCTACACAACCAAAGCCAAACTCGGTAAGGGGTTTTCCTATACCTTACTACCCAAAATATGCTAAATACCAATGCAGGATGCATACGAAGTCTCCTTTAATACAGAACAGTTGCCTCCCTCGGACCTTCCTCCCGCCGAGATCTCTCTTACAGATTGCTTAGCATGTTCGGGATGTGTCACATCAGCTGAGGCCGTCCTTGTCTCTATGCAATCTCACGCAGAAGTTCTTAAAGAACTCGACTCTGCACCCGCTTTACGATTGACTGGGAGCCTGAAAACTGGTATCAATGTTGAAAACTTGAATGATGGAGGACGGATATATGTCGCCAGTGTTAGTCCTCAATCGAGGGCCAGTATAGCGGCTACATTTGGGACTACGGAGGAAGAAGCTGGTTATATGATTGAACATCTGCTTAGTGGCCCCAGAGGAATTAAGAACCGCGCGGTTTATAGAAATGGTTTCCAATATATCGTCGACACAAATGTTGCAAGGGAGGCATGTCTAGTACTGGGAGCAAATGAAGTTTCAGAGCTAGAGGATGCAAGACCAAGTACATCGCCAAAGAAACCGATACTGACTTCCTCTTGCCCAGGGTGGGTTTGTTATGCTGAGAAAACACACCCTCACATCCTACCACATTTATCAAGGTTAAAATCACCACAAGCTTTGATAGGTACACTACTAAAGACAACACTGAGCCGAAGGCTTGGAATATCACCAGATAGAATTTGGCATGTAGCTATCATGCCTTGCTTTGATAAAAAACTAGAAGCAAGCCGGGAAGAGCTAACGGATGCAGTCTGGGAGGGTACTGGTACTCGAGGCATCCGAGATGTGGACTCCGTAATCACCAGCAAGGAGCTCCTCATGCTGGCCGATTCAAGACGTATCGACTTCGCAACCATGCCCCGCGTGCCCTTGCTTTCTTCAACTCACATGCCATTCCCAGACTCAACGTTAAATTCTTTTCTCTTTCCAACAACACGGCGGCTTAACAACAAACCCGAGGCAGGTTCTTCTGGTGGAAACTTGTACTACATCCTCCAAAATTTTGCATCTCAACATACCGGTGCATCTGTCCAGACGATGCGTGGCCGAAATGCAGATGTTGTTGAATACACCGTCAAGTCTGCGAAGGGTGAGGTGCTCTTTAAGGCCGCACGATACTACGGATTCCGAAATATTCAGAATCTAGTCCGGAAATTGAAGCCGGTTAAGGCATCACGTATGCCAGGCGGGAAGTCTTTAGGAGGTGCGCGAAGACCAGGTGGACAACAAAGCGGGCCAGATTATTCTTATATCGAGGTTATGGCTTGTCCTGGAGGTTGTACCAATGGTGGAGGGCAGATTAAAGTCGACGACCCAGTACTTCTGGCACGGTTGCCCTCGGAGGTAAAGCCTGGCCCAGCAGAGCAAAAAATGTGGTTAGCCCAAGTAGATGAGGCATATTTCTCAGGAGATGATATACAAGGCACGGTGCCCGGTTCTGATGTTGGAGGCGATATGGTAGAAGGGATTTCGACATCATATATCAGAGATACCATGGCATACTGGGCATCAACAACGAATGTACCTCTTGACAGGTTAGCATACACAAGTTACCGTGAGGTCTTGAGTAATGTCGGAAAAGGTGCAGGCGATATGGAACGGGTGATAGAGATCGCCGGGAAGATTGGTGGAGGTTGGTAATCTAGTGCAGAGAATCAACTTTGTCTACCGCCCCTATTTGCAAATCCAAAACCTCCCCTTCCTCCACTCGCATCTGGCCCACGGGGTTCTCGCGTGATCTGGTCGTCTGCTTTTGGTGTTGATCGTCCAGAACGTGATTGATCTCCATTGCGTTTTTGAATAATAACTGTTCCTAATTTTGGTGTATAATTGGGGTCAAACAATTCCTTGGGTTCTGTTTTGGTACCAGACTGACTGTCTGCCCTACGATTGTCTTGACGATTGTCTTGACGATTATCTCTATTTCCCCGCCCTTTACCTCTGCTTGTCCTTCCTTCTTCAGCAGGTGGTGTTACAATAACAGGCATTGAGGTACCAGATCCAGTTCCCAAAATCCTAGCTCGGGCTTCGTTGTATCGCTTTTGTTTTTCCTCACGATCTCGCTGGGTTTTCAAGCGCAATTCCTCCGCAGTAAGCTGATTTTTTTTTGGTTCTTCCTCGTCATCCTCATCAGCTATCATTAACTTGGCCAATCCGGTAATAGGGTCAATCTGTTGCGTAAGCTTCGGAGTTGGTTTGCGGCTAAGTACTTTTAGAGTTGGTTTGAATTCCTGCTTGAGAGGGACATTATCGCGGGCGGCAAGGAAATGGAAGGTCTCCGGAGTTTCTCTGCTCGATTTTAGCTAACATCTTTCAAACTGGGTTATTGAATCGTACGCAGACTCCCATAGTTTCTTGTTCTTCTCTGCATGCTTTGCTAGACGTTCTGCCTTTGTGATCTTTACCTCCTCTTCGGAAGCCTTTTCAGCTTCTGCTTCTACCTTGTCGGCTTGCGATTCCCAGTCATCATCCCATGCGTCTGGTATCTCCGCTTTCTTACCCATATTTTATGATGGAAGTAAGGATATCTTGCAATTTGAATAAACTACTCGAGGAAGTGGTTCGTGGGGCTGAATACAAGTAGTGAGATATGTAGATGGGACAATAAAAACTGTGGATACCTTGACTAAAGTGAGGCTGGTGGGGAAGACTTTCAGCCTCGTCGTAGACTTCATGAGATACAACAGAAGTACTGTACATAAACATAAAAATTTGTGTGCTTGTGCCAAATTCAGCGTTCAATTCAGTGCTCATAACTTCTTGTTTTATTTGTACCAAAAAATACAATGTGTAACGTTTTCCCTTCCTCCTAGCGTGTGAAGTCGATCGCATCCACTCACCATATTTCTCATCCTCACCTCAAAGCTTAAACATGAACGGTACCTAATTGCTTCAACTATTAGCACATCGGAACAAAGACAAATCCTACTCTTCTCTTCAAGAATCTGCCGACTCTCCCATGATGGAGGCCCCCGATTCTCCACCAGCCGAAACTACCCCTTCCAACAGCCAATCTGCAACCTCAACCGCTGCCGCTGCCGCACCCACTTCCATCTCACTTTCACCCTCTGTAACGCAATCTGCCAGTTCTAATACGGGCAGCAAGAGTGTCGGTGGTAATACTGGCAAACCCAAGGTCGATTTTGGTGCTCCTGGCTCCGCTTGGTCTAGCAAGAAGCATCTGGACGAGCATACCCGGGCTATGAACTCTCTCGTAGATCTCGATACCGATGCCAACTGTAGGTCCATGGCTTTCTCCTATTCTAGCACTCAGAGTTGACCTGAACACAGCGAAATTCGGAGACGTATTGCAGTCTAAAAGCAAGCATTGATATCGAGCTTCAAAGGCTCGATATGATAATCTGATAGTTTCTGGGTTTAGTTGGGCTGGAGTTTGGGGTTGTTATGAGCTGCAATTGAGAAGTTATCGGGAAACAAACGCGGAACTACGGCATATACGAGTCACTGCTATATGGAATGAAGATTGCTTGATCTTCATATTCCGAATTCAGAATATACACGTGAGCCACCAGCCTCCTATACGGTACACTCCTATGCAATTGGAAGGAGAACTAAGGTTTTATATCGCGTGCAACGTGGCTTTCAGAAATACGCCAGCATCTACGTACCAGAGATCACTTATTAGGCAAACATGAAACTTCTGGAAAGGTTGGGTCGTATCAGGCTTCAATACCTCTATAACCTCAGAAAGTGGATTGATAATTGCAACAGCCTACAACTTACTGTAGTCGAATTCCCATGCGATTTAGAACATTTCAATCTTTAGAAACCCACGTCCCGGCTTGGAAATTCGAGAGGATCTCATGCTTGATAGTAATTCCCGCTAACTTTAATTGAAGTATAATTGGAGGATTGTAACAATATACGGCTCATAATTGCCTTTCACCCCTACTGCCTACCAGTGTGGCAGTGTTGCGCTATGGCGGTGCGGGGTGGGGGTTGGTTTGCTTCGAGTCATCGGCGTGCAAACAAGGCTGAAAGACTAACCAGGAAATTTATCCTCGCGTGTACTTGAGTGCCAACAAATAGCTACACTCTACTAGAGGAAAATAGGAAATATCCGGGTCAGACCAACGGCAGCAAGGAAACAGTTAGGTCATTTTGTACGCCAGATTCACCCACCGAGACTGATTTGGAGCTTCTTCGTTAGTGCCTGAACAATAGATTCAGTAATATTTTATGTGGCTGACTGCCGTCCAAGCTATAAAAGGCAAGAGCACTCTGCATGTTGAAGCCATTCAGAACCTGGACTTCCTTTATTGCTCTTCACTGTCCGTCATTCGCTTGGTCTCCCAGCATTCCAAGACACTTTGTCTCTACTCGCCCATTGCAAAACATATCAGCAACTATGGCTGACCAGGCCAACCTAGGCAAGGTCCCGTATGAACCACAAGATGCTCAGGAGGTTTCAACCCTGATCAACAATCTTATTCACGGCAGCAAAAGAGATTCTGGGAAAGGAAAAAAGGCATTTAGTTGCAAGAGAACGGAATATGTCGTCCAGAATTCACCAGCAAAGTTGTCTGTCAGCTCATGGCGATTTCAGGACTGGGATTACAAGCGTAGAGACCTGCCTACTTATGCTCGTGGCCTTTTCATATCGAAGAATGAGAGAGGTCAAAACGAGATTGCCATTCGAGGCTACGACAAGTTCTTCAATACTGGAGAAGTGTACGAGACAGAGTGGAGACATATTAAAACCAGAACTAGAGGTCCTTACGAACTTAGTCTGAAGGAGAACGGCTGCATTATTTTCATTAGTGGACTTCATGATGGCACTCTACTCGTTTGTAGCAAACATTCCACCGGTCCACGTGGTAACGAAGTTAGCCACGCCGTTGCCGGCGAACGATGGGTTGACCGACATCTTCAGTCTGTTGGCAAAACCCGCGAAGATCTTGCACGAGAGTTAAGAAAAAGAAACGCCACTGCAGTCGCAGAGCTGTGTGATGATGAGTTTGAGGAACACATTCTGGCGTACGGAAAGGAAGCTGCAGGTCTATACCTCCACGGTATCAACGTCAACCTCCCAGAGTTCATGACTTATCCAGGGCCACAAGTTCATGCCTTTGCGGACGAATGGGGTTTCCGAAAGACCGATTTTCTAGTTATCGATGATATCGCAGAAGTCCAGACCTTTCTCGAAGGAGTTGCCGAGACAGGTGCATATAACGGGCGAGATGTGGAGGGTTTTGTAATACGATGCCAGGCACGCTCATCTGATGCCAGCAAATACACGGATTGGTTTTTTAAGTACAAGTTTGAAGAACCATATTTGATGTACAGACAATGGAGGGAATGCACAAAGGCGCTGATTGCTAAGCGCACACCTCGCTATAAAAAACACGTCGCAATCACCGAAGAATATCTATTGTATGCCAGAAAAATCCTCGCAATTAATTCCGACATGGCTAAACAATACAACGAAAACCATGGTATAATTAAGTTGCGTGACGATTTCCTAAAGGAGAAGAACTTGAAAGGCTCGGATATTATTCGTCAGGAGTATGCCCAAACTGGAGGTGCGCCCCAAGAGACGAGCGGTAATGTCATATTGGTTCCGATTGCTACTCTTGGATGTGGAAAGACAACCATTGCTGTCGCTCTTCAGCAGTTGTTTAGATGGGGTCATATACAAAACGATAATATCACAGGCAAAGGACGTCCACCGAGGTTTACTAAGGCTGTACTGGACCTACTCGACGAAGTTCCTGTTGTGATGGCCGATCGCAACAATGCCGCAAAGCATGAGCGAACTCAGATACTAAACGATGTCCGTAGAACTCATCCTCATGTCCGAATGGTTGCATTGAATTTTGTCCACACTCCAGAATCCATTGATAAGATTCGAAAGATTACACAAGATCGCGTCCTGGCACGTGGTGATAATCACCAAACCATCCAAGCAGCCACGGACAAGAGCAAAGTTTTGGGCATAATGGAAGGGTTTATTCAACGGTTCGAGCCATTTGATTCAGAGAAGGCACCCGATGATGGATTTGATGCCGTTATTGAGCTTGATCCTACCATGGATTCGCGCCAGAATCTCGAGACAGTTGTCGGCCATCTTCATGATCTCTATCCAAAGCTGTTTACTGATATGCCTAGCAGCGAAGAATTAGACGATGCAGTCAAGGTTGCTTTGAGCGACTATCGACCAGATATTAGACATAATATTCCAGAACGTCGCGGTCCCAAAAATCAACAAAATAAGCCTCTTCCAATTAAACTCGCCAAAAAACCAAAACCGCTGGAATATGTGTCTGTTACCCTGCCTAAAACCGATATTCTAGACGCCCTCGAGACTGCATTTGGTTCGGTATCCTCAAATAAGGCCAAATTCTTTAAGCAATTGCAGGAAACTCGTCGTGTTCAGCCAGATTTCCATGTTACACTTATTCATCGCGCTTCCGCGAAATCACATCCAGAGCTCTGGGCTAAATATGGAGAGCTCCATGAGCAAGCAGGAAGTGCCGAGAACAAGTTAGGTGACTGTAAGGTTCTTTTGGAGAGAATTGTATGGGATGATCGGATTATGGCTGTTGTTGTGAGACTTGTGGATGAGGACTGGGAATGTACCAACAAGATTGCACATGTTACTATAGGAACCCGAGGACCAGATGTGAAGCCTAAGGAGAGTAACGATTTGCTTCAGAAGTGGCTCACCGAAGGTGGTGGTGATGCTACAGGCATTGGTGAGATCGCTGTTGAAGGACGACGGGTTGTCAATGGGTGGGTAAAAGGAAACCTCTCACGCTAGATATTGTTCTACGAGATTAAGAGGAGTTCTGGAAGGAAAATTATTCCCAATAGATGCTAGATAGAGAAATTTAACCGACTATATGGTGACTAGTAGAGATTATGAAACGGCTCTATTGATTGCAGAGGGCTCTGTGACACATGTAAAACACATATAAACACTGTACATCTGTGGCTTTTCACGACATGTATTCGATGGTGATCCAGCTGGCGCTCCGAGTTTTGTAGTAGTATTGTGCATCTGTAGATAACAATGTTGCCCGGACCCTAAATTTAGCAGCTTCTAATATTTGTCCAGAAATCAAGATTTTTTATTGTAAAGACATGTAAACTAAATATAAACTAAATGTACATCACCACACTACAGACTACAGTAACCTTCAGCCTCGCATCTCCACACTCTTACAATTGGTCGGATCGATTCATCAGCCTTGACCCACCCCCCCC
>Ga0247734_1002453_pt1 | contig 12167 bp, 9 predicted proteins | sample UWRJL103311B2_FD_180933 | JGI IMG/M metagenome (GOLD analysis project Ga0247734, IMG submission 180933) | Plant litter microbial communities from Arlington Agricultural Research Station in Wisconsin, United States - UWRJ-L103-311B-2 | ecosystem: Environmental > Terrestrial > Plant litter >... | reverse complement strand
ACTAAGAAATAGAAAAGCCCAGTACGATGACTGGGCTTGAGTTACTACGGCATATTAACTGCCTGTTTCATGTTAAGGGTAATCGAATCCAAACTTAATGCGATTAATCTTTAATGCTTTAGTCGAACACTCCATAAAGTATTCAGGCATTTTGTAACTTCTCACAAAGGTAGACTTAGCATCCAAGTGGTAACTGAACGTGCCGTCCTTACTAACTTTTGAAGGTTGTCCCTTTATCTTAACTACCCTTGACTTATCCATTCCTAACCGCAACCCCGACTCAGTACAAAAGTGATCAATATTGAGAACTGAGAACTGTTTAGGTAACTTAAGAGCTGAAGTATAACCAAACTCAAAGCAAGCGAATGCATTTTTTGTGTCACCTTCATAATGGTAGGCTAATAAGTATTCTGATCTATCAGCATTTAAGAACACTACTACCGGACTTTCTCTTAAATCCTCCACTGAGATCAACTTATTAACGTCCTCCTTAATACTTCGAAGCGATGATACATTTTCCAGTTTCAGAGCGTTGTTGATCGTAGAGTCAGCTTTAAATATATTTTGTTGCACATGTTCAGAATTAAAACCACAGTTTAATAACGACATAGCAATGCATATAAGCAACCACTTATTCATTGATGCCATTTGTATTGGTTCCATTTCTGCCATTGTTGTTTGGATTTCTATTATATTAATGTTTAAAGGTACTGAACTTTGCCTTTGAAGATAACCATTTAATTTGTCTCTAAAGCTGGTTAGGTCATTTGCATTACCTCCAAGTCCTATGCATCCCAATGTACCTTCGTTATTTCCATCAGGGTGTATTCTCAGATCTGTTCTACCAGTTGTAAATTCAGGATTTAAATTAAAACTGAACCCCACATTGTCTCTATTCATACCACGATTAAAGCTTCCAGAAGGGCTACGGTCGCGGTACGTGTCTACCGTATAATCGCCATTCTCAGGAGCTCCATTACCGAATCCACCAGCAACAGCGCTATATGAGGAAAGCCGTTTTTCATTAGGATACCAATTGATCAAATAAAAGAAGTTAAGATTTCTGTCAGGACAATGTAGCTGCTTTAAAACAACAAAGCATAAACCATCCATCCTAACGGCAGCGAGGCAGGTCTATCTTTTTATGAGATACAGGTTCCATGAGGTAAAGAACTCTATCTTGAGTTGAGTAACTTATAACCACACTATCTTCAGGAAAAACAACTTCAATGGGATTTTTAACCGAAAAACCAGTTTTATCGAACGAATGACTTAATCCCATTAAGTCATAATCACAAATTCCCCGTAAATATTCAATGGTGCCGTCCTTTTTATAGATGATGCCAAATTGGCAAAACTCTTTGTTTGATAACTCAGAAGTCCCCTGCAATTCATTGCAGGGGACTGAAAAATCAATAACCATCTTATCAATCAAGTAAAGCTTTTTGAAATTAAATCCAAGTAGGTGTTTAATTTTAACTTGCTTACTTTCTCTGTCTTTCAAGCCCAGCTTTTTAAGATTAGAAATAAATTTGACCTGCAAACTATCTTTAGTCCCTAAAGTGACCAACTTGTTATATTGATATTCCATTGACATCTGTTTGGTTCTGTCATAACAAGAGGTGTAGCCCAGTACTAAAATGAAAGCAATAAACCTAAGCCTTCCCTTACTTTTGCCACTCAGCATTATCATCCTTTTTAGAAAGTGCATTTGATAGTTTTTCATATTATCGGTAATAGAAACCACAATCCACCCTTCATATAAGCTATTATCAATTATAATACTTTCTTCGCAAGTATCCGTTTGGTCTTATATCAAAAGTTAAGCCTTCGGGCTCATGCAGAATCGTCATCAGCTCATTGGTACGATTTATAATAACAAATGTTTTTTTTCATGAGATATCATTTATTCCAAAAAATAAAGATATCGCTTAAAGATGTCTTTTATTTATACTTTTCCGGCTTAAATAAAACCTCGCCATCGCGTTTAATTACCCATGCTGTTACGGGGTTCATGTGGTAACCGCCAATGTCTGCGCCGCGTGCTTCAACAAGTTGTTTCAACGTTGGCTGAATGTAGCCGGTATCGTCTGTGGCGCGGCTTAATATTTCGGTTGTTTCGCCTTTCCATTGCCATAAAAAACGGAAATAGGTATGCGCTTTTTCTAAAACAGGTTCCTGTAGTTTGGCGTTGTACCAGGTTTTGCCGGCATCAGTACTCACTTCTACTTTAACTACCTTGCCCCTGCCCGACCATGCGATCCCTCTGATCTCTATCCAGCCCCGCTGCATCTTATGCGGAAACGAAGGATAGGTGATGATAGAACGCGCATCCATCTCAAAGCTGAACATCCTTATTTTTCCGTTTACCGGGTAGGTATATTTAGAAGTTTCTTCACGCGTCATGTAAGGATCGTCGGAAATTTCTATCCGCCTGATCCATTTCACATTGGTATTCCCCTCCCAGCCGGGCAGCAATAAACGGGCGGGGTATCCTTGTGCGGGCCTTATCGCTTCGCCGTTTTGGCCGTAGGCTATCATGGCGTCATCCCAGGCTTTTTCTATGGGAACACTACGGGTAAGTAACGCTGCGTCGCTCCCTTCGGCCAAAAACCATTTTGCTTTAGGGTCTACGCCTACTTCCCGCAACAGGGTAGATAGCATTACTCCTGTCCATTCGCTTTGACTGGTGAGGCCTAAAATATCCTGCGGCGTCATCTCCGCTTTACCGGTACGAAAGTTGCCAGCACATTCAATGAAACAAGTACGGGTGAAGGATGGGAGCCGCTTCAGATCGACCAGTGTAAACTTCATAGGCCGCTTTACCATGCCATGGATCAGCAACTCGTATTTTTCAGGATCAATATTAGGAATGCCTGCATGGTGTCGCTCGAAATGCAGATCTGACGGGGTTATAGTACTAAAGAAATCCTGCAGGGGCGCTCTTGAAGAAATATCAGACGGCTTCCGCACGGGGTTCTCAAACGGCGAGCGCTTGCCAACTGTGCCCGGCGGGATGCCCTGCACTTTTGTAGGGTCGGCAGGTGCCACTACCCCAGCTTGTACATACTTGGCAAAAGGGGCTGATACCGGCACAATAGCCGCGGCCAATGCGCCACCTAATAATTTACGGCGGCTTATTTTATTCCCGGGGTTTTCGTTTGGTTCTTCCATGGTGCATTATTTTACTTCGTTTCCGCCTTTGCGATCATCCACAACAAATAACTTTTTGGCGGGCATTACCACTTTGGGCAGGCTTTGCGCATTCATTACAGCGCTATCGCTAATAATCTTATTGGCATTTAGTAAATAGGCACAGAGGCTGTAAACTTCATCATCAGTTAACGAGCCTGGCGCATTGTAAGGCATGGCTCTCTTCAGGTAATCAAACAAAGTAGTGGCGTAGGGCCAGTAGTTTCCTATGGTTTTTGTCTTGCTTTTCTTTTTACCCGTTACCAATGCCGGGCCGGGTAATTTTACACACTTTATCTCTGTCCCGTTTTCGCCGTGGCAGGCAGCGCATTTGGCAATATAGATCACCTTGCCCGAGTCTGCCGTGCCGCTGCCTGCCGGCAAACCTTTGCCATCGGACCGCACATCAAAATCAACAGCCGCTATATCTGCAGCAGTAGCCGTTTTACCGAAACCGAAACTTACCGGCATTTGCTCGTCAGCTGTTCCTGACCGGAAGATCAGAAACAGCACCACTGCAACGCCAGCCAGCACCGCCAGGTAAACAGGTTTGAATTTAAATTGCCCTTGCATTGGTTAATTAAAATAAGATCCAGGCGATACCGAGGGTAACAAAAATATTAAAGGTTTGCGCTATTAGGAATGCATATAACGGCTTCTTGCTATTCTCATTAAACAGGTCGGCAAAATTAGTTTCGAGGCCGATGCTGGTGAAAGCTAATGCAAACCACAGGCCCTGCAGGCTTTTTAAACTATCCTTAACAGAAAGGATCGTCTCCGGGCCAATTACAAAAGAGAACAATAAAGATGCCCCAATAAACCCTAAAACAAATTTCGGGAAGCGCTCCCAAATCACACTGAGCGTTGGTTTGGTATCTTTATCCTTTGCTGCCGGGTGTTTGGTGTAGGTCCAGTAAATAGAGATGGCAAAAGCTGCCAATCCAAGCAATACATTCTGGGAGAATTTTACAATGGTACTGATCTTTAGGGCTGCTTCGCCAACCAGCGTGCCTGATGCCACTACGGCACCGGTGGTATCAATACTGCCGCCTAACCATGCCCCCGTTACTTCCTGCGAAAAGTGGAAGTAGTTGGCAATAATGGGCATAAAGATCATCATGGGGATAGCCGTGATGAGCACCATGGAAATAACGTAAGAGAGCTTTTTAGAATCGCCTTTAATAGCTCCTGCCGTAGCGATGGCCGCAGAAACGCCGCAGATGGATACCGCACTGGAGATCATCATTGCTATTTCATCATCAACCTTCAGTTTTTTACAAACCCAAAAAGCAAAATACCATACCGAGGTAACCACCAGCAATGCCTGGATCAACCCCAGTGAACCGGCCTTTAAAATATCGGCAAAAATTACAGATGTACCTAACAACACCAGGCCCACTTTTACAAAAAGCTCGGTAGACAGGGACGTTTTGAGCCACTCCGGAAGCTTAAAAAAATTGCTGATGATGAGGCCCAGTAACAGACTAAAGATCACTGCTTCTAAATTCAGGGATTTCGCCTGGCTGCTGCCGGCTAAGATGAGGGCAATTACAGTTATGAGGTAAACCAGCGGGAAACCCAAAGCATAGTTTTTTACAGATTTACCGGTTATTAACGCGCCAATGCCACCAATAATAAGTACAAACACAAACTGGGTGAGGATCTTGATCAGGTTTTCGGTGCCGAAAACTTTGGAAGTAAGTTCGGCACCATTGGCCCAGCCGAATGCGGGCACGGGAATGAGTAAACCGGCGATAGCGAGAATGATAATTAAGGAACCTAAAATTACTACCGCCCAATCTTCGTGCAGGGTAAATTTAGTAGTGGTTGACGACATAGTTTTTATTTTTAGTGATATATAAATTTACAAATTAACGCTGATACCGAACACATCTTTAAGTGCCCGCTTAGCTGAATGATACCCGCACATGCCATGCACGCCCCCACCCGGCGGAGTTGACGACGAGCAGATATAGAGCCCCTTGGCAGACGTACGGTAAGGCGACCAGCGCAGCACCGGCCGGGTAAACAACTGGCCAATATCAATAATACCGCCGTTGATATCCCCGCCGATATAGTTAGGATTATAGCTTTCTAACTGCTGGGTATTAAAGGTATGCCTGCCGATGATACGCTCACGAAAACCCGGTGCAAAACGTTCTACCTGCCGCTCAATTATTGTGGTCATATCTTTCTTGGACCCGTTGGGTACGTGGCAATATGCCCAGGCCGTTTGCTTCCCTTCGGGTGCGCGGCTGGCATCAAAAAGGCTTTGCTGCGCTAACAATACAAACGGCTTATCCGGGTGGCCGCCATCGGCTATCAATTGTTCGCCTGCGGCTATTTCCTTTAATGTACCGCCGATATGCACGGTTCCTGCTTCTCTAACTTCAGCCGCTGTAAACGGAATTGGGTCATCCAGCGCCCAGTCTACCTTAAAAACGCCCATACCGTAGCGGTAACGGTTCAGCTGCCACTTATAAAGCAATGAAAACTTATGCCCTGCTATCTGCAGTAATTGTTTGGGCGTAAGATCAAAAAATACCGCGTGTGCGGATGGCAACTGTTCTAAGGATGTGATGTAAGTGTTCGTCTGTATCTGCCCGCCGATGGAAGTAAAGTAGGACGCCAGCGCATTGGCAATACTTACCGAACCGCCTCTGGGCACCGGCCATCCTTTTAAATGCCCGTTAGCCATCAGCACCAGGCCAATAGCCGAGGTAGCGAGATTGGTTAACGGCTGAATACTATGTGCCGCCATGCCTGCAAATAATGCCTTAGCCTCATCCGTTTTAAAACGTTTAGCGAGGTGAGCGGCAGAGGTAACAGCATCAATACCAAATTTGGCCAAATCTATTGGGTGTTTTGGAAAAGTAAGCGGGCCCAGCAGATCGGGCGCTAAACCCGGCCAATTTTTCACTAAGGGCGCTAAGAGCTTGATGTAGGTATCCCGGTCGGCACCTAACAGGCCGGCTGTTTCGGCTACCGATTTTTTTAATATTGCTGCCGTGCCATTATCAAAGGGATGCGCCACAGGTATTTCTGGATAAATATACTCCAGCCCATGCTCATATAAAGGCAAGGTTTGAAAGTATGGCGATCCGGCCGCCATCGGGTGAATGGCAGAGCATACATCGTGCAAAAACCCGGGAAGGGTTAACGCTTCTGTGCGCAACCCTCCCCCTATTTTGTCCTTACCCTCCAAAAGCAATACCGACAGGCCATTTTGTTGCAGTAGTATAGCCGCTGCCAGCCCGTTTGGGCCCGAGCCTACTATTACCGCATCAAAATCCCGTTTCTCTAATTTCATATCAGCCATTAATATTTTCCGGCAACCAGCTTACTGTCCTTTAACAGGTATTTACGGTTGATCCGGTCGAGTACAATGTAAACATCATTTTTCTTTTCATCCTTACCCGTTAAAATAACTTGTGAGCCGTCGGCATTCGCGCTATAGTTTAGGATCATTTTATTGCGTTTGCGCTTATCTTTCAGTTCCTCAGTTATGCCGCGGGTGCGCCGTGTAGAAAAGGCTGCGGCATCTATCTTTTTATTTTCATCACCAATATCAGCCAGGGCTTGCGCAGGTATAAAAGGCGTTTTCACCGAATCGGCGGGCGTTTTCTTTTTAGCATTTTTACCACGCTTTTTCACCTCTACAAACTTATCCTGCAGGTAAAGCACTTTGTTAATGGTATCAGCATCGTAATAAAACACACGTTTACCACCAGCTGTACCGGTAAGCTCGAAAGTTCTGTTGATATCGCGCATGGCTGCCCCGCCGCCGTTAGAGAGGTCTAACTTAACTGGCTTATTTACGTTATACGTAAGGGTAGACCAGTTCTCAAACGTAACGTCCCTCCATCTCACCGAATCAAGCGGCGCATAAGGGATCACCTGGTTATTGATCTTAAATTCGCTCACTTTATAGTTCCCACGCAATATGCTCACACCTTTAACAGCGGGCTGTTTGTATGGATCATACTTCCAGTTGATAAATTGCAGGTAGAACAGCAGCACCAGGAAGATGGCGATGTTAGCCGTTTTTAAGCTGAAGCGGGCTATCTTCCAGTTTTTATTAAAGGTTGGATAGTAAGTAAAAGGCGTAGTAAACCGCTCACGTATAAGCAGGTTGTAAATAGGCACCACATCATATAATATCAGGAACAAGGAGAACAGTACGAAGTATGAGGCGTATACGTGTACGCCGCCATCGTAAGCAAAGTTCACATAAGTAATATCGCCTAAAGCGCCGAGTAGCAGCACTGCACCCAGGGTGGTGGTTTTGCGGAAGAACAACAGGGCACCGGCAGCCAGTTCTACCACGCCTGCAAAAACCTGGTACCAGGGCACAATCCCGATGGAAAGCCAATAGATCTTCTGCGCGGTGAAATCACCAAAATGCGTGTTTAACAATCCTAAGGAAGGATACGGCATTTGGGTTGGCAGCAGCTTGGTAAACCCAAAGCCGATGATACCGATACCCGCACGGTAGCGTACAATTACCCTGAGCCAATAATATAGCTTGTTATACTCTGCTGTTTTATTCTGGTCGATAACCGTCCAGATAGTGCCGCCAACTATGCCTAAAGCCAGGGCCTCTATCCAGTCGATATAACCTAAAAGATTATAAGCAGGGGTATCAAACTTGTATAACGAGGGCGAAAATCTGGCCACATCGTACAGGTCGCGGTAATGCAGATGCAGCCAGTCGAGCCCGAAAAGGTTTTTATACCACTCACCGTTTACGGGTATAGTAATAATGAGGAAAAAGATGAAAGCGATGCGAAAAAGCACTTTCTCGTAAGTTTTCCAGGGTGGCAGGGCGGTTTGTACTTTTTTACTTGCGGCCGGTTTATCTGCTATTTGCCCTTGTAAGCTCTCTGCTTCGGGGCTTGCTGTGATGGTTGACGACATATGGAAAGATCTTTAAATACGGTTAATGATAATTATAACTTAAGCGCCTTACTGCGGCCCACGGTAGCTTCCTTCAGCAGGTACTTTTTGTTGATTTTGGTAAGCTGGGCATAAACAGAATCTTGCTGGCCGCGCACACCGCTCAGGATAATGGTTGAACTATCCGGGCGGGTGTAATGCAGTACCAGTTTGTCTGCAGTTTTCCTGTTTTTGCTGGTGAGCGTTAGGATACTTTTTACCGGGTCTACCACGTAGCTGTAATAAACGCGGCCTGCAGAACCGTTAAACTCGTAGTTACGCTGGTTATCGGTATTGTAAACTTCTTCGGTACTGGCAGTATCCGGCACAACAGGTTCATTTGATCCGATGCTGATGGTTCCCCATTTCTCAAAAACAACATCCTGCCAGCGGTTAGGGTGGTATTCGTCATAAGGGATTTCCTGGCTATTTACACGGTATTGCCTTACATCATACAAACCCGCTGCACCCGGCAAACCGGCTGTTTTAGGGAACTGGTAAATATCCTTGTGATAGGCGGCATACGTTTTATAGCCATAAAGCACCACAAAAAAGAAGATGAACAGCGTTTTAAGTGCCAGCCGCGCATTGGCAGGCAGCCCTTTTTGTAACTGCACTTTAAAAGTATTTGCAGCGGTTGGCTGGCGCAAGGCTACCAACTTATAAAGGCGCAGGGCATCAAAGGCCAGCAAAAATAAAGCGATGGTGATGAGGTAAAGGCTGTAGATAGTTTCACCGCCTTCATAGGCAAGGTTTGAAAAAAATACGTTCCCGGTGAAAACAACCACGGCAAAAGCACCTAAGGTAGCCGTTCTGCGGAACAGCAATAAAAGCCCGGCGATGATCTCCACCAAACCTAAAAATGATTCATATCCCGGCACAATGCCCAGGCTTAGCGAAAATAATTTCCAGCGGTTAAAATCGCCGTAGGCGGTATTAAGGTTACTGATTGACGGATAAGGCGCCTGCAGCGGGAAAAATTTGATAAAACCGTAAGCGATTATGCCGATAGCCAAACGGTAACGCAATATCACCCGCACCCAATAATAAAGCCTGTTGTAGTTTTGGGCATTTTTATCACGCGCAGTCCACACAAAAGTGCCTATCAGGGCAATTACCGCTAACAGCGCCCAATCGGCAAGGGAGCTTAAACCCCATGAACCCGGCGTGCTGCCGCCCGATATAAATTGCGGCGTGTAGCGGCTGATGTAAAAGATATCGCTAAAGCGCAGATCTGCCCAGTTAATCCGGAACAGGTTGCCATAGAACTTCCAGTCGAGCGGAAGCACCTGCAGCAAAAAGTAAATGGCAAAGAACCGAAAAAGTATCTTTTCGTACCCCTCCCATTTAGGTGAATTGTTGTTGTTTAAGTTACTCATTGTAATTAGTTTTAATTTGTTGTTTTGACGCCGGTGGCAGATTCGAACTGCCGTAAAAAGTTTTGCAGACTCCCACCTATCCTCTCAGTCAACCGGCAATTGTCCTTTTAAAATTGCTTGTTAATACCCTGCATTCTGCGTTAAGGCAGGATCTACATTCAGCTGATCTATGGGAACAGGCAATACATATTTTTTTGCATCCGAAACACCCAACACGGCCGAAGCCCTGCCCGTGCGCACCAGGTCGAACCAGCGGTGGCCTTCCAGTGCAAACTCCAGGCGGTTCTCATTTTCAATAGCCAGCAGGAGATCGCCCTGCGAAGTTGCTGTGGTAACGGCAAGCCCCGCGCGGTCGCGGATGATGTTCAGATCGGTTATGGCATCGCCCAGTTCGGCCCGCTGCGCCTTTGCTTCGGCGCGGATCAGATACAATTCTGCTATCCTGATCACGTAAGCCGGGTCGGTAGCAGGGCTGCGGTAATAAAGGTTGCCGTACCACAGGCCGGCGCTTGTTTTAGCTGCTAAAGCGCTGCGTGTACCGCCCGTTAAAGGGTCATTTAGCAAGCCAAGCAGCGCTGCATTCGGCGCCCATTGCCGCGTACCGCCATTCGCAGGTGGCTGCCATTGCCCCCTGTGCCCATTGGTGTAAGTGGCGCTGTAAGAAAGCTCTAAAACAGATTCTTTAGAACCCACCACATTGTTGGCAAACCAAGAGTTAAAGGGTTTTGCCAGGGTATAATTTGTTTTATCATCTATTACCTGTGTGGCAAAAGTTATGGCATTTGCCCAGTCTTTTTGGTACAGGTAATACCTGGCCTTAAGTGCCCAAACGGTTTCCCGGTTAGCCCTGATGGGGTTTTGCGCGGTAGGCAATGGCAACAATGGCTCAGCAGCGTTCAGATCGCTTAATACCTGCGCATAGGTTTGTTCAACTGTGCTGCGTGGCACGCCGTTCTTATCATTGGCAGATAAAGTTGGCTTGGTTACAATTTGCACACCGCCCCATACACGTGCCAGATCGAAATAGGCCAAAGCCCTGATGAAGTAAGCTTCGCCAAGCAACTGGTTTTTATAGGTGGTGGTTAATGTGGCATCGTTCACCTCGGGCAGTTTGGCAATTACATAGTTTGCCCGGTTAATGGTTGTATAAATAGCCAGCCATACGTTAGAAACCGTGGTGTTATCAGACTTTACATTATGATCTATAAACTGCTGTACAATAGATTGCGAACCTGTCCACTGTACGTTATCGCCGGAAAGATAGCCGAGTGATGGATAGCTAACGCCATAATAACTATCGGCAGACAGTGCCCGGTAAATACCCCTTACCGCGGTTTCTGCTGATGATTTATCGAAAATGGTTTCTGTATCAGATACCGAATCCTTCGGCTTAACATCCAGGAATTTATTGCACGATAGCAAGGTTAACACCAAAAAAACGGGGACTATATATTTTGTATTCTTTAATATTTTCATGGTTAAGGCTCCTTTATAAAGTAATGTTTACACCTAACTGAACGGTATGCGGCTGCGGTGGCGTACCCAGATCGATCCCTTGCACGGCCTGTCCGCCGCCTACGTTGGCTTCAGGATCAGGGCCGGTGTATTTGGTAAATAGCAGCAGGTTGGTACCAACTACGTATATCCGCAGCGATTGTATATCAATCTTCTGGGTAAGGCTTTTTGGCAAAGTATAACCCAGGCTTAATGATTTTAGCCTGATGAAAGAACCATCCTCTAAAAAGCGGCTGTTTTGCTCTAATGTGTAGTTATTGCCGTAAGCTGTTACGCGCGGCACATCGGTTATATCACCCGGTTTTTGCCATCTTTTAAGCTGACTGGCAAATATGATACGGTTTGCATCGCGGGTACCGCCGCCTTCGCCAAAAAAGCGGTTAAGGTTCAGCACCTTGTTACCCTGCTGAAAGGTGAACAATACGTTGGCATCAAAATTCTTCCAGGTGATGCTATTGCTTAAGCCGCCGTAGAATTTAGGCAAAGCGCTCCCAAGAATCTGCCTGTCAGCCGCTGTGATGACGCCGTCCTTATTAACATCCTCAAATACAGCATTGCCTGTTTGCGGGTCAACGCTGGTTTGTTTGTAAAGCCAAAAGGAATACATGGAATAGCCCTGCTGCATCCTGATCCAATCGCGGCTGTACTGGTTAATGGGCACCGGCAACGTTGTGATCTTATTGATATTGCCCGAGATGTTAAAGCTGCTGTTCCAGGTAAAGTTGCTGGTTTTAATATTAGTGGTGTTGATGCCGATCTCGTACCCTTTATTGCTGATGTTACCGGCGTTACTGCTGTAGGTGCTGTAACCTGTTATGTAAGGCACAGGGAGTTGCAGCAATACGTTGCTGGTTTTTTTAGAATAAACATCAAAAGCAATACTGATGCGGTTGTTTAAAAAACCTATATCGAAACCTGCGTTAACCTGTGCGGTACGTTCCCATTTCAGATCGGGGTTGCCCAACTGCTGGGGCGCGGTGCCTGCCTTATCACCACCGGCAACATTATCCGGGTAACCCGCCCCGCCTGACCAAAGGCCCTGTGCTGCAAAGTTATTGATACCTGCCTGGTTACCGGTAACGCCATAGCTGGCACGCAGCTTCAGGTCGCTAATACTGTTAACATCCTTTAAAAAGCTTTCTTCCT
>Ga0247734_1002452_pt1 | contig 12168 bp, 16 predicted proteins | sample UWRJL103311B2_FD_180933 | JGI IMG/M metagenome (GOLD analysis project Ga0247734, IMG submission 180933) | Plant litter microbial communities from Arlington Agricultural Research Station in Wisconsin, United States - UWRJ-L103-311B-2 | ecosystem: Environmental > Terrestrial > Plant litter >... | reverse complement strand
AATAAGGATTAGAAGAATAGTGGTGAGCGAAGTCAGTACACGGGATCAAGGTATACAGACGCTTGTATTAGAAGTAAACAAGAGAGCTGGCTAGCTAAGAAGTCATGGTGGTGCCAAGGCATCGCGTGAGGCTCCACCACTGGTGCGACCTAATAGGCTCGCTTGTGCAGCCACATCTCGAGCGAGGATATGTAACAGTAGCAGTAGTTGTTATATGGTAGAAGTAGTTAATGCCTCAGGCAACAGCACGTTCTATCATACCAGTATTTGACATAAGAAATATAAAGGGAAGCAGATTAAAATGCAAGGACGTAGAGCTTGAGATTAAAGGTTATAGCCTATCAGGCGTAGGACTCTAATTCGTCATGGTATCGCAAGATACTATAACAAACTTGCCAAATACAAAATACGTGTAGAGCAACAAGCGATCAGTTCCAATTGAGTGGAAATTAGTTCAAAGCGTGCTCCAGTACTAGCTAGGACGAATAATCCATATATCATGATCACTCCATGAGTGAATTCCTCGGCACATCTTTCCTTGCTGAGAGATGGTGCTTGGGTAGAACTTCATATCATAAGTGTTCAAGATTAGACTTTGGTTCTTTGACTCGTATGCACATCAACACAAAGTCTTGTAATTGAATACATCAGAAGGTTTGATACGTCAATGGTCAGTAATGTGACTTGGACATTAAGATTCGAACCTCAATATCCAAATATCATTCGTATCTCACCCTTCCGCGGATTCAAATGAAACTCTTCAACAAGCTGCATTTTGTTTCTGAAGCATAATAGCCCATCAATCCACATCTCGCCACCTACCTTAAGATGCATGGCTCTTAGGACAGCCTTGACTCGTTCAACGTTTAATAGCATTTCTCTCAGCCAGTTCTGTTTGCCCCTGCGCAATGAATTAGTTCCATAGGTTGGGTTTTCTAAAACTGGCGAGGACAGGACATTGTATCCACAAAAAACCCCCGTGTGTTGGTCCCGCCACAGTTCTTGGATTTCAAGTTCATCTTCAAAAATGGGAGTGTTTTAGAGGAATAAGCATACCAATGGCAGAAGCGTGGCCACCCAGTCACGATTTGCATGTCTCCATCATCGATAAAGTCATGGTATAGCCTCCCATCATATGTTCGACCTCGTCTGAGTTCTAACTCTTGCTGAAATTCCCAGATATTTCGAGGTCGCTCCCAATTCGATGTAAGCGTGATTGACCTTAGGCTGCTCCAGGCTGAGAAGGCTGGAAGTGCTGTACCTGCCCATTCTAGCTCATCGCCGTCTAGCAATTCTAGAGAAACCTTAATATGCTCTATATATGGCCCATGGGAGTCCGAGAGAGTATCGAGATACTGGCACAATTGGGTTGTTGGTCGAATTCGTAACCCGTTGTGCCTCCAGACGATTTCCTTGCATTCCCTCTGCATTTGTTTACATACTCGGAGAAGGGATAGTGACCGAGCAACCTCCACTGTCTACGGATCAACGTCCTAAGTCAGCTTATTGGTGCGGCTTTTCAGGAAATCAGGCTAGACTTCGAAAGATGTTTTCTCTTAAGACATATGCATTTGTTATGCATATCCTGAGAGTAAATAGCCCTTTCGAAGTTCCAACTGGAGGCGTCACTCACCCAAGGAATGAGTGTTACTTTCCCAGAGGGACCCGCCATAACGTAAGTGTAAATTTGATCCCGTATCTCTCGCGGAAACTGCTCGAGGGGAAGAGGTGACATTTTCAAGTGTTGCTCTATCAAATGTCGGCCTTCTTGTTCCAGGAAATAGGTTCTGTGAAGCATTAGGTTGCCACACAATTATTTAAATGCCAAGACAATTTGCGGTTGTGCTAGCCGAGTCACTTTACGCGAGAAAGCGCGTAAAGGAGGCTGGGAAGTCGCGTCCAACCACCCATGATAAAGCCGAAAAATATTGCGAGGAACCACCAACAACTACCTCCTTCCAATTAACCAAAAACCAAACGCTCTTAGTCTGATCAACATCTTTCCACTATGTCAGCAGTAATTAAGAGACGGAAGGTGGCTATCACAACCTCGAAGAGCGGGATTTCCTCCAATCGACCTCGGGGCCTCGATGCCTTCACTCGAGTTTCCAAGGCAAGCACCACCGAAAAAGTCATTATCGAGAAAAACAGCTATGTGGATACAATTGCGATTACCCAGCAATCTATAACAGGGAGCAAAAGGAAATTGGTGAACCATGAGGAGGAAGTCGCCAATGTATTAGCGACACGCATCACTTCAACTAGGGATATCAAACCATTACCTCGGGGACGATTGAATGCCATTCCTAAAACTCCACAAAACAAAATCAAAGACACACCATCTGTTCAATCATCGACCAATGGAGCGGGAAGCCTTCTAGATCGTCTATTTGTTTCCACAAAGGATGTCGCCAAACCAGAAATAAATATTAAATCGCGACCACAACCCACTCCGGCAGAACTCCCTAGCGAACTATTGGACCTTATAAATCTACATGCAGCATTCCTCACCGCATTATCACTTCACTACGCGCACAACGGAACACATTCTCCAGCAGACCTAAGACTGCTTTGCCCAGATGTGGCTCGAGCTTGGGGGAAACGACGAGTTGTGGTGGATGATATCCGCAGAACTCTGGGGCTCATGAATGCGAACATATCAGAGGACGCGGAAGATCAGAATATTTCAAGGCTTAGCCTCTCGGATTATGGGAATGGGAAGATATGCATCGAGATACGACCCGGATCTGGAAGTATAGGAAGAATGGCCAGACCTGTAAATGAGAATCTGTTGAACGACATATATGTGCGAGGCTTACGAAATATTTGGGAAGATAGGGCGGATGGTACAACACTGACAGAGTGTATTGAGAGCTTGCCTATGGAAGCTGTAACGACCTGCGAGTCTCTCTCGAAAATGTCACCGTTACTTGCCAAGGGGCAGCGAAGATTGGAGGATCTGAAAAGTGGAATTGTCATCAAGAAAGAGGCCACAAAACAGAATAAAACACCAGCGGTTAAGATTGTGAATGGGGCAAAGCCAACACTTCTCGAGCGATTACGAGCAAAGCAGTTCCACCAGTCAACCTTACCAGCCCCAGCTTCAAAGGAACAGCTAAGCCGGAAAGCAGCATTGCAAAGAATCGATGAGGTTGCAGGAGTTTTGGCAATGCTCAGTACTTCAAGCTCAATCGGACAGCAAAGAGTTTCTTTTACCATGCCCACGGTTTTGGGTAAACTACGAGATTCCTTCAAAACACCAATGTCAAAAGATGAAGGAGATATCTGTGTGAGGCTTTTGGCAGCAGAAATAGCTCCTGAGTGGGTCCGGATTGTGAAGATGGGGAAAACGGAAGCTTTGGTTGTGAACAGAGATGGGAGACCCTCCGAGTTGGATATCAAAGAACGAGTTAAAAATGCTGTTTGAGTATTCTAGAATTGTCATTAGATACCCCTGTATTACTGAGATGAGAGAAATGAGTAATGAAGTGATGAATTCTTTAAAAATACTCAACGTTTTTTTTTATCTAATTCATAAGTGGCGGCTTTAAGTGATCGCAATGCAGGAGGTGCCTCGTCTAGACAGCCTACCCGCATTCTTGGTGCCAGGATGCCATAAAAAGACCCTTCACACTCCAGATGAAGAACCCAGTCCAGAACTTTCAAAAGCCATAAACTCCCCCATCGTAGCCCCACACATCTGCACATCTACTTCTTCTTTGGCCCAAAACGAGGAGCGCCAATATCATTTCCCCGTAGCTTGATACCCAAAACCTTCTCCATGGTAGCCAGAAGCTTCTGGTCCGGTTGCGCAGTGCCACGTTCAAAGTCTGCAATAATCGTTTGTGTAGTGTTGCACTTGGTAGCTAAATCCTTCTGTGTCATCTTAGGCTCCATTTTCTGCCTTTGCGCAGAGATAACTTCGCCAACCTCCTTTCCGATCGTGGTGGGCTTGACGATATCATCAGAGCGGTCGACCTTGGTGAGGCGCTGACCTTCAACACCGGGCTTGGAGGACTGTTTGGACGGCTGTTAGCGGGGTTGTCTCGATGAGGGGTTGATCTGGGTTTTCAAGGACTTACAGCATTTCCGGCTCCGAACTTCTTTTCTGTGCCAATGACATTGCCACTACGTTGCGCAGCGTTCAGTGCAGCTTTGCCTTTAATAACGGTCTCACGAGTTCCTCCTCCACTGCCACGGGTCTTGCTCCCAATCTTGGTGACGGTGTCCCAGTCGTCCATGATTAAAACTGGTGATGGGGCGTGTTTGGATGGTGTTTGAGAGTGGTGCTTGAAGTCTGGATGCTGTCCTTGGGATTGCGAGCTAGTATTATATGTTGCAGAAGAGAAGGGGAGGGAATTGCTTAGATATGTATTTAGGTAAGGCTGCGGCAGTGAAGTGATGTGCCACCGAATGAATCAGAGCCAGACCGCGCTAGTGAGTAAGCGAGCTCGGTGAGCTACATCCCTGTACATGTCAATATTCTGTTCGCATTGACGTTCAATGTCTCTGCACACAAAGACTGGAGTTGTGTATACTCAGATATATTTATTAAAGATAGAATCATCTCAAGCCTCTGCTAAGAGTGATCCTCTGTTATTGATCTTTGGCTAATCTGTCCTCACCAAGTTTAATATGCAACCCTAAAGAGCCTCTTCTTGAGAAGTTCAGAGTTGGTGGTACTTCCAAGAGCCTTCTTCCTTGAGGATGCTCAGGCTTTACCAAGGAACAATTCTAGGTCTTGGATGTTTCGCAATACCATGGATTATCAAATATCCATTTGACTTTATCATATTCAGCTCATTATGTTTGCTTAGAAATAAGCATGGAGTTGAGCAGTTAATAGCTACATATGTCGACAAATCGATTGTCACTAATTGGGCATCTACAGCAATATGTGTCTTTCTTCTTTCCCAAGTTCTGAGATATGTCAAAGGTCTACAGGCTGCGTCAACAAGTACTGATGGGTTTCCGGCAAAACCTATGATATTTCGTTGCACGACAAGTCATACCAGAGTATCACCGAAAAAGCATAGTTTTAATTATTCCTACCTACTGGTTGGCGTCCCTGTGGGATGGAAAGGCACAGTTGGTGGAATGCTATCGGCTGATGACGAAGGAAAGAAAAGCTCATGGTTTTCAATGAAACCTAGCGGGGCATGGCATGTTGTGAATGGAGATGACTATCTGGGGAGAGGCCATTCTGTTGATGGTTTGAAGGGGAAGCTCCGAAACTACCTCCAAAGTCAGGTATATATTTTCAAAAGACTCACAAGTTTATAGAGGCTAACAAGACCAGGACATAAATCATGAAGATTATCCATATGCATACCTTATCACTGCGCCTCGTTTCCTAAACTACTCCTCCAATCCAGTATCCATCTGGTATCTCTATTCTGCAGATAAGGCTCTTGGAGCAGTCATTCTTGAAGTCAACAATACGTTCGATGAGCGTCATGTCTACTTTGTAAAACCAAACCTGTCAGATGATGCTAGTTCCGCTGGTTAGTGAAGACCCTCAGTTTCCCTTCTCAATCACATGGCACTAATTCCTATATCATTTCAGATCGAACAAAAGCTCCCAGATATAAAGATTCTTGGCCAAAAGACTTCTACGTCTCCGTATTCAACTCTCGGGAAGGTTCATATTCTCTCTCTTCCTCAGATCCTCTCTACCCATCCAGTAAGTCCTGTTCCTGTTCCTGTTCCTAGCTTTCACCCATACAAGCAAACCCCTCCGTGATCATGCATGCACTCTAACAGGAATAAAGTGACCGGCGCTGGCCAACTAGACGTAACAATCGCCCTCCTCTCCTCCACCCGCTCCCCGAACCTAATCGCCCGCGTCTTCTCCAGCTCCTCCAGTCTCTTCCCAGCCCACATGACTCTCCTTCAAAAGACCATCTTTCTCCTCTCCTGGTGGTACGTCGGATTCTCCACCTTCCCGCGGACCGTCGTACAAGCCTACAACCTCCTGACGAAAAAGAAAATGCCCTGGGTGTTCCGACCCGAACCCCGACGCGACACGCTTCCCAGAAGCGCTTCGGAGACGGAGCAATGCATCGAGGGGCTGTTTCGGAAATATCTGCGGCACGTGGTTGAGAACGAGGTGACGCCCATCAGGGTGAGGTACACACCCGCGGGCCTTCTCGACACGGAGAGCGAAACCCTCATCTCCCCGGCCGCACAGCTCTGCCCGGACGTCGCAGAGCTGGACATCAAAGTCCTGACGCCGCTCTTTTACGCCCGCTTCGTCCGCTACACCACCGATGCGCTCCGCTGCGAGCCTTCCACAGTCTCCATCTCTAACCCTACCTCGTCGCTCCTGCAGACTATCAACGAGCCCAGCATCTCCCCCTCCTCCCCTCCCAAGCAGCCGGGCATCGGATGGCGAATCCTCCAACTGTTGCGCACTCCCGCGTCGCCAATCGTCTGTCGCGAGGAACCGGCGCTGGAGCCACCGTACCAAGCGAGGAGGAAAGGTAGCGATGATGCTTCTCCTTTCGAGATGTTCATCCAGGAGCACTGTTCGGAGCGTGACAAGGCTGCATATCTAGCTCACGTGTTAAAGATGTATGTTAGCGACTATGTGGCCCTGGGGTCGGGGGAACTGCTTGATTTGGAGATCTTTGTGTGCCGAGTGTTTGTTATTTGGATGCTTGTTGGATGGTTATTCCCTCCCTCACGTATGGAATAATGGAAGGGAGTTAACCCAACCAAGATGAGAGGAGCACCCAGTACAGTTGTATATAAAGGGGAGGGTAGACAGCACATATTGGAGGAGATATAGAATTGTTTATTCGTTTTATTTTTCGTGAAAGCACGGAGCGGTCCCAGGCACAAAACCAAGTGTACATCACTACATACTATGGACAAGAAAGTAGGAGCAGGTAGATACAAAAGCCATCTTTATACGCCCCGAGCTTCACTTCCATCATGGCGGAAACGGGAATGAAAACATCTTCGCTCGTACGAACCATGACGTATCATTAAGAGTGCCTGCCCTATTCTAATGACAAACCCCAAACACCCCTAAACTCCCCCATAGTGTCAACAAAAAATGTGAGGCCGTTGTTAATGTCAATAGCACATTATTTTCCCAAGTGCCGTTGCTACATATCCCTCCACGCCCCCAAAGTTCCAGATAAAATCAAAGCTAAAGGACATGTGCACTTAGAGGGTCATCCAGCCAAACATGACAGTAACTCCTACCAGTATAATTGCAGTCACAATTCCTGCACCTGCTCGGTCTCCAGTTGTTGCTGGCCTATGTCACAGTCAGTACATTTTGAAATTAAAGATATATTTGGCGTGGGGTCAAAGGCTTTGGCAAATTGTGAAGGTAATCAGCAAGAGAGAGGTACACCACGTACTTTATAACCGTCAAATCGTTGTTCGTGTCTGCACCAGCATTGATATTTCCTGCACTCGTTCCACCAGTGGCGTTCGTGACCGGCGGTACAATAGTTTCCAGTGACTGTAAGTTTAGAAATATTGCGGATAGAGATCCCATCTCTTGGCCAACACCGGTTCGTCCATCGTAATTTCCGGTGGTCCAGCTCAACCCACAGGTTCGCTGGTTATCGCCTCCATTGCATTGTTTGGCAGCAGCAGCACCAGACTTCTTGATCACAGGCATAATCTGAGCGGCTGTATAAGGAGCTACAAGAGCTGTAGCAGCCATCCATCTCAGCAGGTACGCCTTAAAGCTGAACATATCGGTGGTGCATGTCAACCTGGGTTCACAAGCTACCTCGTAGGCGACCCCGTCTGGGAAGAAAACGGACAATGTGGATTTGAGAAGACCATCAACTTGTTGTTTCCAGTATGCGTCTCCGTTTGTCTAAGTTTGTCAGCGCTGATCTTATTAGCACATCAATAAACTTACGTAGTTGTACATGTTTGCCGCGCCGAGTAAAAAGACTGCAACATTGTACGAAAATTGCACTTTGTTGATGTCGGTACAGTTCGTGCCGATGTGTGCTCCATCGTAGACTTTGTAATCGGCATCCATCAATCCAACAGACCTCACCCAATCGAACGATCTCACAGCCAGCTTAGCGTACGTATCGTTACCAGTGTATCGAGCAAGACGTGCACCAATATTGAAATAACAACCATTAGCGATCGAGTTCTTGTAGTCGTAACCATTGAGATAAGGTAGAGTTTGCCATCGCAGCCTATAGCAGCAAAGTAAGCATGTGATTTCCCGTCTTTCTTCAATGTCTCTTACCCTCCTCCACATTTATCATCGTGGCCCTTGTTATCGGTCTGTGTTCTGAAGACAGCTTGAGTGAGAGCAACCCATCCTGGGAAGCCCTCCGGAGGATCGGGGAACTTGTGTTCGGCCATCAACATCGTAGTCATCCCCCAGAATCCTTGATCATCATTACCCATGGATTGCGACCAGTTCGACGGCATCATGTCTTTGTTTTCTCCCACCTGGGCCATAACACCCTTCTGAAGTACTTCATTGTATGTAGAATCTCCGGTATAGTGCCAATAGTCAACCAACGCTCCCCACATCGCACCAGACTCCCACCAGTAGTCTACATCATGTCAGCCCATATATCTAGCATTTAGAGAGAAGGTTTGCGACTCACATCCCTCAGGCGGATTAGGAGGGGGACCTGGCAACACTCCAATAATGCCACCCGATTGATTTCCCTTGTAGTAACTCATCATGTCATATGCTAATGTTGCCGATGCACTTCGGATTGAGGCTAGAATAGATCATTAGTATCAACCAAGGCACCTCTGAAAACCATCATACCTTGGTCGTCCAAGTTGACGGTAATAGCCGTAGCCAGCCGGCAGCCAGCAACCAGCGTTGCGGCACACGACAGAAATGAAGTCCTCATGTTGTTTCCAAGGTTGACAAGATCAGAGGAGTTGAGGTTGGCGAAAAGGGGATCACGAGCGACGCAATCAATCAATCAGGTCGAGTCTTCCAAGACGTGCAACAGGTAACGACAGGCGGGGTAGATAGTATGGTGGTCCGAATGCTTGTCTCGAAGCTTTTGACAGCAGTAGTTGTCTTGGGGTCTTGGAGATGATGGGGATTTTCAGCGCTTTAGGTGATGACCCTCTCTCTGGGTCTCCTAGGCGGCGCGGCGTTACCGAAGTTAGGAGGCAATCTTGCAAACAGACCAAAACTGGGGTAGGCGCGGGCTGTGCTTATTCGCTGAGTGGCTGGCTGTCTAATTTGAGATACGAAAAGCAATTAGTCGCGTATCAGAAAAGTTGCAAAGGTTTACTATAAGGGTTTCAGAAAAAATGATTTTTTAGAAGCAGAAAAAGGTTCTTGAATTGATTCTGCCACAACTCCTATATAAACAAAGGTGCTAATATGGTTGATTTGGCCTCAGGGGTTGTTTTTGTTTTCATCCGTCTGTTCCTGCCTTTTCGGAGCGGAATTACTGTTAATCCGTCCGAGGACGCGTCCAGGGCATCGTCACCCAATCCACAGCTGACTCCTCACACCCACCATATCATGAATAAGCCCGAACTACCACCAATTTCGGAGGACTATCATTAGTGATCTATTGTTTCAAAGAGTATTGAGCAGAGCCGTATAAATCTACTACTGTTCAGGTTCAAGCTTCCTATGCTGAACGTTTCATTTGTTACTTGTTTGTTGTTTCCTCTACCTCCAACCAACCCTTGCGAGGTTGCAATTTCAAAACATGATCCTTCAAATGCTACGTCACATCTCCTGTTCCTACTATAGCATACTGTACATATTGGTTGTTGGTCGTTTGGCGTTTATGAGCTCACATGATCAGCTTATTGTGTGGTTTTATGTTTCAAAAATTTGGTTAGTTCTTAAAACACAAATTTGAAAAAGTATGGACGACGTCACAAAGACCTTGTGGTAGAAAACCATTGTCATGGTAATAAATTCAATTAGCTTTTTTCTATGGGGTCATATCATTAATTACTCTAGTTCCCATGTCCTGGTGAACATTTCCCAAAATCCTTTGTACAACCTTAATTATTCCGTAATGCTCCTAGTTGATACCCTGCCGTATACACATACAGTCGTGATATTATGCAATTTACAAGGCTGCGAGAGCAGCAACGAGAGCGGCGCCAGCGGCACCAATGAATGATCCAGAAACAACAGCGGCAGCAGCCTCTGAATTGCTAGGTGGTGCAGTTGTTGGTGAGCTGGAGCTGGGGTTGAACAGAGTATGAGTAACGAGCGTGCCATTACCACTTGCCCCTGAGCCTGAGCCGGAGCCTGAGCCAGATCCGCCAGTGGGAACAGCAGTTGGGTTGACATAGGATGGCGCAATCTGGGAAGGACCAAGTGCTCCCCCAGAAGAAGCAACTGCACCGCCTGTAGCAGCAGTTGAGATTGATGAGACGACGCTAGGAGCAACGATTGTGGAATCTGGGGATGATGTCTCGGTAGTGCTCTGGCTTCCGGTTGGGGAAGAGATCACAGATGACTCTGATGTTGTAGCAGATGGTCCGGCAGTGGTGCTAGAAGAGGATGAAACAGCCTTGCAGGAGAGATCGTAGAGAGGCGTAGTGCTGAGTGTCTTTCCATCAACGAGGCCGAAGCTGGGGTTAGGAGTAGTTGGGTCGGCATCTTGTTGAGTAAACCACCAAGTATTGACTTTGCCAAACTACACGAAATGTAAGCATGAATTCCAAAGTTAGTGAGCTGGGGATGGGGAATGACGTACCAATGGGCATCCAACTTCCTTCCAGTAGGTCTCGGCGTTGGCGGTGGATGGAACTCCTTTGTTTTCGGTCTTTCCGCTGACTGGCCATCCGGTCTCTGTGATCCAAACCTCCTTGGAACCAACAGCAGCTTGGGTAGCAGCCAATGCTTCGTTGAAGAGTTGCTTTCCATTTTCAATTCCATTGTCCATGGAGTTCTGGAAGTAGGGGTAGGCATCAAACCCAATCCAGTCAACCGCGTTGATAACTGCAACATTGGATCCGTTTACCCAGGCAGTCCAAGTATCGACGTGGCCGATGGGAGAAGCACTCAGCGCAGTTCCCGCAAGAGCAGCACGAACTTCCCCGATATACTTGACTAGCTCAGATGGCTCGGCTCCATACCCAGAGAGGGCTGCAATGCCGGTTGGGGAAATACGATAAAGATCTTCGCTTCCGACCGAGATACCGGCAACAAGGCTAGTGAATCTGCAGTTTTCATTAGCACCATTCCAGACATGATGGTTGATGTTCAAGCGGCTTACTTCTCTCCGTATTGTGCGATGGCGGACTTCAAAGCCGTGATCTCGGCCTGCATGCCACCTTCACCTCCCGAAGCCCACAGACCCAAAAGAAGAGATGTGCCTGAGGAAATGGCGGCAGGAATAGCGGAAGTTGGCTCGTTGGTAGAGCTTCCTCCTTGCTGCAGGGTATTAGCATCGTGTCTCTACCCGATTGGCATGGTTGGTTACTCACAATCATAGTGTAAAGACGGGCGCTGGAGAATCCAGAAGTTCCCACCAGCTGTTGGGCATTCTTGAACTTGGCCTCGTAGTCGGCTTGGAACATGAAAGATCCATCGGACTTGGTCGCTCCATAGTTGAAGCCCTGATAAACAGCCGATGCTGCAGAGAGCGACGCCGCAACGGCGATGAGAGAGGAACGCATCGTGTTGGGGGTTTTTGTGTTTTGACGGACAGAAGAAAGCGAGTGTATGATTGTCCAAAGACAACAGAAAATGGAATTCGGGGGATAAGGAGAGGGAGATTTCGTGTTGTTTATTTGAGCGTGAAGAGAAAGAAAAGGACGGATGGGAGGTAAGGGGAGGGAAAAGTCTTTATACGGCAGGCCCAGTTTATTGATTACTCGAGAAGAGAGTACCTACTGTGCTGTACCTTTCCTTTCCTTTTGGTTCGTACCTCGTACTCACTCGCAGGTTTCCGTGCCTTGTGGTGGTGTGCTAGTTACTTAGTGGTGTGCTGTACCTGCTTTTTGCCATCCGTCTGCCGGGTTCTGTTGGGCCAGGCAAGTATGGGTTTGTTGGCTGTGCGCGCTGTTCCTTGTCACACATAGCCAATCCAACCAAGCCAACCAAGCCAACCAATGTTGTTTGCCTGCCAAACCTGGTTTCCCCTTACGTTTACAGTAATACAGCGTTACTACTTTCGTCCCATACAGATACGGAGTAGATACAGTACCAAGCGACCAACCAATGCA
>Ga0247734_1002451_pt1 | contig 12169 bp, 12 predicted proteins | sample UWRJL103311B2_FD_180933 | JGI IMG/M metagenome (GOLD analysis project Ga0247734, IMG submission 180933) | Plant litter microbial communities from Arlington Agricultural Research Station in Wisconsin, United States - UWRJ-L103-311B-2 | ecosystem: Environmental > Terrestrial > Plant litter >... | reverse complement strand
GAAGTGCTCGTCTGGGATAGGTTGGCTGCAGTTATTGCAGAAAACCGAGAAAATGCTTCTTGTGCATGATCCAGGGGCGGCGCTGTTGCGGATAGCACTTTGGCGTTGATCCGAGACAGCAGCGAGCTCTGCATACCATCTTTCTCGAGCAGCGGAACCATGGGTAACCGGGATTTCAGTGCTGGTGCAGCAAGTCATCTTTGGAGGCTCTAGCACCTGTGGTCGTGGATGCTCTCTCTGTAATTGATTGGCAAATGAGTGGGTGCTAGCAATTGGAGTGGTGGTGCCTTGGTAGAATCGAGGGTGGTGGTTGATCAGGAGTTCCTCAAATCTGCCTTGGAGCTCGTTGACTGAGGTAGAGAATTGGGTCTGCTCAATAACAGATGGTGCCTCTGTAGCAGCCTCAAGTGGCATGTCGGCGTAGCTTTGTTCAACAGCCGGCAACGAGACAGGACTAACTGGGCTTGGCTCCTCGTCTTCCACCGTTGCAGGTTTTGGGGTAGTAGGCTCCTTTTCCTTGAGCGTAACCTTGATTCGGAGCTTTAGCTTGGCCTTAGCTGCACGATAGAGCTGTTTGTAGACGGAAGCATTGTTTGGGTCGAGGACAACGAAGGCCGCTGCACTGTCTGAGAAACGTTCGAAGGTGGCTTCGGAGTTAGGAGGGATGCTTAGCAGGAACCGAAGCTATAATAACAGGATAGGTCAGCAACGAGCCTCATGGTTATATACAGTAAGATAAAAGGCTCAGATGAGGGCAATGCCTTTGTCATCAGGCTGGCAGCCTCATCTGAGGCATGTAGATCGAGCTCGGCATACCTTATCCGGGAGAGTGCTGGCTCCAAGATCACGAAGAGGGAGCTTGAATTTTCGATTGCTACCGTCGATATTAACCTTGAGGACAACGAGCGTGTCAGGGTTGGTTGCTGATGTCGACGCCATGGTTGATGTAGGGAGGCGGTTGTAGAGTTGAGTTAGCTATGCCGACCAAGCGGTGACGAGGCGTTATCGAGTGAATCGACCGAACTATAGTTGATATATTCTGAGTCGGTCCCTAGGACAACTAGGATTGAATGGTGGAATGCGTGATCCCTTATGTTAGGGAGCGGTATGAGATGAAATGGAAATGGGGTTTGAGGTGTTGTTGGAAGAAGGTCGTCGGAGACGCAAGTGGATGAGGGGGTCTTATCGAGCTCAAGGCAGCACTGAGCGTAAGCTAGAGTGAGTGGCGCTCCGGAGTGTTCCACGCAATGTATAATAAAGTAGCCTGCACCTGTTTACAACGCAAGGAATGATTTATAATGACTTCAGAAGCATGCTGGAAGGGGGCAAATCACTATCAATGTGAATTTGAGTTGATTCTAATGAATGAATGAATATAGTTGAAAGAGTTCGTTATTCGGCATTTCGGTATGGGGGAATAACGAAACTATGCAGTTGCAGTATAGTGGCCTCAGGCAAAACAGTACTGGATTGGTTCTCCGGAACGAGTCACGAGCGAATAATAATAAGGTTACTGACGAGCCTGACTAGGATGTCAAGGTGAGGGGAGGAGTGAAGGCCATGTCTCGTTACTCGGTGAGTTGTATAAGAGAGCATCTTGCTAGCTTGCTGGGAGCCCTATCTTTGATATATGTCATTACATGTATGCATATTGTCTTTGGTGGGCACGCCAACATAGATGTGCATTTTAATACTGTACTTTACTATACTGTACTGTACTGTACATGTAGCTGTAGCTGTAGCTGTGGAGAGCGCACGCCCGTTGACATTTCCGCCCACTTCCGATAAGGCAGCTGGGTGGAGCATGCTATCGTGATGTATTTGCAGATAGATGCTGTATGTAGGTGATATTAGGAATAAATTAATATATAAATAAGAAACTTATATAAGCAATTTAAAGTCATGAAAGCCTTCTTGTCTTACATAATCCAATGAATCCAATGTGATCTTTATGCCGCTCAAATATCGCTGTAACCAAGGAGCGGATAGTCGGATTAGTCATGAGAGTAATTATTGGTATTGTAGAGCTCAACTTTAAATACTCTTCGATATTACGTTTCAGGTGGATTAGCTTGATGGAAGTTATGCCTGTTGTGAAGAGTGGTGTTGGGACATTGAAACGCTCATCTTCTAACTGGAGAGCATTGGAAAAATCACCGAATTCTTTTCCTTTATGGTTGTGTAATGTCATAGGAAGTGATGTCCCCTTCTTACTAAGTTCTTCTTGTACAGCATAATCGCCCCTGTTTAAAGCCAGCTTGATTTTTTCGTGAAAGCTTGCCTATGGTGGACTTTTGAAGTATATTACTGTACCATCAAGAGGTAGGACTTCCGGTCGTGCACCTGTTTGCATCATCACGATCGTGATAGTTGCATTCAGAGTGTCAAGATGCGCAGTTTAGATTTTGAGAATCATACGCTGGGAGGAATATCACGTAAATCTTTTCCGTTTTCACGTTAAAACGCAGCGAGGAAAGCAAACTGTAAAATCACTTGTGCGCTGGGGATTTGGGCCTCCTCAATTGCGCATTCAATTTAATTCGGGCTGTATTTTACCCCATTGACAATAAGTGTATCTTTTATTTGTCCTATAAGAAACAAATGTCCTAATGAATGGATAGAAGCACCGTCGCCAATTCTAAACTATCCGTCTTTCGTAAATGCTTCTTCTATTGCCGCGCCATTGTTGAAGTATTATTTAAACACGACCCGGCCGGTGACTTCAAGATCCCCGACCTTATTATACCTAAAGATTCTTGATCAGAGGTGATCCGCGTTCCCACGCCAGGCATACAATAACCCACAAAGCAAATTCGAAGGCATTTATAATGTCGTAAGTTGGAAAATTGGCGTTGAAGATTAACACAGCATATGTCTCGGTCATGCCAACGCTAGGAATAATCGTCCGTTCCAGAGCTCCATACTTAGTTAAAAGACTTGTCACCGCAGCACAAATCTCAATTAAGTTTGCATTACCACTAGATGCAAGAAATCGAAGTTAACTCAATTCCTAGTTTATCGGCGTATTCATCTCCTCTAGCGCTTTTCGTAGCCGTGCGAGTAAGAAATTTGGTGCGAAAGTCCTGGAAAAATATAGTGTTTATTTATAAGCTTAAAGAGAGTCTAACGGATTCGTAATAATATCGGTAGCGTAAATACAAACTGGATCTACACCAATGAAAAGCGCTTGTAGGTGTATTTCCACAATACTGGCAACGCGATATAGAGCGATCCAGTTGACGAACGATCCGTCGTTCAGTAGTTGAACGGCCAATGACTTACCAGCTAATGCAACTAGAATCTAACTATGACTCAAGCACACTGCTTTCGCATTGCCAGTGCTTCCAGATGTGAGCATGAGGACTGCCATATCTTCAGGCGATGACGCTTCTAGCGTATCATCTAAATCACTCCTGGGATTCGTGTTCTTGAGAGACCTTACTGTGACGTGACGTAGAAACTCTTGTCTGGAAAATTGATTAAGTGAGCTCTCACTGGTGATGCATAAAGGTTCCTTTAACACTTTTGAAAGATGCTTAATACGATGAACTCTATGGATTGTGTTATTTGAAAATGGGGTAGACATAGTAGTAGGCACGCAGCACATAGAGAAGCCCAAAACAAGATGATCCTGCTAAGTTGGTCGGTCATATGAGGTAGGACCACATTGCCAGCTTGGAAGTTCAAGGAGTTAAGAAGAGCGCATTTTTCGTCGAGCTTCACGTAGAATTGCCGGGTATGTTAACACTGTCGAGCTTTCGGTGTCACCTAAAGGCTAGTTGATAATCTTTCCCTTACTAGAATTCTCCACCGAAGACTCCAGAAGTTGTTGAAGGCTTTGGAAAAAGGGTATTGTGATTGACAAAACGCAAAAATGAGTCCTGAGTTGACGCAAAAGTAGCAGGAAGGGGATCAAGTTAATATAAGTTCCGTAGTAGGGGTTCTGGTAGATGAGAATGTGAGTCTGTCCTTGCTATTTCTTCAGCCCGAGCCTCTTACCGATGAAAACAGTATTGAGCAGTCTATCATCGACCTCAACGGCGAAGTAACCAGTAAAGCCTCCTTACTGAAGTTCATGGGCAACGTTCTTATCTTGAGCACCATGGAAACAGTAGCCGAAGCGAACGTTTTATCTGAGAAGTGAGGACTTGGAATTAATAACATGAAGAAGTTGTTAATGGACCAGATGTTCCCAAGACAGCTACATGTGATCTATAACTAGAGAATGTTAAGCGAGGCTTATTTTTAGGATACGATAAGCTCCACACTCACCAATCAATTTCAGGGTATTTTGTTACTTCCACTTATTAGCCAATAGTCGAGGTCTCTATGGCGCAAGTCTTGATTTCCCATATGTTGGATCTAGCCAAATCATCCAATGCGTCAGTCCAGGGATATGAAGCTGCTGTGAATCTTTGGAGGTTATAGAGAAACACGCTGGTGGCACAGCCAACATAACTAGAATATACGGGGTGGTTAGGCTTGAAAGCGGACTTCCATAGAAGAACAAATCAGATCGATAACACTTGAGTTTCAACACTGTGGTTTCATCTTATCTAGCTATTGTAGCCCATCGTACAAAGTAACATGAGCAAACAAGTTGCACCCAGCCTTGGTACCGATCCCAAAATTGTCCCTTTCTAACTCGAAGTCGCCAGCCGTGGCGTCCTTGATCGTGAAATTGAACTTTTGAACAATAGCAGTTAGAAGCACGTACATCTCGGCCCAAGCTAAGCTAAGGATTGACCGTTGAGTTAGCAAACGTAGGGTACAAACCTCTAAAGGGCTGTCGTCGATGAGAGTAGATTGGAACTTACTGTATGCCTAGGCACATCCTCGTTCCTCGCGAGAAGGGAGCAAATATTCCATCAGTCGTCTCCCGGACGGTGGAATTTATCCAACGATCTGGATTAAAGCGCTTTGGATCGGAATATAGTTTCTCATCCATGTGCATCAGTAGAGTAGTCATGCCAACCGGTGTACCTGCTGGAATACGCCAGTCCTTGTAAAAAAGATCCTTATCCGTAATCCGCGCCGCTCGTGTGGCAATTGCAGGACTTAAGCGTAATCCTTCCGTCAGGACGGCCGTCAGATAGGGCAGTTGCTCCAGCTCCCTCAACACGAAAGGCTCAGGAGACTGGGTAGATATTGACACGATTTCTTTCCTGAGTCGTTGAAGAATATCATCATTGGCGTACACATGGTAGAGAATTAGTCTCAGGGTACTGGCGGTCGTCTCGTATCCTGCGCCGGTAACAGTAGCTATTTCTTCGAAGATACGGTTAAAGGTTTTGTCGGCTGGTGGAAGGTTGGAGTGAATAATCTCGTGGACCATAGTAGTCTGACCCTTACTGGTAGGGGAGGAGAATGTCGCAGTGGCCATAGTATCTCGTGTATCTCGTTCGGATTGCTGCCACAATCGGTTATTAACAAGAGAGCCCCATCGTAAGAGTAACAGGCGTCAGTCCTAGATATCTGCTTCACGGGCACTAGTAGCTTACCTGGAGATAGCGGAGAAAGGATTTTGTGCCTTCATCTGAAATCTTCATTACCCAGTCGATGGGTATCGCCCTTATTGCTGGACCGAACCAGCGTACATGCTTCGTCGTGCGCCAGAATGGCCCTGCGCCTTGAGACGCCAGAGACAACCCAATACCAAAGTCTTCGGAGTCAAGCTCATTATATTCTTTGCCAACAATGAATTCATTGGCATTATCTCGTGTAAAGGCACTTATGGCCGCGCCTAGGTTGAAGCTAGTCCCGACGAGCTTGGAAATGCGTCCGCAGAGTTTGTTGACGTTTCGGTTTAGTATTTCTTGCCGAGCAAGAACATTTCGCTTGGAAAAGAACGAAGCAATGGCATGGCGGCGGTTTTTATGGGCAACGTGGTCTATGAATTCACCTGACTGAGCTACTGGGGGTAGATGTATGGTGTGAGATACCGTACATACCTGAACCAAAGATCGTGGAGTCCTTGGCCCCGAAGGCATCGTAGGTCCAGCGATACTTATTCCAACGTCCATCCATGCGATAAAGTGTCTCGAAGAATGCTGGGTCGATGACATGCAGTTCGTGCGGGCTAATTCGGACGATGGGTCCTGTTAAAGGAAGGGCAAGGTCAAGACTCGTACCCGGAACATGACGATTGGATGGTTGCAAAGGGAACGTGAGAAGGACCTACCATATGTTTTGTGCAATTCTGCAATCTTTGCGGTGTATTGCCCACCCAACACAACGTCATAGTAGCCTTCATACCAGCGCGAGATAGCTGCTAGTCTGGGGCCGGGAAAGCGAGCCAGAGAATGAAGAAACAAGCGGTAGAACACAATGGTTAAATAGTAGACAATAAACGCTGCAACTAGCATGCGCCATGTTATGTTGAAGTCCATGTCAACTTAAGGACCTATAAGCAATGAGGCTCACGGACGCGTGCAGGAAACAACAGGGCAAGCAAAAAGCAGTCTCAGCTTTTCACTTCACTGAGTCGAATGGATAGCAAAGGTCAAGCCAGAAGGAAAGAGATGATGGGAGCTACTTATTAGATTATACGCAGACGAGCCTTCGTTTGGCAGCCATTGAAATATCACCAAAGTCCTGTACTACTTCGTAAACCTGACTGTCACGATTTGTACTAGCAATGGTAGCCAGCCTGCTCCTGTCAAATAACGTAAATAGCACGCTAATAAATGCCTACCCCGGAAATATTATCCATATGTACGTACAGTACACACAGGACATAGCTGACATTATCTTATTTTAATGAAATAGACGGTGTAGCGAATAATAGTATTCAACCAACCTTTTATACAACTAAAAGGATTTAGGCGGCACTTATGTTATTGTCGGATCACTTCGAATACGGGGCACCACTACGTGTATATCACGTAAGTGCTAGTTGTATTCAGTGGGATCGATGATTGTATTGTAAGTTCTACGTAGGGGTGATGTTGATAGGGTTTCCTAAGGCAGTGAATCGCATTAGGGAATTCTGCCACTCGAGTTGGGTCACGTGCACCCGCCTCGAGGTCAGAATTGCACCAACAATTATATTATATTGACAAGTTAAATAGGAGCATATAACGGTATCTCTATCTCTATCGGTGGCCGAGACAAATCTGTGGATTGTCCCGATGATATATATACTCGTCTCTAAAGTGAATCACCGATATTGACTTCATTGCGTAGCGTCATAAACTAAAGCTTCTGCACATGTTCTTTCAAAAACTGTTCCTCGGCCTCAGTGTTCTCCCGTCTCAACAGGGCATTCCTCGTGGGGTACCTTCCAAACCTCTCCAATTGCTGCATGTGCCTTTTCGAAGCTGCAATACCTAAATCAACCCACTCATGTTCCTCGGTGGTCACACATCTTAACTTTAGGGCTTCAAACAGGCAGTGCGCCGCGATTACTGAGATCAAGCTTTCATTGTGTATTAGCGGCATGTAGAATGCGGACGCCTGGATGATGGTGACCTGCTTGTCGAAGTCCCGGGCGATAGCCTTTGTGGCGGTCTCCCACGCCTTCCCATCGGCGCTGAAAGCGTCGGGCAATCCACGGAAGAGGTTTCGTGAGAATTGGTCCAGCAGAACGACCAAGGCGAGGCTCGCTTCTGGCTCGAGAGCCCAATCATCCAGCTCGTTGCGGCGGGCCCTCAGGACGAGGAGCTCGAATTCGGATTTGATTTGGACGTCAAGACCTTCGGGAGCAACAATCCATTCCATGGGCTTGCGGTTGAACCAGAAGCTCACAACACGCTTAGAGTCTAAGTCCATAATACTGCAAGCGAGGAGAGGCCGCAGAGTGCTATCAAATAACTGATGATGATATGATTATTTGGATCTTTGAGCAGCTACTGTCTGTGAATCCTCCGGTTCGAGATACTGGAAGTCTGTAGGCAGTGTCAAGTGAATTCACTCTAGTGACTGGCGGATATGCTGTTATGATATTGGAATTAAACTTATCTAATAAATCAACTCCTCTTGGCGTAATACCCGTAAAATCACCCAATAAGCTGGGCTCTAACTCCTCGACCGATAGGAGGAAGTGCATGTCGGATCACTTCGAATACGGGGCACCACTACGTGTAATATCACGTAAGTGCTAGTTGTATTCAGTGGGATCGATGATTGTATTGTAAGGTCTACGTAGGTGATGGTGTTGATATGGGGGTCGACGCGGCCGCATTGACCCCCATACACTTTTGTCGAGCTTCACGTAGAATTACCTGGTATGTCAACACTTTGGTGCAAGACACGAAACGTCTCAGCATAACCATGATAAATGTAGTGATGCCTCAAGACAAACGGACTTGATTTTCGGATCAGTGTGGGCGGTAGCGTTGCTGTCCTCCCAAATTAAGACTGACGCTTAGGATTGTGTAGTCGATCTTGGTTGGTCATTTTTATTCTGTGTTTGTTTTAATTGAAGCTTGATTCAACCATTCCAAGTCCAATTCCAACTTACTTCCTTTCATATATTCTGTTTCAGGGACAACAAGGAGACGTTTAAACATGTGGTCTTAAGGATTTCATATTGTACAATCAGCTATACGGAGAAATAGCAAAGTGAGGGGTACACTTTCATTAGTTGGGCGCGACCCTTTTGTTTATATGCCTGGTAGAAACGAGGACTTGCTTTTGCATACCTTATATTCTCTCGAAGTCAACAGCTTTGAATGAACAAAGAGTCACATTCATAAGAGCACTGTAAGTTTACTGTGCTACGTGTTCTAGAAACCAACTTATCCCTTAATGAATCACAATTAAGTGATACCAACACATACAAAGAGATTGAGGAGATCACACGTAGCAAAGTAATCATAATTGAGGGGCATTTCTCTTAAATGCGAACACAATTTAAATGGTCGGCGTAATGGATGAAATGATATCTATAGTACCAGGCAAAGAACTTTTTAGAAAATTGATAGGCAAACTAGATGGCAAACTGGATAGCACGTTCTATTTTGATTTGCTTTTCTATTGCGTCCTTGATCGCTTGCCAGCCTCCTCAGGCAGAACCGATCAAAAGAATCCACTTCTTCATAGCCTCTGCCAAATTAACGGCCTATCTTGTGTGGAAGTAGCATCTAGCACTTTGGGCAAGTGGAGTCTCTGAAGCAGAACATCCCCAACTCTCGCCGCGGTTCACACCAACACTCTGATAACCACCGGTACAATCGGTGGTCTTGTACAACGAACAAGTTGTCTGGTACGAGTCAAGATCAATTCCCGTTGCTCGAGTTAACCCAATTGATGTCGCGCCGCCTGAAAGAGGAAGGCAAGGAGTCGTTCCTAAGAAACTGGTATAGTCGTAGAAAGAATTGCATTTGCAACCATTACACTTATAGAAGTAAGCATTGCCAACCAAGTCCGCTCCTAGAACCGAGCCTGTTGTGGCGAGAGCAAGTATGATAGTTTTTGTAATGGTATTAAAACGCGCCATTATGGATTAAGTGACTAAATATGTCTTAGTGTCAATACTAAATGAAGACCATTCAGTTGAACTTACAATAATATCTCGACCGAGATACAGGATGATGATATGAAAGGTTTCTGTTTTGAACAAAAGGTATCTTCTGGTAGAATAGAGATGAGAATACTTGATTTTTCAAAGGGAAAGGGGTAAATATATATACTGCAAAGAATTTAACGTGAGCTACGAGTAGATTACTAAAACCAGGATAGCGTGTTGCTCTTGTCAGCAGTCGGGATAGAATACGTAGCCCGTATCGACATTCTGCTATCTCAGGAGGACGATCATTCTCGTTACTCAAATTAATATTAGACCAATCCAATGTTGTTGTGGCTTGACGATATAAGCAAGAGAGAGATGGCACACTGTCTACGATACCGCAGTACGAGATTCCAATTGTATCCTAATCACGATACTCGTGTTCTCAAATGCGTTCGCAACACTCAAACCCTCATGATCGTTAGAGCATCAGACCGATCATGTTTTTATTCCTTTAAAGCGAGCGTACGGACGGATTTAGATCTCGAATCCCTTATTGGGTAGTTGTTGCGTTTAAGAATTTACGTGCGCAGGGCATACCCATACCAGTTAGCTCGTACGTACTGTACATACTTACTCTCCCTAATAAATGGAAAAGTGGGACAATTTGACAATTGACTAGAAAGGCTTATTAATATCATGTAATGGCAGTATTCCTTTGTGTATTTACATGTTATTTGTGTATGAACAAAATCTATCAACAGTACTATTTCAGCATTAACTAAAGTAGTATGAATACCCCCGAGCCTGAAACTGAGCCTCTGCAGACTCAACATAGATGTCAAGCTATAACTGATGCAATTAGATGGTCTTTCTGGATACTTAAATGAAAGAAGAGAGGCATTTTCATATTTTGTAAGGAACCTAATTGGGAAGCGTTGAAAACTTCGGCCCCTCTTCCTCTGCAGCTAGGTGGAGCTTGATATTTTGAGGATGTATTTGTAGATGCTGGAGGTGGAGGTATGCTGCGCTCCGCCAGATATGTTGGTATACAGGAATTAATCAACATATATATAAACAAGAAAACCCCCCAATCAAAATAAAAACTTATTCAAGTGGCCTGAAGCCACGAAAACATCCTTATATTCCCTAATTCAATGAATCCAATGTGGTATCTATGCTGCTCAACTACTGCCGTTTGGTCTTACTTGCATACTAGCCCCTCTAGTAATCAACCCATTACAACTACATCTATCCTCCTACATACCTGGCCATTAGAGTATTGTGGTGTCTCTTAGTAGGCTATCATTGCGTCTACCAAAGACATTTGTTCTCGTAAATCAAAGCTATCACGTCAGGACGATGAATAGAGTAGTCATCCTCATGCATTCGTTCCACGTCACATTTCAATATCTCAAAAAGACCTGCGAGGTAGCCAATACATTCCTGAGTGTTTGAATGAGTTCCATCCAATTCATCGTATTTTACTAAGTGTCCACTAATCTACTGTCCGCGCGCCCTTGGGCCAACTATCAGGGAAATCCCTTTGCTCGGATCTCCCTCTCTGTAAACTTAAAACGACAATGATGAAGAACCTTATGCAATCAGATACAATGACGGCACCTACAAAAATACGCTCAAAGCGGGCTAAAAAAGACATTTCCACCTTCTCCCATGCCCCTCCTACCCCCTCTGTAACGATAGGTACCCGAAGGATACCGAACAGTAGTATTGCCCAAAAATCAGACATCATTTGCGGGCTGAGAGTGCAGCGATGAAACCAATATCGGCACCTCCAAAAACTCGCAAAGAATCCACACCGTAGGCCACCCATAGTTATCCGCTGAAAGCATTAATAAGAAGACAATAAAATAAGCTCCATTACGACTTCTCTATCCCCGCTATTGTGGATAGTAGACAACGCCCTGCTGCTGGGGAAAGTAGAATCCATCAGGGCTTGGAGTCATCATCCCTACAACTCCGCCAACTGGTTGCATTGGGTATGATTGGGGTTGTTGATAAGCGGGGAAGGTTGCAACGGCAGGAATCTGCGCGGCATCATAATAATACACCATGCCGTTGACTTCTTGTGCTACAAGATTCTGCGCATCTTGTGATTGGCCAGGCTGTGTGAAGGATGGATGTGACTGCTGCTGCTGTTGTGGAGCCTGAGATGGAACAAACGGCTGTGCGCCTGCGGATGGATTGAAGTTTTGCGGAGGGTAATAGAAGCCTTGTGGTGGTGGCATACCTTGGTAAGGAGGCGGTTGTGTATAATAATTTGGAGCTTGTTGCTGTGGTTGAAAATGATTAGGTTGGAACGGCTGGGCATGGATAGCACGTTCGGGTATCTGTGACAAGGGAGTACCGGTTGATGCTTGACTTGGATATGAGGGATTGCGTGAATGTAGCAAATTATCATTTGAAAACCCATTCACCTGAACAGGAACCTGGTGGTGGAAAGGTTGTTGATATTGCTGAGGTGGGTTAAATTGTAGTGTAGCAGGCGACTCAATATCGGCTACTGAGACGGCCTTTTGGGGCCGTGGTTGGTGCATGGGTATAGCAGTTGGACGGTTTTCCCTGTAAGTTGGCTTTTGAGGAAGTGGGTACGTTTGGGGGTGTGGCAGGTTATCGATAGAATCTTGCTGCCCATCTCTTTGAGATTGCCCATTGCCCATGTTTGCTTGCGGCTGAACGCTTTGGCTCGATGGAGGTAGC